>JAEEGL015257388.1_pt1 | contig 11784 bp, 14 predicted proteins | sample 9134231 | NCBI WGS metagenome assembly JAEEGL01 (sample SAMN16246548, study PRJNA631951) | gut metagenome | biome: gut microbiome; feature: rumen; material: fiber-attached | host: Bos | place: Iran: Karaj | collected 2018-10 | reverse complement strand
CATGAATATTAACAATTCACAATTCCTTTCCAACCTGCAGATTCAGGAAGCACTTTTAGGAAGCGGCAAGACACATGAACCTTCGAGAATTCAGCAGCCTCAGAGCAATTCGGTAAGTTTCGATGATGTATTAAAGAAGAAACTTGAAGAAAGCGGCAAGAATTATTCATCGAATGAAATCAGATTTTCGAAACATGCAATGACGAGACTTGAAAACAGAAACATTTCAATTACCGACACTCAGCTCGACAGACTGAATGAAGGCGCCAGAAAAGCAGGCGAAAAGGGAATCAAAGAATCACTCGTTCTGGTTGATGAACTTGCATTTATCGTAAATGTTCCGAACAACACGGTAGTAACTGCAATGGATCAGAACGGAAACGAAGAAAACATTTTTACAAACATTGACGGAGCGGTAATCGCTTAGCCGGACCTTCGGGAAGCTAATATAAGAGGCAGAAGTCCTCTTACATCCGTCCAAAATAAAATAATGGAGGACAAATATTATGATGAGAGCACTTTACTCCGGCGTTTCGGGGCTTAAGACACACCAGGTAAAGATGGACGTTATCGGTAACAATATTGCCAACGTTAACACCACAGCCTTCAAGTCGCAGTCAGTTACTTTTTCTGAACTTATGTATCAGACAACACAGGCTGCATCGGGACCCAACGCAACGACCGGAACCGCAGGTACAAACGCTAAACAGATCGGTTTAGGTTCTGTTTCGGGCGCTATTTCAACAGCTATCACAACTCCCGGTTCTTCACAGACAACAGGTAACCCCTTTGATATTAAGATTACGGGAGATTCATTCTTTATAGTAAGCAACGGCAGCGATAATTTCTTTACGAGAGACGGTTCTTTCTACGTTGATGCTGCAGGTAACCTTGCTACAACTTCCACCGGTTACAACGTAATGGGATGGGGCGTGGAAGAGGCTACCCAGACGATCAAACAGGATACGGTAAAACCTTTAAGGATCATGAGTCCGGAGAATATGACATATCCGCCTGAAGCTACTTCAAAAGCTTACGTATCGGGCATTCTTGACAAGAACGATCCCAATGCGGCTTCTTCTTCGGGAAGAACGATTTCGGTTTCTATTTTTGACGGCCTCGGATATGCTTATACAGTTAAATTTGCAATTAAGAATACAGAATCCGAAGGCGTTTACAACGTTGAAATGGTTGATATTCTCAATGCAAAGAATGAGTCGTTAAAGGATGTTTACAATGTAGGAAGTATTAAAGATATCGCTACTTTCGGTACGGATCACGTGCAGACTACGACAACTCTTTACGACCTTCTTGACGGCGTAACTTATGATGCAACCGCTAACGGCGGAAACGGAGCATATTACAAGAAAACAAGTCTTTCGGAAACTTTCTCCGATTTTGACACCAATAAACTTCCGGGTATCGATTACACCATTCCCGATCCCAAAGTTGAGAATCCTCCTTATACCAAGGGCGGAGAATTTACTCTTAAGGGAAACGGTACTCTCGAAAAGAGCGATCTCGAAGAAGCTTTCGGTCTCGTATTTGTTAAGGGTGGTGACGAAACTCACAAATATGATTATTACTACTATAATGACGGAAGCAATGAATATTTTCTTACATCAGATACCGATGATAACTGGGAAACGGTTTTGAATAAATCCGGGCTTGACCAGTTCAATGCCGAAATGGATGATGACGGTACCGTAAAATTCAGCTTTATTCAGAAGTTTACTTTTGATGCGGCTACAGATTTTAAGGATAACAATTTTATTAAGGAAATCTCTCAGGGAGAGGCTTACGGACTTGATATGACAAATCCGAATGTAACATATTCATTCATGGTTGCTCCCAACGGACAGGCTCAGGTTACAACGACAGAGACAATTTCCGGTAATTCACTTATTTTTGATACGGCAACAGGTGAATTTAAGTCCATTAACGGCGGAGATTCAGCTGTACTTGATTTCAACACAATGACAACAAACCTTGTAGGCGAAGTTGTAAACCTCGAACATTTCCACGATGTAGACATTGACTTCTCCAAAGCATCAATGTTCAACAACAACGGAACTTCCACAATCACTATGGTAAACGGTGATGACAGAGGACTCGGTTCAGGTAGAAAACTCGGCGAACTTTCAGGTGTTTCGATTCAGAATAACGGTATGATTTATGCATCATACGACAACGGCCAGACAAGACTTCTCGGACAGATTGCGGTTGCAAGTTTTGCTAACGCATCCGGTCTTCAGAAGGAAGGAGACAACCTTTATTCCGCAACCCTTAACTCGGGTGAATTCGACGGAATCGGTGTTGATGTAACCGCAGGCGGCGGATACATGTCAACCGGTGTTCTCGAAATGTCCAACGTTGATCTTTCCGCAGAATTTACCGAAATGATCACCACACAGCGTGGTTTCCAGGCAAACAGCCGAATAATCACGGTTTCCGATACATTACTTGAAGAGCTGGTAAATCTTAAGAGATAATTTTTTTCAGAATCGGGGCCGGCATTGCATCACAGCGGTGCCGGCCTTGATGTTTTTTATATAAAAATTGTCTTTTATGTTTTTTTATTTTTGGTTTCTTTGAAAGAATTTTGACAATGTTTTTTTCGAAGGCGCAGAACAGGAAATCAGAGGGCAAAAACAATGATTGAAGTGACCAAACTTGACGGCGTAAAAATCCTCTTAAATGAGAGATATATCGAAACAGTTGAAGAAACACCAGATACTGTTATTACACTGTCTACGGGACGCAAGATAATTGTAAAAGAAGGTAGACAAGAGATTAAAAATTTAGTAAAATCGTAGGGTAAGGGGAAATTATGTAAATTTCCCGTATTATTGTGTAAAGAAGGGCGTAAATAGTGGATTTAGCTTCGATTATCGGTCTCGGTATATGCGTGGCCATGATGCTTATGGGTATCATGACAGGCGATGCTGGTGTAGCCGGTATCAAATATTTCATCGATATTAAATCATTATTGATTACATACGGAGGCGCGTTCTTTGCTGTTTTGGCTTCCATGTCCTTAAAGGATTACCTCGGGGGCTTAAAGAGCTTTCTTTTGATATTCAAATCACCGAAGCAGGATGTTCCCGGAATGATTTCGAAAATCATCGAACTTTCAAACGTTGCCCGTAAGGAAGGCCTTCTTGCTCTCGAAGAGGTTTCAGGAGAACTTGATGATGCTTTCATGAAAAAAGGCATTCTTCTTATCGTCGACGGTACCGATCCCGAACTCGTAAGAGCAATCATGGAAACGGAAATCGTAAGTACGGAAGAGAGACATAAGAAAAATATTAACTTCTGGTCGGACCTTGGTGCGATGGGTCCTGCGTGGGGTATGATCGGTACCCTTATCGGTCTGGTACTTATGCTTCAGAACCTGTCGGATGCTTCATCAATCGGTCCTTCCATGGCGGTTGCTCTTATCACTACATTCTACGGTTCACTTCTTGCAAACTGGATTTGTACACCTACTTCGAACAAATTAAAATCAAACAATGCAACTGAAATTCAGTGTAAAGAAATAATGGTTGAAGGACTTCTTTCGATTCAGGCCGGTGAAAACCCCAGAGTAATCGAGGAGAAATTAAAATCGTTCCTTGCACCTGCTGACAGAAGCGCTGCTTCCAGCGGTGAGGGAGGTGAAGAGAATGGCTAATAAAAAACCCGAAGAACCGCCGCAGGGGTCTCCGGCATGGATGGCCACCTTCTCGGATCTGATGAACCTGCTTCTTTGCTTCTTCGTTTTGCTTTTCTCGATGTCATCCGTAGATGCACAGAAGTTTGAACTTGTAGCGGCTTCTTTTTCAAATACATTTTCAATCTTTACAGCCGGCGCCAGAGCTATTGGCGAAGGTGTGTTAATTTCGAACGGTGTTTCCCAGCTCAATGACCTTGATAAGTATATCAATTCAATGGGACAGGGCGATGATTCCGACAAGCAGATGAAGGAAGAATCTTATGAGGAACATGAGGCTGCAGCACTTGCCGCAAGCGAAGAACTTGCAGAACTTATTGAAGAAGCACTTGAAGAAGACAACATCGCCGAAGAAGTCGGAGTTGAGTTTAATTCACAATACGTGCTTTTGACCATGAACGGTGCATTGCTTTTTAATTCAGGCGATGCAAAATTAAAAGACGAATCATTACCTCTTATGGCTCAGATAGCGAAAATCCTTGAGAGATATTCCGAGAGCATCATAGAGGTTGAAGGACATACAGACAACGTTCCCATGAACGGAGCCAAATATTCGGATAACGACGAACTGTCATCCGCAAGAGCAATCAGCGTTTTCAGATATCTGGTTGACAATACAACGATTGACCCCGCCAGAATCAAACATTCGGGAAGAGGTGAATATGTTCCCATTGCAGATAATTCCACCGCAGAGGGAAGAGCATTAAACAGAAGAGTAGAAATAAAAATATACAATTTTTACAGCGAAAATTACTAAAATTCGGGGGAATTTATGAAGAAGAACTTGTTATCAATTCTGATATTGGGATTAACATTTGTGAACATTGTGATTTCGGGAATAACAATGTTTACGGTTATGACCACCAATCGTAATACGGCCAAAGTAGTATCCGATGTTGCCAATGCCATCAGCATTGACCTGGGTACCGGTTCATCCGAAACCGAATCTGTTGCGGCTGTTCCCATCGAAAATACGGAAACATATTCCATCCCGGAAAAGATGACAATCGGTCTTAAACCTACACCCGGAGATGATGAAGCTCATTTCTGCATGGTTACCGTATTTTTCTCCATCAACAACAAACATAAAGATTACAAAAAATACGGTGCAACCGTTGCTGATAAGGATAAGCTTTTCAGAAGTATTGTTAACGATGTAATTTCTCAGTACACGATTGACGATGCCAGAGTATCTCAGGATAAGATGAAAAAAGAAATCTTAAAGCAGGTACAGGAAAAATACTCAGGCTCTGATTTCATTTTTGATGTATCCTTCAGCGATATAGTTTTCCAGTAATTATCGTTTCCTTACTGCCTTCGTAAAAGGCGGTTAATAAGTGCGAAAGGAGGAGGACTTTGTGAGCGAAGTTTTATCGCAAAATGAAATAGACAATCTGTTAAAGGCATTAAACAGCGGTGAAATTGACGTTGACGAGATGAAAGACAATACTGATGCATCCGTCAAAAATTACGATTTTAAACGTCCTTCAAAGTTTTCCAAAGAACACCTTCGTACGCTGGAACTTATATTCGATCATTACGGCAGACTCTTATCGACCAACCTGCCCGTATATTTAAGAAAGAATGTACAGGTTAACGTGGCTTATTCGGAATCGGTTACTTTCTCTGAATTCTCGAATTCACTTGGAAACCCTTCCGTTTTATCTATTATAAAATTCGATCCGCTGCCCGGCGATATAATCATCAACCTTACATCAAACCTCGGTTTTGCAATGGTTGACAGGATGCTGGGAGGACAGGGAAGAGCACTTGACAAAGTCAGGGATTTTTCCGAAATTGAAATTAAAATACTGGAAAAGCTTCTTGTAGTAAGCGTAAATCTTTTGCGTGAACCATGGAAGAACGTTATCGAAATCAGTCCTATTCTCGACCGTATCGAAACGAACCCCCAGTTCGCGCAGATTATCGCTCCGAATGAAATGATAGCGATTGTTACGCTTAATATGAAAATCGGAGACATCGAAGGTTTCATGAATGTCGCATTACCGTTTATGACTATTGAAACCGTTATTGATAACCTGAATACGAAGTTCTGGTTCTCGAATATGATCAGCTTTTCCGAAGAGGATTACAATGAATACATTGAAGGCATGTTAAAGAGAGTCGATGTACCTCTTAAGTGTCTTCTCGGTAAATCGAATGTTACGGTTTCGGATTTCACTAATTTATCAGTCGGGGATATTATAAGGCTTGATACAAATGTTGAATCCGCACTTGAAGTATATGTTGGCAATATCCGTAAGTTTACAGCTGTTGCGGGTGCCAGCAACGATAAATACGCAGTGAAAGTGACATCAGTGATAAGAGAGGAGGAATAAATCGTTGGATGGTGGTATTTTATCGCAGGATGAAATAAATGCCCTTTTAGCCGGCATGGATTTATCCGACAATAATTCCGCAGATCCCGAACCTGCCGCTTCAGATAGTGCCGGCGATGATACTTTGTCGGATATTGAAAAGGATGCGATTGGTGAAGTAGCGAATATTTCGATGGGTACAAGCGCAACAACATTGTATTCGCTTGTAAACAGAAGAGTAGATATTACGACGCCTACTGTTAATATAGTTAAATGGGATGAACTTATAGGAAGATATGACAGACCCTGTGTATTCATCAAAATTAACTATACTGTCGGGCTTGACGGATCTAATATATTAATTCTTAAAGAAGACGATGTGAAAATCATTACCGACCTGATGATGGGAGGCGATGGTACAAACATAGAAGGAGAACTCGGAGAACTGCATTTAAGTGCGATATCCGAAGCCATGAACCAGATGATGGGTTCATCGGCAACGAGTCTTTCCTCGATGCTTGGAAAGATGATAGATATTTCACCGCCCGAAGCTTCGCTTATAGACATAAACGATTTTGCACAGGGTGAAGAGTTCTCGGGATTCCTTGCAGGAACGTTTGTAAGCATTTCGTTCAGGATGCAGATCGGAGATCTGATTGATTCTACGATTCTTCAGCTTTATCCTCTGGATTTTGCGAGAGAACTGTATCAGATATTCATGAACAATCAGGTAGCTGATTCCGAAAAGACAGCCGATGCACCCAAAGAGGAAGCGCCGGCACCTGCTCCGGAACCTGCACCGCAGCCTCAGCCTCAGCCGATGCCTCAGAATCCTTATCCCGATCCTTCGATGGGATATCAGGCACCGCCTATGGGTTACCAGGCACCGCCTATGGGATATCAGGCACCGCCTATGGGTTATCAGGCGCCGCCGATGGGATATCAGGCACCTCCGTTCCCGGGCGGAAACGTGAATGTGGCGCCTGCCCAGTTCCAGACTTTTACACAGCCTACGGTATCGGCCAATACGCCGGAGAACATAAATCTTATTATGGATGTACCGCTTGAGGTTACTGTAGAACTCGGACGTACCAAGAAGTCCATTGCAGATATTCTTGATTTTGCACCGGGAACAATTATAGAGCTTGACAAGATTGCAGGCGAACCTATAGATGTTCTGGTAAACGGTAAATTTGTTGCCAAAGGGGAAGTAGTAGTAATCGAAGAAAGTTTTGGTATAAGGATTACCGAGATTATAAATTAAACAGGAGAAAGTAATTATGGGAAAAAATATTCTTATTGTTGACGATGCCGCTTTTATGCGAATGATGATTAAGGACATTTTATCAAAGAACGGTTATACCGTTGCAGGAGAAGCGGAAAACGGCGTTAAAGCCATTGAAAAATACAATGAGCTTAAACCGGATCTCGTACTTATGGATATTACCATGCCTGACAAGGATGGTATTCAGGCTCTCAAGGAGATTAAATCGACTGATCCTAACGCTAAGGTTATTATGTGTTCAGCCATGGGCCAGCAGGCAATGGTTATCGAATCCATTCAGGCAGGAGCAAAGGATTTCATTGTTAAGCCTTTCCAGCCTGACCGTGTTTTGGAGGCAGTCAAGAAAGTAGTTGGTTAATATGGTTTTGGCACTTAATAATTCATCTTCCGGAGGATTCATCCAGTTTCTTACGGTTTTTGTATTATTTATTATAGTTCTTGTTTTATGCGCCTTTACGACGAAGTTTGTTGCCGGATATCAGAAAGGAAAAATGAAATCCGGGAACATTCAGGTCCTCGAAACATTTAAAATTGCCAACAATAAATTCATTCAGATCGTCAGAATCGGTGATAAGATTTTTGCCATCGGAATAGGCAAAGATTCCGTTAACATGCTCGGTGAAATAAACGAGGATTCCATTGTTATTACGGAGAACGCTGATTTTGACGGTATGGATTTTAAGAGTATGCTTGATAAGGCAAAAAATTTTAAACTTAAGAAATAGGCGAAAGTAATGAAGAATCAATGCGTATCTTTTAAAACAGTATTATTATATTTATGCCTGCTTGTTTCGGCAGGCATATTGTTGTATTTAATGCCTGTTAAAGCACATGCATCTAATATTAGCGACGCCGATAATCTTGTCGATTCGATTACATCTTCCATATCAAGCGATCTGGAAGATGAACTCAATGACGGCAATACAAATTCTACATTCAGTATTCATTATGATTCAGGAAACGGCGAATTAAACGGTTCTCTTCGTATCCTTTTAATTCTGACCGTAATATCTTTTATACCGGCTATGCTCGTAATGCTTACGAGTTTTACGAGAATCATCATAGTCCTTCATTTCACCAGAACCGCTATCGGTACACAGTCGGCACCGCCGAACCAGGTACTTATCGGTATGGCTATCTTTCTGACTCTGTTTATAATGGCTCCCGTTTTCACGAGAATAAACGAAGAAGCGATTAAACCTTTTGACAAAGGTGAAATTACGGCCAAGGAAGCTCTTGATGCCGGTATGGTTCCGCTTCGTGAATTTATGTACGGTCAGACTCAGGCGAGAGATGTTGCGACATTCATGGAAATCGCCAATCTCGAATGGGACGGTGTCGATCCCGAAGCCGTGCCTTCAACCGTTCTTATTCCCGCGTTTGTTCTTTCGGAGCTTCGAACATCGTTTATTATAGGATTCTTGATCTATATTCCTTTTATTGTTATAGATATGGTTGTTTCGTCAATACTTATGAGTATGGGAATGATGATGCTTCCTCCGACTACGATTTCAACACCCTTCAAGATCCTTCTTTTCGTTCTTGCGGACGGATGGAATCTTGTAATCGTTAATCTGGTCAAATCGTTTTATTAACCGTTATTTTGTCGGAAAGGAGAGAGTAAATGTCGGCTGACAGCGTAACCGTAATCGCCAGGGATGCTTTATACTGTATTATTATCACAGCGGCACCCGCATTGCTGGTTTCTCTTATCATAGGTCTTATAGTTTCGGTATTTCAGACTGTTACAAGTATTCAGGAACAGACACTTACTTTCGTTCCGAAAATCCTTGGTATTTTTCTGACCATTATGCTTCTCGGACACTGGATGATAAATAACATGGTAAATTTCATGACTCAGCTGTGGAATGATATTCCGCTTTATATTCGATAGATTATGATTGATTATTCTTTTCCCATTGAAGAACTGGAATATTTCCTTCTCATAATGACAAGAATTACCTGCTTTGTTTACGTGGCACCTTTCTTTTCGGTTGGTTCCGTACCTAACAGGGTGAAAATCGGTTTTTCGTTTTTCTTTTCGGTTATCTTGTATTATGTGACGATGCCGCATGCGTATGTTTCGGGAGAAACGTTACTCAGCATTGCGATGATGGTACTTAAGGAAGCGGCTGTCGGACTTCTTTTGGGACTTTCCGCCTATATCTGTCAGACGATAGTTTTGTTTGCGGGAAGAATAGTCGATATGGAAATGGGTTTTGCGATGGCTTCGCAGTTGGACCCTGCAACAAAACAGGATGCGACTATTTCCGGTGTGTATTATCAGTATATGTTTATGATGCTGATGGTTGTTACCGGTTTGTATAAGTATTTTGTGTCCGCTCTTGCGGAAACATTTAAACTTGTTCCGGTTGGAAAAGCGGTTTTTAACTACGATTCGCTTCTTCAGTCGATGATAAAATTTTTAGGACAGTATATGTTGATAGGATTGCAGATTTGCCTTCCTGTTTTTTGTGTGATTATGTTACTGAATGCAATACTCGGCATTCTTGCCAAAGTTGCGCCGCAGATGAATATGTTTGCGGTCGGTATTCAGTTGAAGGTATTTACCGGTCTGGCGGTTATGTTTATTACCGTCGGGCTTCTTCCGAAACTCAGCGACCTGATATTTAAAGCCATGCAGAGAGGTATTGTTTCTTTTGTGGAGGGTTTGATGGATGCTGGATTATGATCTTTTGCTCTTTGCCAAAGAAGGCCCGGGCGGAGAAAAAACTGAAGAGGCTACTCCCAAGAAACTCGAAGATGCCAGAAAAGAAGGTCAGGTTGCAAAAAGTAAGGAAATTGCAGTCGGTTTTTCGCTTCTTGCCATGTTTATTCTTTTAAAAATCTGGGTAGGAACGCTCGGCAATCAGTTTCTTTCGACTTTTACTTACGTGTATAACAGAATTCCGTCCCTTGCTTCGCAGATGGCATCGGGCGATTCGGTCTGGTATTTCCTGACGCTTTTCAGGAATCTTATAATAAGATTTATTTTATACATGGCGCCTTTCCTGCTTGTTGCTTTGGGCGTCGGGCTTGTGTGTGAGATAGGGCAGGTTAAATGGAAACCCACGGCCAAGCCGCTTCAGCCGAAACTCAATAAATTCAATCCGATAAACGGATTCAAGAAAATGTTTTCGGTGCAGTCCCTTGCGGAACTTTTAAAGTCGATTTTGAAAATTGTTCTGATTGGGTATATAGCGTACTCAACTTTACGCGATAAATGGACTTCGATTTTAATACTTCTTGATATGCCTGTAAGTCAGGGTATATCGCTGATGGGAAACATTATCCTTGATCTTGGAATAAAGATATCGGGATTTTACCTGATAATCGCATTTGCGGATTATTTCTTCCAGCTCTGGAAATTCAAGGAAGACATGAAGATGACCAAGCAGGAAGTTAAGGATGAATATAAACAGTCCGAAGGTGATCCTCAGATTAAAGGTCAGATTAAACAGAGGATGATGCAGGCATCGAGACGAAGAATGATGCAGGATATTCCGAAGGCAGACGTGGTTATTACAAACCCTACGCATTTTGCCGTTGCGATAAAGTATGATCCGGATGTAGCCGAAGCACCCATAGTTCTTGCAAAAGGTGCAGATTATCTTGCAGGAAAAATCAAGGAAGTTGCCAAAGAAAACAAGGTTGAAATCATAGAAAATAAACCTTTGGCACGAATGCTTTATTACAATGTTGAAATAGGACAGGTTATTCCGCCGGAACTTTACAAAGCGGTGGCGGATATCCTTGCTTACGTATATAAACTTCAGGGAAAAGTTTAAATTGTTAAATAACCGGGAAAGGAGGTGAGCGGAATGAAGAGAGCCGATATTGCTGTTGCTGCATATATACTTGCTGCATTTATCATGCTTATTGTACCTATCCCTAACTGGCTTCTGGATATTCTGCTTGCCGTAAACATTTCCACCGGATTTATTATTCTTTTTTCGACAATGTTTGCAAAAGAAGTTCTGGATATGTCTTTTTATCCGACAATTCTTTTGTTCACAACGATTTTCAGAATTGCTCTTAACGTATCCTCTACAAGACTTATTCTTACTACAGGTAATCCCGGTAACGTAGTAACGACATTCGGTTCTTTCGTAGGTTCTGGTAATCTGATTGTAGGCGTCGTTATCTTTATTATCTTAATCATTATTCAGTTTGTCGTTATCAATAAAGGTTCCGAAAGAGTTGCCGAAGTAACCGCAAGATTTACACTTGATGCTATGCCCGGTAAACAGATGGCTATCGATGCAGACTTAAATACCGGTGCAATCACTGATGAAGAAGCAAAAATAAGACGTGATAAAATACAGCAGGAAGCAAGTTTCTTCGGTTCAATGGACGGTGCCGTTAAGTACGTAAAATGAGATGCTATCGCAGGTATTATCATCACAGGCGTTAACGTTGTCGGAGGTATTGCTTTCGGTGTCATGATGCAGGGAATGGAATTTTCCGAT
>JAEEGL014210977.1_pt1 | contig 11784 bp, 7 predicted proteins | sample 9134231 | NCBI WGS metagenome assembly JAEEGL01 (sample SAMN16246548, study PRJNA631951) | gut metagenome | biome: gut microbiome; feature: rumen; material: fiber-attached | host: Bos | place: Iran: Karaj | collected 2018-10 | reverse complement strand
GCATACGGATATGTCTGTTCTGTATATACCGTCATTACTATCGCACTGTTTCTGATTATCCTTCTTATGGTGAAGAAACATAACTTCGATCAGGAACTGAAAGAATAGCTTAAGAAAAAGGAGAGCCTGAAATGTCTATTGCAATTAAAGTAGAAAATGTGAATAAAAGATTCGGTGAGACGTCTGTACTGACGGACGTCTCCGTGGAACTGGAGAAAGGGAAAGTGCATGGTTTGATCGGTAGAAACGGAAGCGGGAAGACCATGCTGATGAAGTGTATCTGCGGGTTCGTGCCGGTGACATCCGGGACCATATCGATCAACGGGAAAGTCATGAAAAAGAACTTCGACATCCCGGAGAATATCGGGGTGATCATCGAGACACCCGGCTTCCTTCCCGGATATACGGCATATCAGAACCTTCGTTTCCTCGCGGATATCAAGGGGAAGATCTCGAAGGAAAAGATCCGAAGTTCCATCGAGCAAGTCGGGCTTGATCCGAACAGTAACAAGCATGTCGGGAAGTATTCTCTCGGCATGCGCCAGCGTTTGGGCCTTGCCCAGGCGATCATGGAAGATCCGGATATCCTGATCCTCGATGAACCGATGAACGGTCTGGATAAAGACGGAGTCGTGGAGATGAGGAACTATCTACTGGATCTGAAAAAGTCCGGCAAGACGATCCTGATCGCATCCCACTCCGCAGAAGATATTGAAGTGTTATGTGATACTGTTCATGAGATGGACAAGGGGAGAATCCAGCCAATGATAAAAAATTAAAACTAAAGTCATGAATAACCGTGAAAAACACATGAAGAATTTCAGTTCTTTATATTAATATAACGACACAAGTTCGCCTCCGTGCTATGATGAGCGCAGTTACGGTGATTTTTCCAGGTAAAAATATCACAAAAAATTTATTGCCGGCGGTTTGGGGTTATTGTCGGCAGAAAGGATGTAAAGATGAGGAAGCATGTTTATGTGCGCCGCATGCGGGAAAGACTTGTGTCGGTTCTTCTCTGTGTGGCAATGACAGGAAGCCTAATGCTTGGTGCGGCTTGGCACGGACCGCGGGTCAACGCGGACGAGGTACCTTCGATAAGTGAAAACTTCGAAGACTATGCCACGGAAGCAGATGTTAAGGGCGGAAAATTCGGCAATCCGACCTTTGAGCTTTCCGAGGACAAAGGTGCAGAAGGATCAAAGGCACTTATTGTTAAGGACAGAACTGATGGATATTTCGGATACAGTTTTAATCTGAGCGCTTTTATCGGCAACAAGGTTTCAATCAAGGCCAAGATCGCTGCTGTTGATTCAGCGGATCAGGAAGCCGAGAAGTCTTTTACGGCAACCGTTGCCAAGAGCATTTATGAGGTTGCAGACCAGCAGTATGCAAATCTCGGTTCGGTGACTTGCACTGCGGATTATGATTATCAGGAACTGGATATCACAGCCGATATCGAAGAGGCATGTACAGCATGCGTTCTTTATATCGAAGGTCCTGCGGGCCAGAGCTATATCATCGATGATATTTCGATCACCGTAGACGGAGATTATAAAGATCCTTCGACGATCGTACGTACTCCGAGCACACCGCAGGAAGGTGTTCCGGAAATAGTTGAAGATTTTAATGATTACGAAGATGCTTCTTCCAAGAAGGGATCCTCTTTCGGAAATCCGACGTTCTCTCTTACTGATGAAGGTGCGGAAGGCACAAAAGCACTTGTCGTCGGCGACAGAACGCAGAGCTATTTCGGTTATGCTCTTGATGTATCCAAATTCATTGGAAATACGATTGCGGTAAAAGCTGATGTAAAGACGATCGGAGCTACAGAGGCCGTAGATTTCAACGCCAGCATTAAGATCACCAATGCTGATGGTGATGATTATAAGCAGGCTGCAACGGCCAAGGTGTCTGACGATGCTTTTGTAAACCTCAGCGGTACCTACGAGATCCCGGCGGATCTGACGGGTGCTGTGATTTACTTCGAAGCACCGGAAAATATTTCTTATGTCATCGATAATATTTCCATTACAGTAAGCGGCGAGTACAAGGATCCGTCGACGATCGGCAAGGACTCGCAGACAGTTGCTCCGGAAATCGTTGAGGATTTCAGTGATTACGATAGTACATCTTCTCTGAAAGGATCCTCATTCGGCACTCCGACTATCACGATCACCGATGAAGGTGTAGATGGTTCAAAAGCAATTCTCGTCAGCGGCAGAACAGAAAGCTATTTTGGATATGCACTTGATGTATCCAAATTCATCGGAAATACAATTGTTGTAAAAGCTGATGTAAAGACGATCGGAGCTACCGATGCCGTAGATTTCAACGCCAGCATTAAGATCACCAATGCTGATGGCGATGATTATAAGCAGGCTGCAACGGCCAAGGTGTCTGACGATGCTTTTGTAAGCCTCAGCGGTACCTATGATATCCCGGCGGATCTGACTGGTGCTGTGATTTACTTCGAAGCACCGGCAGATGTGGATTATATCATCGATAATATTTCCATTACTGTCAGCGGTGAGTATAAGGATCCGAACGGCGATTCCGGCGACAGTTATGTCGATACCACGAATTATGTAAAACTGAAGGATCTTTACAGCGGTAAGTTCCTCATGGGTGTTGCCTGTGAGGCGATCAGCAACTTCAACAAGTCGAGCTGCGAGATCGGAAACGATGCAAAAGAGAAACTGATCAAGGAGCAGTTTGACAGCATTACTTTCGGTAATGAACTTAAGCCGGAATACAACATGGATGTAACAAACAAATCCGGCTTAAGAACCGATACATTCCTGCCGTTTGTTATCAATCCGGCCGCAAAGGAAATGCTTGATTTTGCAAAGGCTAATAACCTGAAGGTCAGAGCACACGTTCTGGTATGGCACTCCCAGAACGCTGATGAGATGTTCTATGTAAACTATGATAAGAGCCAGGGACTCGCATCTGCGGATGTTGTCAAGGCCCGTTTGACCAGCTATATCGACAATACGATCAAGTATATGTATGAAAACGGATATGGCGATATCATCTATGCGTGGGATGTAGTCAACGAGGCGGTTGAACCGGGAACGAATTCGGATAATATGAGAAACAGTCTGTACTATCAGCGTTTCGGCATGGACTTCCTTAAGTATGCTTTCGAGCAGGCAAGAAATTCTGTGGATAAATATCAGCCTCAGTATGGCGGCATCAAGGCAAAGCTTTTCTATAATGATTATAATGAGTTTCAGAAGGAAAAGTGTGATGCCATTATCGCGAATCTTTCTCCGATTAAGAAATATGTCGATGGTATCGGTATGCAGGCACATGTTTCGGACGGAACGAGTGTTGCTGATTTTATCACCGCAATGAAGAGATATGATGCGGAATTCGGCGAAGTCCATATCACAGAGCTTGATGTTACTACCACAGGCACAGGTGTAAATGCCGAGTACTATCAGGGCAAATTCTATTACGATCTTTTCAAAGCACTTATTGAAGCAAAGGATGAGGGCGTAAATCTTACTTCCGTTACCATCTGGGGTCTTACCGATGATAACTCCTGGAAGGCATCGTCCAATCCGCTTATCTTCAACAAGAACCTTTCCAAGAAGAAGGCATTTGACGGAATCGTTGCCGCTGCAACCGGCGGAGATATCGGCGAGCCTGAATATGTTAAGCCGGATTACTCTGACATCAGAGTAAACTTTGATGAAGAAGCACTTCCTTCCGTATTCTCTGTAAGAGGCGACGGAAACCTGACCGTTCAGAGTGAGGTAGTCTGTGAAGGAAAGTATGCGCTTCTCGATTCGGGAAGAATGGCTAACTGGAATGGTGCCAGCTTCGATGTTTCCAAGTTTGCCGGCCAGACGATCGGAATCAGCGCATGGGTCAAATCGGAGGCTCCGATCGTGAAGATCTCTGCGGATATCGACGGCAAATGGCCGAATATCACCTCTGCGGATACTTCTTCCGGAGAGTGGGTCCAGATCATCGGCGAATATAAGATGCCGGCAGATCTCAAGTCGCTGAAGCTCTATTTCGAGGCAGACGATATTGAAGGTAATATACATCCTGACATTTACATTGATGCACTCAGAGTTAAGGTAGTAGGTAAGGACGAAAGTTTTGAAGATGCAGAGAATATCGCTTCTTCCCGCGGCGTAGGTCATATGCCGGTTCTTGCTGTTACTGACACGGCTGCGAAGTCCGGTGCGAAGAGCCTTCTTGTTACCAGACAGGAACAGGATGCGAACGTCAGCTTCGACGTCAGCGATTATATCGGTCAGTACATTACGGCTTCCGTTTATGTGAAGACAAATGATTCGAATATCACACTCGGAATTGACGGTGATACACCTGTTCCGTGCATTACAACACCTGCAGGTTCTGACTGGACCAAGGTAACAGCTACCTTCGCTATTCCGGCTGGTGGTGTAAGTGCGAAGCTTTATCTCGAGACTAACGGAAATGCTGATATGTATGTGGATGATTTCTCGGTAAGATATGCTGAGTTTACAGATGATGTCGAAGGAGCAACGAATATCTTCGGCACCAGATGGGGCGGCGCAGGTAAGCTTTCTGTTGTTGATGATGAAGACGGAAAGGCTGTCGTTCTTACTGATAATGATCAGACCTATTACGGAATTGTATTTGATGCAAGTGCTTATCTCGGAAACGAGATCGATGTACAGTTTGATGCCAAGACAAACGACGAACTGGTGAAACTGTCGGGAGATATCGACAGCGTATGGCCGAACTATCTCTCTACACCTGCTACAGCCGGTAAGTACAAGTCTGTAGGCACAACGATCCGTGTTCCTTCGGAATACAATGCACTTAAGATGTATGTTGAGACCACAGGTACGGAAGATCTTTACCTGGATAACTTCCTGATCAGAAGAATCCCGGTAGGTCCGGAAGCAAAAGTTACATTTAACCTTTCCGCATTCGGCATGGAGAATGTAACCGTCCTTGACCGTATCGGATACAGAATCCCGGCCGAGACATTTGCACTTCCTGAAGATAAGGAGATCACCGGCTGGTACAAGGATGCGGCCTGCACGGAGAAGTTTGACTTCGGTACCGAGATCTTAAGCGGTAATATCACCCTTTATGCTACAGACGGAACGTCGCTTCCTACAACGGAAGACCCGACAAACGAGAATCCTTCTACAGAGCAGCCTTCGACCCTTAAGGAATATAAGATCCTCGATGGCGCAGATCCGACGTACACACTCGGAAGCAGAAAGAATATCGTTATCCGTTCGGAAGGCCCGATGTCAAATTACAAGAGCATCAGCTTTAATGATGTAAAGGTTCCGGGCATGGCTCTGACTATCACAGAAGGTTCAACAATCATTGATATTGATTCGCTCTACCTCGAGAGCCTTAAGGCTGGCCAGTACAGTGTCTACATTGAATTTGCCGACGGTTATTCGAAGACGACACTTACGATCGTTGAAGCTAGTGCAGACAAGGCAGCAGCGGCAGCGGACGCAGCGAATGAAGAGAAGAAGGGTGCTGTTGTTAAGACAGGTGATGTAGGTACTCCGATTCAGATCATCGCAATCTCGCTGGTTGCCCTTGGCGGAGTCCTCGCTGTTACGGTCATCAGAAAGAAGAAAAATCTTGAGTGATCCGAAACGGCGGACAAAACGTAGTGGTTAAACTGCAATAAAAAACCCCGGGAATCTGGAAACAGACTCCCGGGGTTTTTCAACATATATCTGCGCTGTTTTTCAATCTCTGGATCTGCTGTTTCCCAGGATCTGCAGGATACGGATGAACAGGTTGATGATGTCAAGATAGATGTCTACTGCGCTGTCGATTGCATTATCTACTGTCTTCGGATACTGCTGGGCTTTCCAGTAATCGTAGCCGATATACAGGGAGAAGATGGCAGCTCCAAGCCAAGCGAAGATATCCGAGCGGGAACGGAAGATCAGAAGGGAGAGAAGCTCTCCGACGATAAGACCGATCAGTGCGGCACAAAGGATACCGCCGATCTTAGCGAAGAAATTCGGGAATGCACATGAAAGAACGATCATGGCAAAGGTCGTTACCGCAGTAATTATGATCGCCTGGAAAACAACGTCACCCATGCCTGCGGAAAGATATGCGGAAACCATAACGGAAACCATCAGACCCATCGGAACCACAAGTAAGTTATATCCGAGAAAACTGATTGCCGGGGAACTCGATTTATGTGAGATGATGATGCCGACAGCGGCGAAGACAAGATATCCTACGCAGAGGATGATTGAATTTGATTTTGACTGGACCACCCAGTCCAGCATCGTCTCGCCGGCTACCGCACAAAGGATAATGTTTACCAGAAGACCGTAGAATACCGTGCCTCCGAGAAACAGGTTATATTTCTGTTCGCTGATGGTATTCTCCGCGACCTCGGTCATTCTTTTTTCTTTTCTAGCTGAAGTCCAACTCATGTCTCAACCTCCTAAAGTTATCTTTTTTCCTACTCAACTTTCATTATAACATGCTTATTTCCACCTTTATATCATTTTTGTGTGAACAGAAGAGATGGTATAATGTGTTCCGGGTTTATTTTTAGGGGTGGTGGTTTTATGTCTTTTAATGATACGCAGGTTTCAGGTTTAAAATCCTCCGGGATGAAAGACACCTTCGGAAGAATCCTCGGTGTTGCAGCTGCTTTATTAATGATAGCTAGTGTGCTCACTCCGCTTGTCACTACGACTCTGTCCCGAGGCAGAACGGATTCAGCGAAGTGGGATGTTTTCTATGAGGGATATGACATGGCTGTCTTCTTTTCGACGACCTTTGTGATCGTGGTATCGGTTGCGGCCATAGTGCTCGCCATTATTCAAACTAAAGAAACGAAAATAGCATATGTCGTTTGTTCCTGCTATTCAGTCATTTTCGGAATCTATGCGATATCGAAGATCAGTGATTTTACCAATGCTTTAAACAATCCGGGTCAAATATCAGATGGTCCGGTAACTTATCGGTACAGTTTTAAAAACAGAATGGAAAAGACATACGGCTACTACATTCTGATCGCCGCTGTTGTTGTTGCAGCCGTTGCCGGAATCTATATGGTTATCAGCTTAAAAGAACGCGGGAAAACGGCTGCTCCTGCTGCTGACTATTCCCAGTTTGAACAAAAGTAAATACATCGACGTAAGAGGTTATGACATGAAAAAGAGACTGCTGAGTGTTTTGCTAGTTATTGTACTGATTATCAACATTATGCCGGTTTGTGTTTGGGCAAAGGAAAGTTTGCAAGTAAATGATTACGGTACTTTTGTCGATGGAGAAACAGTTATCGACGACATCATCAATAAGTACGGAGAGAATGTTCACCCGAGACTTATCATGACGGAGGAGAGGTTCGCCATGCTACGGTCACACATCGGTGATGGTTCGGTGACGGATACTCTTCTCAAAGATCTTCGTAGCGAAGCGGAAAATATTATCAGTCGAAAAGCTAACAAACCCGCTGAAGAGGCCATCAAATATGCAAAAGATGGCGATGAGGGCATTCTCGAAATGTCGAAAAAGGTTCAGCGCAACGTTGCCACATTTGCTCTGGCATATAATATTTTCGGCGACAAAAAATATGCCCGATATGCCTACGCAGATCTTGAAGCGGCTTGTAATTTTCCAGATTGGAATCCGCATCATTTCCTGGATACAGCTGAATTGTGTACAGCCTTTGCATACGCGTATGACTGGCTCTATCACTGGATGACTCCGGAGCAGAGGGATCTGATCAGGACCACCCTGATTGAAAAAGGCTTAAAACAGGTCATGGTGGATTATACGAAGTCGAAGAATGAATACTCTCGCTCGTACTACTGGTATCTGAATAATGAGGGAGACAACTGGCAGTTCGTGTGCACCGGCGGCACGAATCTCGCAGCTCTGGCGATTGCAGATGAATCGGATGCAAGAGATATTGCCTCGCAGGTTATAACCTACAGTTACAAAAGAGCTTATTACTGTGTACGTCTTGGATATGGCGCCGTAGATGGCAGCTACAAAGAGGGCCTGGGATATTGGGATTACGCCACATATTATCTTGGTCTGCAATCCTCCGCACTGAAAAGTGCAACCGGAACCGACTATGGCCTGGCAGATTTTGATGGTGTAGAAAGATCTGCTGACTGGGTCCTCAGTATGAGCTCCAACACACATATATCATTCGATTTCGGTGATGACCGTACGGAAAGAAGAACCGACTGGGCTGTTTTTCTGTGGCTCGGCGAGCAGCTCAATTTACCGGCATTGTCTGCTATACGTCTCGAAAATCTCGCAAATAAACCGAAAGGTCAGGACTTTAACTACCTGGATGTGTTGTGGATCGACGAGAGTAAACAGACAGGCGAGAAATTGAATAAGAAAACCGATGCCGGATTTGTCGGCGCATCAGATGCAAGCTTTAGAACCAATTGGAATAAAAGCGGTCTTGTCTCGGCACTTCATCTCGGCAAAAACGATTATGTGTTTCACGGACACTTTGATCTGGGCTCGTTCTATATCGAATCTAACGGACAGCGTTTTTTTACACATCTGGGAAATGAGAACTATCAGCTCAAAGACCGTAAGTATTCTTATCGGATCAAAGCGGAAGGGCACAATACGCTTGTCATCAATCCGACGTGGGATATTGATCAGGCGGACCTGGTGCAATGCCTCGTAACTGAGTACAAAAGCGGAAATGAAGCCTACGCTGTAACGGACTTAACTGCCGCATATGCGCCGAGCGGCGCCAATAAAGTGATCCGCGGCATGAAAATGATAAAGGATAAGGAATGCGTGATCATCCAGGATGAGATCTCTCTTAATAATGCGGGTGAGATTTACTGGTTCGCGCATACCAAGGGACAGATCCGGGTTTCATCTGACGGGAAAAGTGCGATAGTAACTGTCGGCTCTGACAGATTATGGGTGCAGCTTCTTAGTAGCGATGGTCAGTTTACCGTCATGGATGCGAAGCCTCTTCCGACATCCATGAATGTTCCGGGTGCAACGGATAACAGTGAGTATGGAAAGCTTGCGATCCATCTTACAAATACCAGGGATACAACGATCTCCGTGGCCTTCATCCCGTTGAAAAGCGGCGAAACAAGTCCTTCGTGGACTCCGTCCGTAAAAGAGATCTCCGAATGGTCTAATGCGGGAACGGCGGACTTCGGTGAGAAACTGTGCGGCTGTACTCTGAGTCTTTCCGGTGATATCGGCGTGAATTTCTATATGGATCTTTCGAAGGCGACTCTTTCTGATGACGCGTATGTAGAGTTTGATGTTCCTTCCGGCAACAAGACCGTGACCCGGAAGATCTATGTAAAAGCGAAAGCGGGTGAGGACAGAACGGTCGCCGAGACCATTTCCGAAGGGAATACGACTTACCATATTTTCAAGTGCCAGGTATCGGCGAAGGATGTTGCCTCCACGATCGGGCTTCGGATGGTCGATGGCGGAGAATACGGCAGGAAATATAATTATTCCGTGAAGCAATATGCCGATACGCTTCTTTCCCAGACAAACGTTAATGCCGAGTATAAGAAGGCCGAGCCTCTGGTAAAAGCACTGGTGTGCTACTGCACGTGGGCCCAGGATTACTTTGAAATGGATGCCTCTCTTATCGATGAGAATTATCGGAATTACAATACTGTCTCTTCCGTTACCGCGCAGGAGGTGACTGCGGCGGCACCGGCTACCAAAGTTTCTCTTGATAAGCTGTCAGGCGTGACCTTTGAAGGCGCGACGATCTCACTTAAGTCGGAGACGACTCTGTCGCTTTATTTCAGCAGCAGCGAGAAACTGACCTTCTCCTGCAATCGCGGCAATAAACTGGAAACATCGAAAGTAGACGGTTATCAGGTCGTTCGTATCCGCGGGATCGCTGCTTATGAACTCGATGAAGTCTTCGAAATGAAGGTCACCTGCGGAGGTAAAAATGATACGGTCAGATACAGCGTCATGAACTATATGTCCAATATCTTCAACGGTGAGTATTCAGATACATGGGAGAATCTTGTAAAAGCACTGTATCTGTATCATAAGGCAGCAGTGGATTATATCAAATGATACCTGATGCAGCCCGGTTCGTGCCGATTAAAAAGGATTCCTGCCGTTTGCTATAATAGGTTTATTCTTTATAAAGCAGGAACAGATCGATGAAGAAACTGGATATTTTCGGAGAGAACTATTTCGGAAACTGGACGAAAACAAGAGCAGGCAGCCGGGCGGTCATCATTAAGGATGAGAAGATACTCATGTCCTATGAGACGAAGACCGGCCAGTGGATGCTTCCGGGCGGCGGGCTCGAGGACAACGAGAGCGATGAAGAATGCGTGATCCGGGAAGTTTCGGAAGAGTGCGGTGTTCGGATCCGTCCCTCTTCCTGCGTACTTCAGATCGATGAATACTACGAAGACTTCAAGTGGGTCAATCTCTATTTTTTTGGAGAAGTGACCGGAGAGACGGAGATGCAGCTGACTGACCGGGAGATCGAGTGTGGCATGGAGCCGAGATGGATGCCGATCAGTGAGATCTACCGGATTTTTTCGAAACATCAGGAATATGACGGCATGGACGAGATGCGCCGCGGAATGTATCTTCGCGAATATATGGCGCTGTCGGAACTTCTGATCGACCGCCTTCCGGAGCCGATCCGTGAGAAGGTATCCGGAAAGTCTTTTTCCTTAGACAAGACCGGCAAGTCCGGATCGACAGTCATGCTCTTTGACGACTGCGTCCTGAAGGTCATGCCGCTGGGGATGGAAGATGAGAAAACGGTGCAGATGACACGCTGGCTTTCCGGCAAAGTGCCGGTACCGGAGATCCTCGCTTTTGAACAGGATGATCAGAAACAGTATCTTCTCATGAGCAAGGTACGGGGAACAATGTCCTGCGACAAATACTATTTGGAGCATCCGGATGAGATGGTTACGGTCCTTGCGGATACGCTGAAACTTCTCTGGAGTATCGATATCTCGGACTGCCCCCGGGACTGTGGTCTGGAGCAGGAACTTCAGAAGGCGAAAAGACAGGTGGAGGAACACCTGTATGATTTAGAGGATACCGAGCCGGAGACCTTCGGCGAAGGCGGGTTTAAAAATCCGGAGGAGCTGCTCCAGTGGCTCTTCGACCATAAACCTTCCTATGAACCGGTCCTCTCCCACGGCGATTACTGCCTGCCGAATGTCTTTATCGAGAACGGGAAACTCAGCGGACTGATCGATCTGGGGAATGCCGGCATCGCGGACAAGTGGGAAGATATCGCCATGTGTTACCGGAGCCTCAAGCATAACTTCGACGGGACATACGGCGGAAAAGTGTATGAAGGCTTCCGCCCGGAAGTGCTTTTCGAGAAGCTTGGCATCGAACCGGACATGGAGAAGATCCGATACTATATTCTTTTAGATGAACTGTTTTAAATATTCAGACAGCATGTGATCCTTGTTGTTCTGTCGGGGAATTTGTTTCGAATATTTCCGCTTCGTCATGTGTCTTAATGGCAGATGCGGAAATAAAGGAGGACAAAAATGTCAGAAAAAGAACTCGAGAAACTGTATAACGAAGCTTATAAAGCGGTGTACTGGACGGCGTTTTCTATTCTTAAGAATAACGAAGATGCCGAGGATGTTGTCCAGGAAACATTCGTCAGTCCCGGAAAAGGCAGATAAACTATTGATTTTTCGTTTTCCCATATTATAATAGGCAATGCAGTGACAGCTGTCACGCCAAGCAGTTCGGGTCCGATATCCTGCTTGTAAAAGATTAAAACCAAAGGAGAAACTGATAATG
>JAEEGL013373033.1_pt1 | contig 11784 bp, 9 predicted proteins | sample 9134231 | NCBI WGS metagenome assembly JAEEGL01 (sample SAMN16246548, study PRJNA631951) | gut metagenome | biome: gut microbiome; feature: rumen; material: fiber-attached | host: Bos | place: Iran: Karaj | collected 2018-10 | reverse complement strand
CGAGAAGGGAACGTTCCAGCACGGGAAATCGCCGATCCTTTTGGAGACGCTTCCGCTTTTGGCAGACTGCTTCCAGGGGGACAGCCTGCCGACGCTTCGCGACCGCGCGCTGATCCTTTTGGGGTTCGCGGGCGCGTTTCGCCGTTCGGAGCTCGTCACCGTCAAGGTGGAGGATCTGACCGTTTCGCCGCATGTACTCGTCGTTTTCATTCCGCGCGCGAAAGGCGACCAATTGGGGAAGGGGAGCAGCGTCGCGATTCCTTTCGCGCCGGACGCGTCGATCTGCGCCGCCCGCGCCGTGCGGGAATGGACGCGCCGCGCGGGGTTGAAGAGCGGGCCGCTTTTCCGCGCGTTCAAGAAGAACGGCGAGCTGCGCGACGGGCCGCTCTCCGATAAATCCGTCGCGCTGATCGTGAAGAAATATGCGCGCATGGCGGGCTTCGACGATTCTCAGTTCGCCGGGCACAGCCTTCGCCGCGGCTTCGCGACCAGCGCCGCCCAGCATGATATCGGCGTCCTCGATATCATGCGCCAAACCCGCCACAAATCCGAGAAGATGGTGCACCGGTATATCGAGCAGGGCACGCTGTTCAAGGACAATCCGTTGGGGAAGATGTATAAGGACTGACATGAAAAAGACGCCGTTGCCGGCGTCTTTTTGTATGCGCGCTATTTTTTTACGATGTGCTTGCCGCCGTACCAGCGGGGCTTCCAATAGCTGTCGTCGAGGCTGTCGACGCGGACGCCTTTGCTGGAGGAGACGTGAATGAACTGATTCTTGCCGAGATAGATGCCGCAATGCGACGCGCCTTTTTCGTAGGTCGAGAAGAAGACGAGGTCGCCGGGTTCAAGCTCGGCGCGTTTCTTGATGCGTTTGCCGAGTTTGTATTGCTCATCGGCGGTGCGGGGAATCGCGAAGCCGTTTTGCTTGAATACATATTGGACGAAGCCGGAGCAGTCGAAGCCTTTCGGCGTCGTGCCGCCGAAGACGTAGCGCGTTCCCTTGTATTTCTTGGCCGTCTTGATGACGGAATCGACCTTTTTCTTCGGCAGGAACGGCGCGCTTTCAGGGACTTTCTCCGCCGCAGGCTCTGGCGTCTTGTCCGACGGTTTTGCCGTGGGCTTCTTGTCGGAAGGCTGTGCCGTAGGGGTTTTGTCCGTCGGATTTGCGGGAGGCGTTTTCGCAGGCGGTTTTACGTCGGGCGCTGATCGCGCGGACGGTTTTTCCTTTTCGGGCGGTTCCGATTCTTCCGCTGCGCGTGGTTTCACGGCGGCGCGCTCTTTGAGGGCACGCCATGTCTCGCGGTCTACCGTGCCGCTGGCGGTCAGTCCTTCGGCACGTTGGAACTCCAGCACTGCGCGCTGTGTCGCATCGTCGAAGATCTCGCTGAGCTCGACGTCATAGCCAAGCCGGATAAGATTTTCCTGCAGGATACGGACGTCGTGTCCTTGCGCGCCCGGCTTCAGGAGGGGCGCAGCGAGAACGGCGCCGGACAGAAGCAGCGTGAACACAAACGTCGTCAAGGCGGCGAGAAAAGAGTTTCGCTTTGCACGCATGAAGATCGCCCCCTTTCAGCCGAGGGTCACGTGATCGAGCCCCTGCCGCATCAGTTTGACGACATGGTCGTCGTCGAGGGAGTACCATGCTTCCTTTCCGTCTTTGCGGAATTTTACGAGGCGCGCGCTCCTGAGTACGCGGAGCTGGTGCGAGATGGCCGACTGGCCCATGGAGAGCGCTTCGGCGATGTCGCTGACGCGCATCTCGTCGGTGGTCAGAAGGGCGAGCAGCTTGATTCTCGTGGGGTCGCCGAGGACCTTGAAGACTTCTGCGAGACGGCTGCTCGTGACGTCGTCGAGCTCGGAGAGCTTTTGAAGGCTGTGCGCGTCTTGCTGTGCTGCGGTTTCCATCGTTATGCAGTCCTTCCTTTAGTACACTCTCGAAACGTCGTATCCTTTTTTTTCGAGGGCGGCGATGATCTTGCGGATATGTTCTTCACCGTGCGTTTCGCAGGTGACTTCGAGCTGCACTTTCTTGAAGCTGTCCGTGACGCCCGCCTGATTGTGTTCGAGCTTTATGACGTTCGCATTGGTGTCGGCGAGGATCTTGGCGACGGCGAGGAGCTGGCCCGGTTTGTCCGGCAGCATCACGCCGAAGCAGAAGACGCGCCCGCGGTCGATCAATGCCTTGTCGATCAGAGCGGAGATGGTCGAGATGTCGATATTGCCGCCGCTGACGATGGCGACGACTTTCTTGTTCTTCATTTTCAGTTTCGGCAGCGCGGCGAGGGAAAGCACGCCTGCGCCCTCGGCGACGAGCTTGTGTTTCTCGATCAGGGAGAGCAGAGCGCTCATGATTTCCATTTCGGAGACCGTGATGATGCTGTCGAGGTATTTACGGCAGAACGCGTAGGTCAGCGTTCCCGGGGTCTTGACCGCGCAGCCGTCGGCGACCGTGTCGACGGCGGGGAGGGTGGTGACGCCGCCCGCTTTGAATGCGGCTTTCATGCAGGCCGCGCCCGCAGGCTCGACGCCGATGACTTTGACGTGCGGGTTGACGAGCTTCGCCGCCATCGCGACGCCGCTGGCGAATCCGCCGCCGCCGATCGGGACGAGGATCACGTCGACGTCTTTGCAGTCGTCGATGATCTCTTTTGCCGTCGTACCCTGTCCCAGGAGGACGTTTAAGTCGTTGAACGGGTGGATGTAAACATAGCCCTTTTCTTTTTGGAGTTCCAGAGATTTCGCGTAAGCGTCGTCGAAGGCGTCGCCGTGCAGCACGATTTCCGCGCCGTAAGCGCGCGTCGCTTCGACTTTCAGGATCGGCGTCGTCGCGGGCATACAGATGACGGCTTTGACGCCGAGCTTTTGCGAGGCGAACGCGACGCCCTGTGCGTGGTTGCCCGCCGAAGCGGTGATGACGCCTTTTGCCCGTTCCTCGTCCGAAAGCTGGCTGATGCGGTTATACGCGCCGCGAAGTTTGAAGGAGCCGGTGACTTGCAGGTTTTCCGGCTTCAAAAGAACGGTGTTGCCGCAGATGGAGGAAAAATATGGGCTTTCAATGAGAGGCGTCTTGGTCGTCACATTGTCAAGGTAATACGCCGCGCGGTAAATGTCGGCGATCGTCGTCTTTTCCATGATGGCGACGGCGTCTGCCGCGCCTTGCGTTTCAGGGGTTCGCTTTTCCTTCATAGGTGATGCTTCCTTTCAATCTTAAGAATGTGTAAAGTTTAACCTAAATCGGAAAGTAATGCAAGAAAACGTCGACAGGAAATCTTTGACGGAAAGAAGGATTTTTTTTATAAAGGGCGAATACTTATATCGTTGAATACGAAAAAAGTCCTGAAAACGGAAGGAGAACAGGTCTATGAAAAAGATATTGGTGCCGGTGGACGGCTCGGAAAGCTCGGAGCGTGCGCTGGAAAAAGCGATCGAATTGGCAACGGCGTTGAAATCCAAGCTGACATTTTTGTATGTGGCGAACGTCAACCAGCTCGCGGTCAATTCCTGTTTGTCGTCTGAACTTTTGGAAGCGGTGAGCAAAGCGGGCGACGTGGTGCTTACGCATGCGGAGGAAATCGTGCCGGAGGGCGTGGAGTCGGAGCGCGTCATGGAGACGGGCTCGCCTGCGCCGGTGATCGTCGACGCGGCGGAGGACTGCGGCGCGGATCTCATCGTGATGGGTAGCCGCGGGCTCGGGCTCGTCAAAGGCGTGCTGCTTGGCAGCGTGAGCCAGTATGTCGTGGAAAACGCGAAATGCGCGGTCATGGTAGTGAAATAAGCGGAATTCAGGAGGACGAAGAGATGGTCGGGCAAGGCGAGCTCATCGAGCTGTTGGCGCGGCGTGCACGCGTAATCGCGTGGATGTACGACGTGAAAACGGACTGCCTGTCATATTGTATGCCGCAGCAGGAACAAGGCTTCTTGCAGGAACGGGGGATCAAGGAATCCAAAACGGCGAAGGAATGGAATTTCCTATGGGAAGGACCGCCGAAAGGCTGCGTCGACGCGCATGCGCCGGGACGGATGAACGGCGCGCTTTTCCGGCTGACATATACGCGGCTGGGGAAGGACGGCGTCGTCGGCTTCGCAGAAGAGCTTTCGCCGGAAGACGGCGGAACGCCGCAGGGATTGCGCATCGACTTGAAGACGTTGGCGGCGCGGATCAACGCAGAGCTGGTGCTGCTCCGTGCCCGGGAAAAAGGCGTGTTGTTCGCGGCGGAAATTGACGGTTACGGAAAAGGCGAGCTGGCAAATGCAAGCCAGCAAGATAAGAGTTTCGGCGCTATGGAAACGGCTCTCCGCGCAGAATTTCGCGACAGCGACATCTTGGGCGCGATCTCGGACGCGCGTTTCGTTGTCTTCTTCCGCGGGGCGCTTTCCATCGACGTCGTAGAGCGTCGCGCGCAGCGTTTCCTGGATGAATTTGCCCGCCGCTCGCTGGATATGTCTCTTCCGGCGTCATGCAGCATCGGTATCGCCGTCGCGGGCGGAGAGCTGGACACGGCAGAAGCGCTGCTCGACGCTGCGGGAAAGGCGCTGGACGATGTCGTCGCACGCGGGGCAAACCATTATCGGATGTATGAGAGCGAGAAGTATTGATTCGTCTGAAATAAACAAAAGCCTCCGGCAGGAGGCTTTTTTAAATTAGAATTTCATTAAACTTTCTATAATGTAAAGGAAAACAAAAGCTGACGTCGAAACATATATCGCATCGAAGAATCAAGGAAGCAGGATTGAGAGGGAATATTTATGAAGTCGGGCAAGACGCGCGTATTCTTGATTGTGGCAATCGTTCTGGTGGCGATTGTCGGTTTTCGCGTGATAAAGAACGTAATGGGGCGCAGTGAACAGGCGAGCAAGAGCCGGCAAGGAACGGTCGTCTCGGTGGTCGTCGAGCACCCGAAGCGGCAGACGGTCGTGCCGAAGATTCGTTTTTCCGGAACGCTGGATCCGGTTTGGCAGGCGGACGTCGCCGCAAAAGTGGACGGGCGCATCGAGCGCGTGCTGGTCGCGGAAGGGCAGACCGTCGCGGCCGGCGAGGATCTCGTCGTGCTGGAGCAGAAGGATATGTCGGCGGCGTATCTGACAGCGGAAGGCGCGTATGTGGACGCGCAGACGAATCTTGAAAAGACTGCGCTCGACCTTGAACGCTATGAGAGATTGTTGGCGGACGGTGCGGTATCCCAAGAGTCCGTGGACAACCTGCGGTTTGCCCATGCGAATGCGGCGGCGAAGCTCGACGTGGCGAAGGGCGCGCTGGACGCGGCGCAGTCGAGGCTTGGCGGCACGACGGTATCTACGCCGCGGGCGGGTATTATCCAAAAGCGCTATTATCAAGAGGGCTATTATGCGAAAGTCGGTACCGCGCTCTTCAATATCGCGGATATTTCGACGCTGTTAGCCAAGATCGACGTGCCGGAAGGATACGTCGCCAGCGTCGCGCCGGGCGGAGCCGTGGATTTCACGATCCCGTCGATGGCGGGCGACGACAAAACGGCGCGCGGCACCATCACGCGGGTCGCGCCGGTGGCGGACAGCGCTTCGCGCACTTTTGAGGCGGAAGTTTCCATCGACAATCGCGACGGGCGCCTCAAGGGCGGCGTTTACGCGGACGCCGTCATTACGACGAAAGCGAAACAAAACGTTTTGACTGTGCCGTTCTCGGCCATCGTCATGCGCGACGACCAGCGGACGGTCTATGTCGTCGAGGATGATACGGCGGTGCGCCGCGTCGTTACGACGGGCTACATCGGCGACGACCTCGTCGAGATCCTCGATGGTATCAGCGAGAACGATTTCGTCATCGCGGGCGGGCAAAACAAGCTCCGCGACGGCAGCAAAGTAAAAGTGGTGGATCGCCTTGACGAGGAAGCGTCGGAGGAAAATAAGTAAGGAAGAGCATTTATGATTGAGACTTTTATCAAGCGGCCCGTATTCACGACGATGTTCATCCTCGTGCTGGTCGTTTTCGGCATACGTTCGTATCCGGAGCTCGGCGTCGATCTGTATCCTGACGTCGATCTTCCGCTGGTCGGCGTTACCGTGACGTATGAGGGGACAGCGCCGGAAGAGATGGAGACGCTGATCACGAAGCCCATTGAAAACCGCGTCAGCCAAGTGTCGGGCATCAAGACCATCACTTCGACGATTCGCGAGGGCTTTTCCCAGACGGTGCTGGAGTTTGACATCGGCGTCGACCCGAAGGCGATGGCCAGCGAGGTGCGCGAGAAGGTTGCGACGGTGCGCCGCCGTTTGCCTGACGACATCGACGAGCCGACGGTGCAGAATTTCGATACGTCTTCCCAAGCGATCGCGGCGTATACTTTCGCTTCGGACGTACGGCCGCCGCAGGAGGTACGCCGTCTCGTCGACGATCTTGTCAAGGACGAGCTGCAGCAGCTCGACGGTGTGGCGGAAGCGAGCGTCGTCGGCTCAAGCTCCCGTGCGATAAAGATCCATGTGCTGCCGGAAAAGCTGAAAGCTTACGGCATTTCCGTTCAGACGGTATTGCAGCAAGTCAACGCGGCGAATTACAACACGCCGGGCGGCAAGATCCGAGACGGCCAGAATACCATCACCGTCCGTACGGTGGGTAAATTTTACAGTATCGACGATTTCAAGCAGATCGTCGTCGCGAATCACAACGGCCGGCCGGTGATGCTGACCGACGTTGCCGATGTGGAAGATACATGGGAGGACGAAGAGACGTATTCCCGTGCGAACGGGATTCCCTGCGTCGTCGTGTTCGTCCGCAAACAGTCGCGCACGAATACCGTCGAGGTCGTGGACCGGGTGAACGCCGCGCTGAAGGAGCTGCAGGCGAACGACCTGCCTCCCGATATCCACGTCGAGATCACGCGCGACCAGTCGCGATATATCCGTGAAAACGTCGCCGACGTCTGGAATACGATCTTGTTCGGCGGCTTTTTGGCGCTGGCGATCACGTACCTCTTTTTGCAGGATCTTCGCGCGACCATTATCGGCGGCCTCGCGATCCCGACTTCGATCATCGCCACGTTCTATTTGATGCGGCTGATGGATTTCACGCTGAACAATATGTCGCTGATGGGCCTTTCCCTGGCGGTAGGCTTCCTGATCGACGACGCGATCGTGCTTGTCGAGAACGTATTCCGCCATATCGAGATGGGGAAGAAGCCGATGGCGGCGGCGGCGGATGCGACAAAAGAATTGGTGCTCGCGATTCTGGCGACGTCTATGTCCCTGATGGCGGTTTTCGTACCGATCGGCTCCATGGGTGAGGTCGTCGGCCAGTATTTCAAGCAGTTTGGTCTGACGGTCGCTTTTGCGCTGGCTTTCTCCACGATGTCCGCCTATACCTTGACGCCGATGGTGTCCGCGCACTGGCTGAAGGATCCGACAAAGAAGCAGGAAGGGTCCCTGCGTCCGCCGTTCATCCAGTGGCTGTTGGAGCGGTTTGAAGCGGGATTCGACTCTTTGCGGGAAGCGTATGACCAGTTGATGAAATACGCCATCCGTCACCCGAAAAAATTCATCGCGGCGTCTTTCGCGACCTTGCTTTTGAATTTTGCGCTCTTTCCGTTCCTTGGAATCGAGCTGCAGCCGGTGTACGACTCCGGCGAGTTCAGTGTGAACGTGAAAGCGCCGCCGGGCACGAGCCTGGAGCGCATGGCGCGTCTCGTGCAGCCTTTGGAGCAGCATATTGCGTCCATGCCGGAAGTGCGTGTGGCGGCAACGCGTATCGGCGGCGTCCGCACGCCGGTCAATGAAGGCGGTATCGACGTGAAGCTGTATCCTGCAAGCGAGCGGAAACGCGGTATGCAGGAAATCATGCGCGAGCTTCGCGGCGAATTTTCCAAAGTCGGCGAAATGCAGGTTTCCGTCGTCACGAATCAGGGCGGCGGCGGCGGACGCGGCGAGTCGAGGCCGGTGCAGATCGGTCTGCGCGGCAGCGATCTCGAATATTTGATGCATTATGCGAACGAGCTTGCCGATATGATTCGCGGCTTTCCGGGCGCGACGGACGTGGAAATCCAGGGAAACGACGCAGAGCCTGAAATCGTGATCCGTCTCGACCAGCTCAAAGCGAGCCGCGTCGGACTGGACAATTCCGCCGTCGGCTCGGTGGTACAGTATGCGTTCCAGGGTAAGAGCACGAGGAACTCATACACCATCGGCAACAACGACTATGACATCATCCTTCAGGTGGAAAAGGCGAACCGTCGCACCGTCGATGATGTGAAGAATCTGCGCGTATCGACCTCCGGCGGAAACTTCATCCGTCTTGGCGACATCGCGGAAGTTACGCTGGAATCCGGCCCGACGCGCATCAACCGCGAGGGCAGGCAGCGGCAGATCGCCGTTTACGCCGATACGGTCGGCACGTCGCCCGGCGACCTCTTGCAGAAAATCCAGAGCGATTATATCCCGGCCCTCAATATGGACATCGGTTACCGCGCGAAAATGATCGGCCAGTCCGATATGATGAGCCGTATTTTCGGCGAGGTCGTGAAAGCGATCGTTTTGGCGATCGTGCTGATCTATATGGTGCTGGCCGCCGAGTTTGAGAGCTTGTCCCAGCCGTTCATCATCATGATGAGCCTGCCGTTTGCCATCATCGGCGCGGTGCTTGGCCTGCTCGTCGCGAACCAGACCGCGAACATGATGTCCGTCATCGGTTTTACCATGCTCTTGGGTCTCGTGACGAAAAACGCGATCTTGTTGATCGATTACGCGAATCAGGCGAGGGAACGCGGCGTGGGAATCCGCGACGCGATCTTGGAAGCATGTTCGCTGCGACTGCGTCCGATCCTGATGACGACGCTTTCGACGCTTCTCGGTATGCTGCCGGTGGCGCTCGGTATCGGCGAAGGCGCGGAGCTTCGCCAGTCGATGGGCGTCGTGCTGATCGGCGGCCTGACGACGTCGACGCTGCTCACCCTCGTCGTCGTTCCTCTTATCTATATGCTGGCTGAGGAATATCGCGAACGAAAAGCGGCGCGGGATGCGGAATCTTGATCGGCATGACAAAAGCCACCAACTGTAACAGTTGGTGGCTTTCTTGTTATCCGGATATTACATTCTGCCTTTGCTCTTGAAGAATTCTTCCGCGACCTGCGGGAACAGCGCGTAGGACAAGATATCTTCTTCCGGCGCGTTGGCGTAGCCTTTGCCTGCCAGCTCGTCCCTGAACTGGGCGACGGTGTTCTCCTTCGCGTCCTCTTTTGCGCAGTCGTCGATGATCTCGTTTTCGGGAATTCCCAAGGTGTTGATGAGGAAGTCGCGGTCGATGGGCTTCGGCGAGCGGCCGAACTTGCCGCGGGCGAGGTCTTTGACTTCTTTCGGCACCATCTTGTAGCGCTGGCCCATCATCACGTTCATCGTGGCCATCGTGCCGACGATCTGGCTGGACGGCGTGACCAGCGGCGGATAGCCGAGGTCGGCGCGTACGCGCGGCATCTCGTCGAGGAGGGCCTGATATTTGTCTTCCATGCCCATTTCCTTGAGCTGGTTCGTCAGATTCGAGAGCATACCGCCGGGAATCTGGAAGTCCAGTACGTTCGGGTTCACGTCGAAGTAGCCTTTCAGCTTGAACTCCTCGATCAGTTCCTGCTTCACTTTCGTGAAGTGCTTGGAGATCGGGATCATCTTCTGGCGGTCAAGGCCGGTATCGCGCTCCGTGCCGACCAGTGTCTCGACCATCGTCTCGGTGCAGGGCTGGGACGTGTCGCAGGAGAACGGCGCCAGCGCGCAGTCGATGATGTCCACGCCTGCCTCGATGGCTTTCAGATAGGCCATCGAGCCGAATCCGCTCGTGTAGTGCGTGTGCAGTTCGATGGGGACTTTGACGGCGGCTTTGAGCTTCTTCACGAGGTCTTCCGCCACATAGGGCTTCAAAAGACCGGACATATCTTTGATGCAGACCGAGTGGCAGCCCATTTCCTCGAGCTTTTTCGCCAGGTCCACGAAAGTCTCGTTCGTGTGGTACGGGCTGATCGTATAGACAAGGCAGCCTTGGACGTGCGGCTTTTCGGGGCATTTGAGCGCCTCGTCGATGGCGGTGGTGAGGTTGCGGATATCGTTCAGCGCGTCGAAGATGCGGAACACTGCCACGCCGTGCTTTGAAGCCTGCCGCACGAAAGCGCGCACCACGTCGTCGGAATAATGGTTGTAGCCGAGAAGATTCTGGCCGCGGAGCAGCATTTGGATCGGCGTCTTTTTCAGGTGCTGCTTCAAAGTGTCAAGGCGTTCCCACGGGTCTTCGCCGAGGAAGCGCAGGCACGAGTCGAACGTCGCGCCGCCCCAAGCCTCCAGAGCGTTGTACCCGATGGCGTCCAGCGCTTCCAGTTGGGGAATCATCTGCTCGATACGCATACGCGTCGCGCAAAGCGACTGATGAGCGTCGCGCAGGATTGTTTCTGTGATCTTTACGGGGTTGGTTGCCATGAATTTCTCTTCCCTTCCTTATTATGCTCTTATAATCGGCTGCGGAAAAATGAAATGTAGGGCAAAGGCTGCGCGCCTGTCCGTAACACTCGCCGCAGGCAAGTATACATATAGTATAAGTACGCGTGCTTTTATTGTCAACGCACAAGGGGGGATTTCATTCCTCCAGCGGTTTTACGATCTCTTCTTTGACATGCTCTTTGTATGCGGCAAGGAGCTTTTTCGTGATTTTGCCGGGGGCGCCGTCCGCGATTGCGTCGCGGTCGATCATCGTCACGGGGACGATCTCGTCTGCGGTGTTCGTGAAGAACGCTTCTTCCGCGCCTTTGACAAAGTCGGGCGTCAGCGTCTTTTCCACGACGGTGAGGCCGAGCGCGGGCGCGAGCTTTTCTTTGACGACTGCACGCGTGACGCCGGAGAGGATCATTTCGTTTTCCGGGTGCGTCCACAGCACTTCGTCTTTGACGACGAAGAAATTCGCGTCTTCGCCTTCGGTGACGGTGTTCTTTTCCTTACGGAAGAACAATGCTTTTTTCGCGTTCTTTTTCCGCGCTTCCTCGGCGGCGAGAACGCTTCCGAGAAGATTCAGCGAAGCGATGTCGCAGCGCAGCCAGCGGATATCCTCGACCAGCGCGGCGCGGATGCCTTTCTCCTGCCAATCCGTATGAATCGGCACGTCGCGGATGACGACGCTGAGATGGGGCAGGTTGATTTTCGGCGGCAGGTACGAGCGGGGCGATGTGCCGCGCGTGAGCTGAAAATAGATGATTCCGTCCTTGATTTCCGTCTTCTCGATCAGTTCGTAGAAGACGCCGACCAGCTCCGCATCTGCGTCGGTGATGGGAATCGCCAGCTCGCGCATCGAGCGGCGGTAGCGCTCCAGATGTTCTTTCAACGCGAAGCATTTGCCGTCATATACGCGGATCGTCTCAAACACGCCGTCGCCGAACTGGAAGCCGCGGTCCTCAAGATGGACGGCGTATGTGTCCAACGGCAAAAATGCGCCGTCATAGTAAGCAAGTTCTTTCAAAACAGAAAACCCCCTAAAAAGAATATATCTATTATAAAAGAATTTTGCCTCAAGTTCAATTCTTTCTTTGACAAGCTGGGAATTTTAGGGGTATAATATTTTTTAACGGAAAACAGAACGGTCAATTCTTTTTATTATCCACGGGTAGACATTGAACGGTTCGGATTTCATCAAGGATTCCCTTTACAGTCAAATAAAAATGGAGGTGTTGTTTTTTTGTCGAAGGGACAACAAAAGTTGCAGGTCATTCCCCTGGGCGGCTTTGGGGAGATCGGCAAAAATATGACGGTCATCCGCGTGGACGACGATATCCTGTTGATCGATGCAGG
>JAEEGL012855454.1_pt1 | contig 11784 bp, 8 predicted proteins | sample 9134231 | NCBI WGS metagenome assembly JAEEGL01 (sample SAMN16246548, study PRJNA631951) | gut metagenome | biome: gut microbiome; feature: rumen; material: fiber-attached | host: Bos | place: Iran: Karaj | collected 2018-10 | reverse complement strand
GGCTGTAAAATACCTCGAATGCAAATCCGGAGCAAAACCACCGTCGACTTTGACTGTCGGAGATGTCAAACCTTTAAAAGCCGGAATGGATGAAATTTTTTTGGTCATTGCCTCAACTGTCGGGCTTTCATAATGCTCTCGGAGAGATTTTACATATTTTAAATCAAATTCCGGCAATGCCCGGCAAATGTTCTGGACTTCCTCGTCGCAGGCAATCAAAAGTTCTGAAGAACTGTCGTTCCACTCTTCATAAAAAAGAGGCACACTTTTATAAACCATGCCTTTTTGCCAATCCTTGAACAATGTCCTTAGTCTCGTAGTATGAAGAATAGGGTTTGAAGGGGTCATAGTTAAATTCAGAAAGTTGGGAATAACGGTGGTTTTCTTGTCAAAAAAGCTGCCGATCAAATCCGCACACTTTTCTGCATATTTCGACGGAAGAGCCGCGATGTGCAGTTCGTTCCTGTATCCGGTAGATTTTACAGTTTTTCCCTTTTGCACTATGCGGGCAACAGCCGGTACACGCTCGATCCCGAAGAAAATATTTCCCCGCTCGATACACTTTCTAAACGCACATTCGCTTCCGCCGTTTCCTGGCACCACGCCTATAATAGGTTTCGAATCCGAATGGTTATATATTTTTTCGGCAGTGATTTTCATTACTGTGGCCGGGACTGTTACTATAATCAGATCGGTATCTCTGAAGGCTGTTTCCGGGTCGTCCGTTGCTGATTCAATTTCTCCTTCATGTGTTACGGCATCATTTTCGTCTACAATACAAAGGTGCGTATCATACAATTCCGGTGTCGATGTATAAACCGAAACCCTGTGTCCTTTTTCTGCACAGTGTACGGCGAACTGCGTGCCGATATTGCCTCCGCCAACAATAGTTATTTTCACGACAACCTCGAGATCTCTTCTTTCATTGCAGCGACAAGAATATTATTCTCGTCTGTATTCCTCACGGCTAAGCGTAAATAGTTGTGACCGCTTGTTTTGGTAGTCAGCTCTTTTATTAGCAGATTGTGCTTTATCAACAGTCGTTTTAGAAGTTCTATCGGAGAGACCGCTTCAAGTTCTACCATAACAAAATTCGCTTGTGACGGAATTACTCTTACGCCTTTGATTTTTGCCAGTTCGTTTTGGAAACGAGCTCGTTCCGCTCTGAATTTTTCTAGGGCTGTCATGTAATCCTTTTTATATTTTTCCTCGATCTGCATATAAAACTCGCCGAAGGAATTGATGTTCCATATAGCAACATCCTTTTTCATTTTTGCTATCGTCTCCACATCTCCTGAGGCCAGCACGCCAAGCCTTATTCCTGGAACACCGTAGGATTTGGAAATGCTTTTCATGACATAAAGATGAGGATTCTCTGAAAGAAGGCTCTGGATAAACAATGTATTGTCGAGTTCATCTGAAAAATCGGCAAAAGACTCGTCGATCACAATTTTAATTTTATTTTTCCTGCTCCAGCCGACAAGTCTTATCAAATCGGCTTTTGGAATATAGTTCCCGGTAGGATTGTCTGGATTGACAACAATTAAGTTCTTGATTTCTTTATCCGAAAAATAGGTCATAATGTTGTCGGCGGAATAGGAATAATCTTTGCCGCCCGGGACAAAATCGACAGAATTTTCTCTGGCATAACGGTTGGGGTATTCGTCAAAAGTCGGTCTGATGAAACCTGTTTTGCCGTCAAAATGAGTCATTAAACTTTTTATCAGCTCGGCTGCACCGTTACCAACCAAAATATTCTCCGGATGAACTCCGAAATTCTTCGCGGCTAGAAGCGAGTTGACTCTCATTCCTGAAGGATACTGCGTCAGCAGCACATCAAAATTTGCCTTTATCTCGTCTTTCATCCTTTCCGGCGGGAAATATGGATTAACAAGGTAGCAGAAATCTATCAGCTTTGGGTAGCGCCAATAGCCTCCGTAGCGTCCTTGCATAAGCCTGACACGTTCATCTTCGTCAGGTACGAAGATGGATTCGGCGATATCGAGATCCTGGATATCATCAATTTCATACCACTTCTGACCGTCCAGCCTTTTTGCCTTGATGCCGGAATTGTCAAGCATTGTGATAACTCGAAGAACCTGCTCGTAATATTCATTTTCGCCCAATGCCGACTGGTATGCGTCAAGAAACGGAACATACTGTGTCTTGGAAAAATTTTTACTGAACTTGTACAAGTTTACTGTTTTGAAATAATTCCTGAGTTCGTTGAATTTGAACTTTTTGCCGGGTATAAAGGCATCGATGGTATCATCTTCTCCCAGTTTGACACAGGTCCCGTCCATCCATGACTCGTATTTGTCAACCAGAGCCAGGGTTTCACGCGGATCGGAAAGTAACGATTCCAGAACAGAATCCTCAAAAATAAGGTCAGATTCAAGCAGTATCGTGTCATCTTCAAGAAGCCGGTCTTTGGCCAGCGAAAGAGAATAAATGTTGTTGGTTTTGTCGTAAATCGGATTGTTTACAAACACGATCGGTGTTTTGATTCCTAGAGAGCCGACATAGTCGATCAGTTTTTTTCCCTCATATCCTACGACTATGACAATGCGCGACAAATTATGCCGGTCGATCTGATGCAGCATACGGTCAATCAGGGTCACTCCATTGACTTTGACCATGCATTTTGTGTTGTTTTGAGTTAGTTCTTTCAGCCGCTTGCCCATGCCGGCCGCTAAAATTATTGCTTGCATTGTTTGCTCCTATATCAAATCTGAGAACATAAAAAAACAAATACTATATGCCTTTTTTTGTGGAAATCTACATGTCGACGATCCCGCAGGCTGAATTTATTGATACAGGTGAGAGGATAGGCTTATTTTACAGAAATTTGTTGACATGACCGGAATTAACTTGGTAAAATTATATTGTACTAGTACTTTGGGGGTTCTTATGTCAGCTTTCAACAACTCAACGCTTCTGATTACCGGAGGAACCGGTTCGTTCGGTTCAACGGTTCTTAAGAGATTTCTGGACACTGATATTGCCCAGATCAGGATTTTTTCGAGAGATGAAAAAAAACAGGATGATATGCGGCACGATCTGCAGGTACGTTATCCTCAGTATGCAGAAAAGGTTAAATTTTTTATCGGTGATGTCCGCGATATTCAGTCTGTGCGCGATGCTATGCCCGGAGTCGATTACATCTTTCATGCGGCGGCTCTGAAGCAGGTCCCGAGCTGCGAATTTTTTCCGATGCAGGCTGTCAAGACGAATGTCGAGGGGACGGACAATGTCCTTCATGCTGCGATCGATGCCTGCGTGAAACGTGTCGTCTGCCTGTCTACGGACAAGGCGGCATATCCGATCAATGCGATGGGGATCAGCAAGGCGATGATGGAACATGTCATTACGGCGAACGCCCGTGTCGCTGCCGAGCGCGGCGGAACTGTCATCTGCTGCACCCGCTACGGCAATGTAATGTGTTCCCGCGGTTCGGTTATCCCGCTTTTTATAGATCAGATCAAGGCGGGAAATCCGATTACGATCACCAATCCAGAGATGACCCGCTTCCTGATGAATCTGGATGAGGCTGTGGATCTGGTGAAATTCGCCTTTGAACATGCGAACCCGGGAGATCTGTTTATCCAGAAGGCGGATGCAAGCACGATCGGCGTCCTTGCCGAGGCTGTCCAGAGGCTTTTCGGCAACACCGGAACACGGATCATCGGTACACGTCACGGCGAAAAGCTTTATGAGACGCTGATGACCCGTGAGGAGAGGCTCCGTTCAGAGGATATGGGCAACTACTTCCGTGTCGCGGCGGACAACCGTGATCTGAACTACGACAAATATTTCACTCAGGGCAAGGTCGAAACCGAGGCGGAGGAGTCCTATACAAGCCACAATACGAAGCTTTTGGATGTCGACGGGACTGTTGCCAAGATTTTGACGACCGATTACGTCAAAGAAGCTTTGAAGAGGTAGCTATGAAGATCCTGGTAACCGGAGCGAAGGGCTTTGCAGGCCGCAATCTTGTCGAAAACCTCAAAAATATCCGTGACGGCAAAAATCGTACGAGACCGGAGCTTTTGATCGATGAGATTTTTGAATATGACATCGATTCTACCTTCGAGGAGCTTGACGAATACTGCTCGAAGGCCGATTTTGTCTTCAACCTTGCCGGCGTTAACCGTCCGAAGGAGGCTGCTGAGTTTATGCAGGGCAACTTCGGTTTTGCCGGCAAACTTCTGGAGACGCTGAAAAAACACGGGAACAGATGCAGGGTCATGCTTTCATCGTCGCTTCAGGCAACCCTTATCGGCAGATATGACGGAGAGTACGGCCGCTCGAAGCTTGCTGGCGAGAATCTCTTTTTTGACTATGCAAAGGAGACGGGGGCTGAGGTCCTGGTTTACCGTTTCCCGAATTTGTTCGGAAAGTGGTGCCGTCCGAACTACAACTCGGCGGTCGCGACGTTCTGCAGCAACATAGCGAACGATCTCCCGATCCAGGTGAATGACCGCAGCACGCAGCTTGAACTTCTCTACATCGATGATCTTGTAGAGGAGATGTTCGACGCTCTCGAGGGCAGGGCGCACCATTGCGGATACGACGGTCTGGACCCGGTCCCTGATGCTGACGGAAAGTTCTGTTTTGTCCCGGTGACACACAAGGTCACGCTGGGAGAGATCGTCGATCTGCTTGATAATTTCAGGAATCAGCCGAAGACGCTTGTCATGCCTGAGATCCCGAATGGCAGCTTCGCAGGAAAGCTCTATTCTACCTATCTTTCATATCTTCCGAAAGATAAAACGATATTTGATCTCGACATGAAGTGCGACGCCAGAGGCAGTTTCACGGAGCTGTTGAAAACGGCCGGCTGCGGGCAGTTCAGCGTAAATATCAGCAAACCTGGGATCACGAAGGGCGAGCACTGGCACAACACGAAGTGGGAATTTTTCATCGTTGTCTCCGGACACGGGCTTATACAGGAGAGAAAGATCGGCTCTGACGAGGTGATCGAATTCGAGGTGAGCGGCGACAGGATCCAGGCGGTCCACATGCTGCCCGGCTATACGCACAACATCATAAATCTCTCCGGGAGCGAAAATCTTGTTACCGTGATGTGGGCGAACGAGCAGTTCGACGCGCAGCATCCAGATACTTTTGGTGAAAAGGTGGTGAAAAATGGCTGAATTCAAAGTTAACTGGCAGGAAAACGGCAGACTTAAGCTTCTGATAATCGTCGGGACGCGTCCTGAGATCATCAGGCTTTCGGCGGTGATAAAAAAGTGCAGGAGATATTTCGACACGATCCTTGCCCACACAGGGCAGAATTATGACTACAACCTCAACGGCGTTTTCTTCAGGGATCTGGAGCTCGATGACCCGGAGATCTATCTTGATGCAGTCGGAAACGACCTCGGCGAGACGATGGGAAATATCATTGCGAAGAGCTACCGGCTGATGACCGAGATCCTGCCGGAGGCAGTTCTGGTGCTGGGCGACACGAACAGCTGCCTCAGTGTTATCGGCGCGAAGCGTCTGCATATTCCGATTTTTCACATGGAGGCCGGGAACCGCTGCAAGGACGAGTGTCTGCCGGAGGAGACCAACCGCAGGATCGTCGATATTATCAGCGATGTCAACATGGCCTATTCGGAACATGCGCGCCGTTATCTCGCCGACTGCGGGCTGCCGAAGGAGAGGACCTATGTCACCGGTTCGCCGATGGCCGAGGTCCTGCACGCCAATCTGGCTAAAATCGAGGCAAGCGACATCCTTGGCAGACTCGGACTTGAAAAGGGCAGATATATCCTGCTTTCGGCTCACCGCGAGGAGAATATCGACACCGAAAAGAACTTTACAAGCCTCTTCAGTGCAATCAACAAAATGGCGGAGAAATACGATGTGCCGATACTTTACAGCTGTCACCCGCGTTCGAAAAAGCGTCTGGAGGCGAGCGGATTTGTTCTTGACAGGCGCGTGATCCGGCATGAACCGCTCGGCTTCCACGATTACAACTCTCTGCAGATGAACGCTCTGGCAGTCGTCTCTGACAGCGGCACTCTTCCTGAAGAATCGAGCTTCTTCACAAGCATCGGACATCCTTTCCCGTCGGTCTGCATCAGGACTTCGACTGAACGCCCCGAGGCTCTGGACAAGGCGTGCTTCATCCTGGCGGGAATTGACGAAAAATCGCTCCTGCAGGCTCTGGATACCGCGGTAACGATGAACAGGAACGGCGATTTCGGAGTTCCTGTGCCGGATTATACTGACGAGAATGTGTCGGACAAAGTTGTAAAGATCATCCAGTCCTACACCGGAGTGGTGAACAAGATGGTCTGGAGAAAATTCTAGGATAATCTGAGGAAAAGAGATGAAGATCGCGGTTGCCGGAACGGGGTATGTAGGGCTTTCGGTCGCAACGCTGCTTGCTCAGCATAACACTGTAAAAGCTGTTGATATCGTTAAAGAAAAGATCGATCTTATAAATGCGCGGAAATCTCCTGTTCATGAGGAGTATCTCGAAAAATATCTCGCTGAAAAGGAGCTTGATCTGGAGGCTACGCTCGATGCTGAAAAGGCTTATTCCGATGCAGATTTTGTAGTTATTGCCACTCCGACGAACTACGACAGCAACAAGAACTTCTTTGATACTTCGGCCGTCGAGGCTGTGATCGACCTTGTCATGAAGTGCAATCCGGCTGCGATCATGGTGATAAAATCGACTGTTCCGGTCGGGTTCACCAAGTCGGTCAGAGAAAAGAGAGGCAGCAGAAACATAATTTTCAGTCCGGAATTTCTGAGGGAGAGCAAAGCTCTTTACGACAATCTTTATCCTTCGAGAATCATTATCGGGACCGACATGGCGGACGAGCGCCTTCTGAAGGCTGCCAAAACGTTTGCCGGACTTTTGCAGGAGGGTGCGCTCAAGGAGGATATCGACACGCTTTTTATGGGTTTTACCGAGGCTGAGGCGGTCAAGCTTTTTGCAAATACTTACCTTGCGCTTCGTGTAAGCTACTTCAACGAGCTTGATACCTACGCCGAGATGAAGGGGCTCGATACGCGCCAGATCATTGACGGAGTCTGCCTCGATCCCAGGATAGGGACTCACTACAATAATCCGAGCTTCGGCTACGGCGGCTACTGCCTGCCTAAGGATACGAAGCAGCTCCTTGCAAACTACGAGGATGTGCCTCAGGATATGATGACGGCGATCGTGCAGTCCAACCGGACACGCAAGGACTTTATTGCCGACAGAGTTCTGGAGCTTGCCGGATATTACAGCTACAGCGATAACAACAACTACCTGCCGAACCGTGAAAAGCACGTTACGATCGGCGTTTACCGCCTTACGATGAAGACAAATTCCGACAATTTCAGACAGTCGTCGGTTCAGGGTGTCATGAAGCGGATCAAGGCGAAGGGCGCAGCTGTGATCATCTACGAACCGACGCTCAGGGACGGCGGGACCTTTTTCGGGAGCCGGATCGTGAACGACCTTGAACGTTTCAAAGCAGAATCCGACGTGATCGTCGCGAACCGTTACGACAGCTCTCTGGACGATGTCAAGGAAAAGGTCTACACAAGAGATATTTTCAGGAAGGATTAAGTGAGTTTGAGGGCTTAATGAAAATTACTCATCTTTGTTTTGTTAGTCTATTTTCCGACGGTTATTCCTATCAGGAAAACATTCTTCCGCTTTACCACAAAAAACTGGGACACGATGTTAGCGTCATTGCTTCGCAGCAGGTCTATGATGAAAGGGGAGAGCTGGGATTTACGGACAAAACTGTATACCGGAACGAATACGGCATTCCGGTACTTCGTCTGAAGTATAAAAAACCTCTGAAAATATATGTGAGATTCAGAAGGTTTGCCGGCATGTACGAGGCTCTTGAAAAGGCAGCCCCGGATGTTCTGTTTATTCACGGATGCCAGTTCATGGATATTGATGTCGTTGTCAAATTTTTAAAAAGGCATCCTCATGTTTCAGTCTATGTCGATAATCACTCGGATTTTTCTAACAGCGCAAGGAACTGGCTGTCGTTGAATATCCTTCATAAAATTTTTTGGAGACGGTGTGCTCGGATGATATTGCCTCTGGCGACAAAATTTTACGGTGTTCTCCCGGCGCGAGTCGATTTTTTGAAGGAGGTCTACGGTATTCCTGAAGATAAGATCAACTTGCTTCTTATGGGTGCGGAGGATGATCTTGCCGCCCCTGCGTGCAGACCTGAGGTTCGTAGTAAAATCAGAAAAAGATACAACATAGAAAACGACGATTTTCTGATAGTGACCGGAGGAAAGATAGATTCCTTCAAGAGGCAGACACTTCTGCTGATGGATGCCGTGAAAAGGCTGAATGACCCGAAAGTCAGGCTGATCCTCTTCGGTTCGATAATTCCTGAACTTGAAGGCGAGGTCACGAAACGGCTCGGAAGCGTTTGTCAGTATATAGGATGGATAGAATCTGCGGATTCTTATGAAATTTTTGCTGCTTCGGATCTTGTCGTATTCCCGGGACGGCATTCTGTCTTTTGGGAAGAGGTCGCCGGACTCGGCAGGCCGATGGTCTGCAAGTTGTGGAAAGGAACGACACACATTGATATTGGCGGAAACGTAAAGTTTATCGAACAGGACAGTGTTGATGCAATTTTCAATATTCTTAAGGAGTTAAGGGGTAATCCGGAAGAGTACGGACGAATGAAAGAGGCCGCCTCGGGAATGGGAAAAGAGAAATTTTCATATCTGAATATCGCAAAGAAAAGTCTCGGGGAGAGCTCGGAGCCTTAGAGCGCGGTCAGCACTTTTTTGCCAGCATCAGCGCGGTTTTTATGCCGTCGGCAGCGCTTGAGACGATCCCGCCGGAGTGCCCGCTGCCCTCGCCGCAGAGGTAGAGGTTGGAGTAGGGCGGTGTCGAGAAATCGTCGTTTCTCAGTGATTGCAGCGGTGCGGAGGTTTTGCTCTCAAAGCCCAGCGCTATGCCGTTTTCGAAACATTTCAGCTGGCGGGAAAAGGCTCTCAGGCCGCCTGTAAGACGGTTCAGGACCGTTGTGGGCAGAAGTTCTGAATAATCTGCCGGGATCAACCCGAAAGGGAAGCTCGAATCTGTCGGTTTTGCAGTCGGTTTTCCTCTCAAAAGTGAGCTTATGGTTGCTGTTGGAACCGCAAAAGAGCCGGAAAACGAGTAGAATTTTTGTTCGATATCTTCCAAAAGTTCTATGGCCCGAAGCGGAGAGACTTCGCCCTTTTCCAGCTCTTCAAACCTGAAGGGTGTCACAACGGCGCTGTTTGAGAATCTGCCGTCGCGCAGGTAGTTCGACATCCCGTTCACAACAGACAGGTTCGATGCAGGAGCTGTCTGGACGACCCTTCCGCCGGGGCACATGCAGAAGGTGAATGCGTAGCCGGTGCCGAGCTTGGCAGTCAGCCGGTATTCCGCTGCCTTGACCCCTTTAAGTTCGCGCCGGCCCCACTGCGAAAGGTTGATCTCCTCCCGTTCATGCTCGACTCTGAAGCCGATTGCGAAAGGTTTTGTTGTAAAGCTGATTCCTTGTGAAATAAGCAACTTATAAAAATCAAGCGAGTTGTTGCCGAAGGCAAAGATGAAGTAATCTGCTTCGATCTTTCCTGCGTGTCTGCCGCTCAACTCAAGGGAAGTCAGCCTGCCGAAGCTCTGCTCAAGCCGGCATACCTCTGTTTCGAAAAGCGTGGTCACTCCGGTCTCGCGGAGAGCTTCAAGCATCGCCGGTATGATCTTTTTGAGGTTGTCGCTGCCGACATGGGGAAAGGCGTCGAAGGCTATTTCCGCAGGAGCACCGGCTTTGATGAACTCATTAAAAATAAAGGCGCGCTCCTTTGAGATCGTCTTGGTCCTGCTCGTCAGTTTGCCGTCGCTGAAGGTCCCGGCTCCGCCTGCGCCGAAGCAGTAGCTGCCAAGCGGCGAGAAGGTGCCTGTGGCCTCGAGGTTTTTGATTTCGTCTGTTCGTCTTTCCACTTCGCTGCCTTTTTCGATGATCGTCACCGAAAATCCTGCCCTTGCGAGGATGGTCGATGCGAAGATCCCGGCGGGGCCGCAGCCTACGACGACGACCTTTCTGCCCTTTCCGGTGGATTGCGGCGGAAGCTCGAGGCTCTCGGTTGCAGGCGCCTCTCCGCCAAGTGTGTCTGAGGTCACTCCGACGCGGACAAGATAGTGGATATCGCGCTTGTTCCTTGCATCAAGGCTGCGTTTAAGTATTTGAAATTTAAAGGATTTTGTCGAGATTTCCGATGCTATGCGTTTTGCCAGAAGCTCCTGCGAAAAATCGGTCGGGAGCGCAAGTTCAAGCTCAGCATAGCCCATGGGAACCGTTATTTTTCGGGAGTCTTCTCCGTGAAGACCATCTTTTCAGCCATCTGTTCGAGGACCTTGTTTTCTCTCAGGTTGTAGCGTCTCTCCTGAAGCTGTTCCTCGCTGCAGTATTCGCGAAGTTTGGTCGCGTACTCAGCCGGGAGACCGTAGGATCTCGCTTCGTTTGCAAAAGAGAGGTCGAGCTCCTTGTCGCTGACTGTGACGTTGAGCTTGTCGGCGAGGGTGTTGATGATGATGTAGCGTTTGATCGAGTATTTTGCGTCATCCTCGATTTTTGCGATCTCAGCCTCTGGAACAGCCTCGACATTGTTCTGGTGCTTGTAATCGGCGATCCTGGCCTCTCTTTCGCTCTTGAAGAATGACGGAGGAAGCTCGAAGTCATAATTATTGACGTATGTTTCGATCGCCAGACCTTTTTTGGACTGAGCTATAACGTCGTTGAGATAATTTTCGATGTTCTGCTTCGTCTGAGTCTTGAGCTCTTCGTGAGTATTCGGGTATCCCTCTTTGCCGGCTAAAAATTCGTCTGTAAGTTCAGGTGCGTTTGTGCACTTTTCAAGCTTGGAGACCTCGATCGAGAACTGGATCGTCTTTCCTGCAAGACCGCTTTCGGATTTGTAGTCTTCAGGGAATTTGACGTCAGCCGTGAAGGAGTCGCCTTTTTTATGGTTGTAAAGGGCGTTCTCGAAATCCGGAACGAATCTCTTTTCGCCGAGAACGACGGTCACATCCTTTCCTTTTGTACCCTCGATCTCTGTTTCGCCGTCCCTGCCGGAGAATGAGATTACCATTTTATCGTTGTCTGCCGAAAGACCGTCTTCGCTCTCCTTATATTCCGTAAATCTCTTTCTGATTGCGGCGAGTTCGCTCTCAAGCATACTCTCATCATATTTGATAGGCGTGAAGTCGTGCTCGAAGGGCTTAAGCTCGATATCGATGTTAGGGAAGGTCTCTACGTGAAATTTGAATGAGAAGGCTTCTCCGTTTTTAAGCTCGGATTTATCAAAAATTTCCGGCTGTGTCGCGATGTTGAGATGCTCCTTTGCAACAGGTTCCTGGATGCCTTCGGTGAGGAAGTTGCGTTCCGCCTCGGCGAGGACCTCTTTTCCGTAGAACTGCTTGATGACGTTCAGCGGAGCTTTTCCCTTTCTGAAGCCCTTGAGCGACGCAGTGCGGGAAATACGCGAAAACTGCTGGTTGATGAAGTTGGTGATCTCTTCTGCGGTGAAGTTTACTTCAACCTCTTTTTCAACGGTTGAAAGATGATTGATTGTGTAAGCCATTTTTGACCTCGTTCGATATAAATAACTAATAAATCCGGCTGTCTGCCTGGTGCGAAAGGGGGGACTCGAACCCCCACGGTTTCCCGTCAGATCCTAAATCTGGTGCGTCTACCAATTCCGCCACTCTCGCAGAAAAAAACACATCAAAACCTAAATCAAGCTGCCCGGGGGTTGTTC
>JAEEGL012461412.1_pt1 | contig 11784 bp, 6 predicted proteins | sample 9134231 | NCBI WGS metagenome assembly JAEEGL01 (sample SAMN16246548, study PRJNA631951) | gut metagenome | biome: gut microbiome; feature: rumen; material: fiber-attached | host: Bos | place: Iran: Karaj | collected 2018-10 | reverse complement strand
TAGTTATTTATGTATAAAATCTTATAATATTTCCTAATATAACATTTAAATAGTTAAAAAATAATCCTATAATGTATATTTTAAAAGTTTCAAAATTTATCATAAAATCAAACAGCAACAAATAATCCAATAGTATATTTTAATATAATAATATGAACATTTTTATAAAAAATACATTTTAGACTTTTAATAAATTACATTAAATAAATTTTTTTAAAACTAAAACATAATAAAATGGAACAACATAAAAATAATTTAATATTAAAAATCTAATATATAAATAATTATAAGCAAAATTCTATTACAAACTATTAATAAAGAAAACAGAATATATAATATATATTAATACCAATTTAATTTTATTTATAATACTTTAATAATATTTATATATAAAAAAATTACATTAAAAATGTATTAAATAAAAAATTTTTTTAAAATTATATATACATAAAGTATTAAAGCTTTTAAATTAAAAAAACTTTAACCATCAGTATCTATAATTATTACAATTTATTCTAATTATAATTAAAATAAAAACTAAGATATTTTTATATTTAAAAAATACTTTTAAAAAAAAAAAGATGAAATTGTCAAATTTAAATTTGAGAAATTTTCTATTTAAACCTATGGAAATAAGAGTATTTAATTTATATTATATAGAAAAAATGAATTTTTTATTATTGATTCCTACTTTCATATATTTGTAATATGTTTTTGTGATTTAAGTTTGATAATATTGAGTCTTCTTTTTGAAAAGAGTTTCATTTATATTTGATGGTTTTATTAATTTTAAATTAATATAATTTGTTTTCTTGGTTCTTTTCAAGAAAATCTGATGATGTTGAACCTTTTCCTAAATTTTTAATAGATAATAATTATTATCTAATGATGTTAATGGTTCTGATTTTGATGTTTTTTTAATTTGAAATTTGTGTTTGTTAAAATTAACATTTGAATTCATATTTTGCACCCTATTACCAACAATCATTTTTTTATAATTAAATAAAAGAAATAGAATCAACAATAAATATCAAAATAAACCAAATATAAATAATTTAAAAAATACAATAAATATAAATAAATAAATAAATAAATTCTATAAAATAAAAATTTTTATTTATATAATTTATAAATTGAAAATTATCAAAAATTATATATTAATGATGTCATTTATATTCATATTCAAATTATAATAAATATATTAAATGATAATATAAATTTGAAACCAAAAATATAAAATAATAAAATGATATCAATAGTTCTAGGTTCAATAGGTGTAGTAGGTTGAGAATTAATTTAAACTTTAATATCATCAATGACATATTCAAAAATAATTCTTCCATTAAAAAAGCCTTTACCAGAATGGGAAAATTTACTGAAAACGAGAAATCAAAATTAAAGATATTAAAAATGGAAAATTTTGATTTTTTAAAAAATCAAAAGAAGAACTAATAGAAATTTTAGGAGAAGAAAAAATAAATTCATTCTTTAATTGTTTAGGGATTGTAACTTCTAAAGGAGATGAAGAATTAAGAAAAAGATAAAGAATATTCAATTAATTCAGCAGAATTATGTGAGAAATTATTAATTGATCATTATTCAATAATTAGTGTTAGAGGAACATCTACTAATTTTTTTATTTTATATTTGAGAGTTAAAGAAGAAATTGAAGAAGAAATTTTAAAAAAGAATATTGAATATATTAATATTTTTCAAACTGGGTTAATTGTATGAAGAAACAATACTAGATGTGGACAAAAATTTTTCAAATGTTTTTTTGTTATTATCCTCATATTCATGTTAAAAGTTTAGCTAAAGCAATTATGATTTTTGATTTAAATATTGTTTATAGAGAAAGTGAAGAAAGTATTATTAAAGATAATTATAAGAGAAAACTTTCTAATAATGAAATTTTGAATAACTTAAAAATGAAAAATTAGTTTTTTATTTTTTTTTTTAACCAATTATATCAATATTTATAAATTTTAAATACTTTTATTATTTATATATAAAAAAAATTTTATTTGATAATTTATTAATTAATTATCATCAAAAGATTTAATTGCATCATTAATAACATTTTTTTGAGTATTTATCATTTCTATATTTGATGATGTGAAATCATTAATTTCTTCACTATCTAAATTAAAATCTAAATCTAATTCATCATCTTAATCTGATTGATAATTTTTGATATTTTTCAATAATTTAATATCTTTATAAAACCTTGATTTGGGAATCAAAATTCAAAATATATTTTTTTTGTCTACCTTCAAATATTAATTTAAATTTTTTGAATTTAATATCAAAATCTTTTAATTGATGTTACCAACTTCTATATTCAATTAAATTATCATTATAATAAAAAATATATCTCAAATAAAGATGATATTTAGTCTCATATGAAACTTTTTTATCATAAAGACTTTTGAAAATTGGAATAAAAATAATTAACATATATAATTTTCTTCTTGGTTTACATTTTTATATTTTCTTTTCAACTTTTTCTAATTTTTTTAGATAATAATAGCCAAGAATGAACAATTTATTTTTGAAATGAATAAACTCATTTCCAATTTTCATATTCTAAATTCCAATTATATCTTTTAACAAAATTTCTTTAATTTAGACTTTCTTTATATCAGTTTGTTTATTATCATGTAATTCTGGAATATCAATTACATATATATTTTTTTCACCTCCAATTCTATATGAACCCATTGTTTGTTTATTTCTGAATTTGAATCATTTTACATCCATGTGCAGGATTTAGAACATTTAACTTTTTTTTTGTTTTCATAATTGTTTTTCATAATAAATAATAAAAATATCTGCAGTATAGTAAAAATTTAAAAAATGGATTTTAAAATTATTTTTTTTGAAAAAATGTTTTTTTATATTTTCAAAAATAAAAAATATTTCATAAAATAAAAAAAATAAGTAATAAAAAAAGAAAAATAATAATAATTATTTTATAGATTTTTTCATTTGACTACTAACCATAATATAAATAAATTAAAAAATACAAAGTTTTTATTTATTATTATTTATTCTAATAAATTATTATTTTTTAAAAATAAAATAATTTTCTATTTTATTATACAATAAATTAGAAATTAATACATTCATATTATAAATACATTAGAATAATATTATAATGAAATTATAAACAAATATTTTTATTTTTAAAAATACCAAAACAATAATAATTTTTTTCAATATATTAAATTATATTTTTAACATTAATAATTTATTCAATTAATTGATATTTATTTTTCTCCCCAGTCATAAGTTTCAAAAAGAGAACATAAAAAAAGAATATAACTAACAAAACTAAAATTATAATAGAAACAACAAATAAAAAAGTAAAAACACCATCTTTAAATTTCCCATTTTTCCAACATAAATCTGGAACACAAGTTTGATTAAAAGAATCCAAAATATACCCTTCAACACAATAAGAAACACTACAATTACTATCACTCCAAGTTCCATTATCATTACAAATAAAACCTCCTTTTGCATTTTTATCATTAAATTTACATTTATCATTTAATAAAAGTAACTTTTTATTATCTTTATTACATTCTTTTTTATATTTATTAAAAATTCTTTTAGCTTCATTAATAAATAATGAATATTTAGTATCACCATAAAAAGTATAAATTTTACTTCTTTCATCAATTGGATTTATTATATATTCTCTAGGAATAATATTTGATGAATGTTTATAACTATCATTAAATGATTCTACATATGGAATTTGTAAATATATTTGAGATTCTTTATCATAAATAATTTTCATTTCAGAAGGAGATTGACTAGAATCAAATTTATCATTTTTTTTATTATCTGAAGGATTTCCATTATATCCTACTATTATTGCATTTCCTGTTTCTTGTAAATCTTTTATAAAGAAACTTGTTACTCCATTTGAAAATGCATCTGTGAATATTATTATATCTGTTGGTTTTCTTTCTTTTTTTTTTATATTTTCTAATAATTTTTCAATAAGATAATAATTTGTTTCTGAATATATTTTTGTTCTTTTATGTATTATTTCATTTGAATATTTATCTTCTTTTATATCAGATAAATCTTCTTTTAATTTACAAGTTTCTGTATCATAATATGTTATATTTTTAAGTTTTTTTTTATCATTTCCATTTATACTTAATCTATTTTTTGTGTTTATTATTTTGTGATTTAATACTTTTTTTAATAAAGATGAAAAATATAATTGTCCTCCTGAATTAAGACTTTCTATTACTATTATTGGTTCATCATTTACGTTAATTTTTTCACTAATATTATAAAAAAATTTAAAAATGGTTTCCGAGAAATCAATACTTAAAGTGTTCATAAAATTAAAAGAATTTTGATATATTACATTTACTTTATTTTCTTTGTCATATTTATATTTAATCAAATTATTATAATTAAAATCCCAATCCACTCCATTCATATTATTTTTCACATTATTTTCTTTATCAAAAAAATATAAATTGTCATTATTATAAGGAAATGTAAAATTATTAATATAATCATTTGAATTTTTTTTAGGAAGGAGAATTTTATAATCAATAGTTAAAATTGTTTTATCATCAAATTCAATTTTAATATTATTAAAAGTTGTACTATTAAAAGGATATTTTCCCAATTTTCCACCACATACTTGCATAAAATTTAAAGTATATTGAGCGTGTTTATTCTTATATATATTTCCTGCAAATTCTTCAATATAATCAAATGGATCTTTGTCATTTATTTTTATTATTATTTTTTTATGACCTAATTTTATTTTATTCTGTAAATCTTTATCATAAAAAATATAATTCCCAGTTACTAGGTAATATAAGTAATATTTTTCATTTTTTTCAAGAACTTGGAAATTAAAAGGTAACAAATATAGATATTTATATAACTTTCCAAATTGAATTATTAAATTTAAATCAAGAACTGAACTTATTGATAAAGAGATTTTTGAAAAAAATTCATAATATTGAATATTTTTTGTATTAATATCATTTAATTTGGAAATTAAGTCTATTTTTGGAATATTATTAATTGGTGGTTCTTTAGCAATATCTAAATAAATATAATAATCTTTTATATTATTAATAATTAATGATTTTAGATTATCATAATTTGTATCTTTATTTTCTTCATTTATTCTTTTTATTGCGTCATCAATTGAAAAGTTTTCATATTGTTGACAATTATTGAATTTTATCTTAAAGATTAGAAATAAAAATATTAATAATGTTGATTTCATTTTTCAATTTTTTATATATATGATTTATATAATATTTTATAAAATTTAAATAAATATTTTAAATATATAAAATAAATATATTAAATACTAAAAAAATAATTAATCTTTTTTATTTTGGAATTTTTTTTCTTTTCATATTTACTAAAATTTTAAGATTATAATGAATAGATACAATATTTTGTTAATATAATTATTTATTTAATCAATTGAAAAAATAAAGAATAAAATTGATATTAATTTAAATAAAATATTTTGAATTAATAGATTTAATCATTTTTGTTAAACATAATCAACTCTATTGTTAGTTTAATAAATATATATTATTTATTTAAAAAATTTATTCATTTATACAAACAAAAAAAAATGAAGGAAAAAAATTTGCAAATTATTAAAAAATGAATTTATTACTTAATATTTTATAAAAATAAAATTGAATAAAAGTTCTGATAAAAAATAATAGACATAGATATGGTAATTCTCATAAACCTAATAATGATTATTAATTACCTGAGAGACATTATAGTTATGAAATTCGATAGTTATGAAATTCTATTTATAGTAAATATAAAGAAAATAATGTTTATGAGTTTCCTATTGAGAGAGATGCTTAAGGAAATCCTATTTATGAATAATTCAATTTTTAATTTTTAACTTTTTTTTAATGAGTTTTTTTATTTTTATTTATTTTTTTTTTTTAAGGAACTATTTTTAAAAGTTTTAGTATTTATTTAATAGATTTTTTTTTGTTTCAAAATTATTTATGACTAATGTTTTACCGTCAGTTGGTACTAAGAAATATGATTTATATTTTTTATAATAATATATATATAATATAAGACATTTAATAATATCCTTATCATAGAAAAAAAATAGAATTTATAGTCAATATTTTGTTTGAAAAAATTGAAAAATATCAAAATTTACTTACTTCTTTAATTGGTGTCATTTATGATTTTAATGAAATATTAATATACTTTTTATTTTTATATGGTTTTTATAAAGATTCAATTTTTAAAAAAAACAATAATTTTGACTAAGTAAATTGATAAATCAATTAGATAATATTTAATTATCTTCAAATAAATATAATATTATTAATTTTTCAAAATATTTATTTTAGAATAAATATTAAATTATTTAATTAAATTTTAATAGTTTAAAAAATAATTTTTAAATTTAACATAAAAACACAGTTTTTATAAGTTAAATATTAATTTTTAATTAATTATTTTTATTATCTATTATTTTTCATTTCATTTTTTATGATTTTGATTATTACAACATTCATAAAAAGTATTATAATTATTTTTCCTATCTAAAAATTCAATTTATTTCAAAATAACATATAAAATCTAATTAAAAATTAAATAATTTAAATTTAATGAAGAAATTATATGAAAATGAGGAACAACCAAGCCATTATTATTATATGTATAAAAGATTGTTTTTATGTATAATAACTAATAAAATTTTTATTGCATTATTTTGTTTTGTTGAATTTATTGATATTTTTTCTTTTACAGTTGGTTTAGTTCCTGATTTTTTTAATTTAGGAAAAAGTTATAATGATAATGATATATTATTAGTAAAATTTTTATTTAAATTTTCACCTTTTAATAATATTTTTCATTTATTAGTTAATGAAAAGGATTATACAATAAATAAACTACCAACTTTTATAACAATTGGAATATATATTTTATTTTGGATTTTTTTTTATATTTTTCTATTCACTTTTAAAGATTTTGATTATGATAGAGAATCAAATTTTCAAAAAATTAAAAGTATTATTATAATAAATTTTTATAGTTATGTTTTTTTGAGAATATTAGGAATTTTAGGTATAGATTGTACTATTTCTTTAATTTTATCTATTATATTCCAAAATTCTTATAATTATAAGGATATTATTTTATTATTTATTTTAATAATGTTAACAATTGGAGATATTTTTGCTAGATTAACATATTTTACACAATTTTCAGTTTTATTAAAATTTAAATTTCACAAAAGTGATATTAACAAATATCCTTTTGATACTTTTATTGGAGAACAATGTGATAAAGTTTATGTATTTATTAAAATATTAATAAGTATTCAATATAATTATTATTTTTTAAATAAAAAAAATGTTACAATTGGTTTATTATTTATTGATTTTTTAACTTTAATGGGAATATTATCTTTAGGTTTTTATATACTTTATATTTTTTTTATAGATACAACAAATTTAGTATATATTACGCTAAATCAAATAACTTTATTTAGAATTATATGTATTAATCAATGTTGTGTATCGATAATTTTATTTTTTATTTTTTATAGTCATAATAGTTATATTTTATTTACTTGTTTTACTTTAATTTATTTTGTTTTACAATTTATAATTACTTTAACAAATTTTTCTTCATATATTACCTCACAAGCAATTTTGAGTAATAATATATTAGGTGTTTGTTGGTTTTTTCAAACAAATAATATTGATCAAGGAAATTTTATTACAGCTTGGATTGTAAATCATAAAATTAATTGTACAAGTAAAGTATGTGAAATATGTTTGGAATTAAATATTAAAAATAATGAAGAAAATTTTGAAGGATTAGATAATTCTCCTGTTAAAAAAGGTAAACATAAAATAAAAAATATAATAACAAATAGTATATTAATAAATGATGAAAATAAAAATTTAATAGAATCATATAATATTAATTCAATAATAAAAGCTTATCCACCATTTTCTTTTATTTGTAAATTATTAGGAATTGCATATAAAAATAGGCATAAATATGAAAAAGAAGATAATTTAAGATTAGATTTTATATATTTAACTGTTTTATTTTTATCTCAAGGAAATCAACATTTTAGATTTTTTAGAAAAATATTTATTCTTTCTAAAAAATATAAAAAATATGAAAGAGTAGTAAGTATGTTAAGAACTATAACAGAATTAGTTAAAAGTAGTAATAAATCTCTTATTGATAAATATGAATTTATCAAAAAAAATGAAGATTTACAAAATGATATGATAAAATATATAAATGATTTTGAAAATTTTATTTACTTTGAATCTAAAACTCCTGAAAATTATGTTAATATATCAAATAAATTTTATCAAATAGAACAAAATACTAATCTAGAAATTATAAAAAGAAAAAATATTGAATATGATTATCAAATGGTACTTTTAAGATATACATATGAAACTTTAATAAATAGTAAAATAAAATCAGCAAGTGAATTTGATATAAATTATTATGCAGATTATATAAATTATCATTCTTTAAATGATAAAATAATATTAATGTATTTTTCTTTTGAAAGAAGACTTTTTACTATAATAAGAGGAAGTAAAGAAATTTTACCTTTTTCAGGTAAAAATTTTGATTATCTCTTTCCAGAATTTTTTAAAAATTTTGGTATAAATGGATTTATTGAAAAATTAAAAAATGATAATATAACAGAAGGAAAAAATTTAATTGAACTTATTTCAAAAGATTTAGTTCATAATGAAAATATAGGTTATGTTTCATCATTTAAAATAGAATATCAAGTTTATCCTACTATAAAAACAGATGAATTATTAATTAATATGAATTATTTACTAAACTTTTCTGGAATAATTATTTTTAAAATATCACATAATACTTATCAAGAAAATTTATTTTCATTATCTTCAAATTTATTTAAATTTTTTGGCGTAACTCCAGAAATTCTTTATATAATAAGTAAAGAAGGAATACACATTCCAATGTCTTCTTTATTTAGTGAAATAGGAATTAATATTTCAAAAACAAAAAATTCTCGATTATTTATACATAATAAATATTTAAAGTTACATAAAAAAATATTAAAAGTAGAAGGAATAAATGAATGTTTAAATTATAAAGATATTAAAAATTTTAGTGAAAATTTTAAAAAATTAATTGGAGAAAAAAAAGAAATTTACTTTTCATTAAAAAAAAAATTTGAATGTGATGATTCAAAAAATAAATATATTGTATATTATATAAAAGAACAAAAAAAAAAGAAAACAGGTACAATAATAGATCATTTAACTACAATAATGAATTCTTTTAATATACATGAAACTTTAAATACTCAAGATAATGAAATAATTGATGTTGAAGAAGAAAATAATAATAATATAGAAGAAGATACTATAAAAAAAAAAAAAGAAAAAAAAAATTTATTAGTTACTCAAAATTTATCAATTTTTTCTCAAGCATCAATGAGTGCAGTTTCATCTAAAAAAGGAAATGCTTCTGGAATTAAGGGTAAAATTAAAAATATAAAGAGTAATAAAAAAATTAAATTTCAACAAATATATTATTTTACAATTGGAATATTTTTTTATGGACTTTGTATAATGATTTTAACTTTAATTTTTTTAGTTATAATTTTAAGACAAAAGAACCTTTTTAAAAAAGTTTTTGATTTATTTCAATTATTTAGACAAATGCAAAGGTCACTTGAAGCTATTTCACTTTCTTTATTTTCAAATTTTTGTTATTATTCTGGTGGAAATAATTCTTGTGTTAATTATTATAAAAAATATTCTTATAATTTAACTCATATATATTATTCTTTTCAAAAAGTTCCTTTAATTAATGATATTATAATAAATGATTTAAATAAGAGATTTGAAATTGCAAATACTGTTTTTAATGATTTTGAAAAAGATGTTTTTAGATTAAATTTTAAAAAAATAAATTATATTAAACAATTTTCAATACAAAAATATAAAATTTTAAGAACTAATGATTTTATTAATCTTCTTAGAGAAAATATTTTATTTATGGATTTAATTAGAGAATATATAAATTGGATTACTCAAATAATAAATAATAATGAATATTTAACAGAGAAATTTTCTTTATTCAATATAGAATTAAATCAACAAAAATCAGAATATTTATATATTGCTGGTAATAATAGTTATTTAAGTCAATTTCAAAAAAATATGTATTTAATAGTTTTAAATTGTCCTCTAATACATAAAGGTTTAGATTCAAGTTCAACAATTATTCAAGATGAATTTCAATTGGCATTAAATAATTTAAATAATTATTTATTAGGTTTTTTTTTAGCTCTTATATTATTACATATTATTTTATATCTTATTTGTAATCTTTTTTTGAATATTTTTTTAAAAGTGTTTAAATCAAAAATTTTACAAATGAATATTAGATTTGAAAAAAAAGAGTTTATATGTTTCATAAGACAAAGATATTCTTTATTAAAAAATTTATGTTATCTTTATCAAGACAATCCAAATTATTTAGTATCTACTATTAATTCAAGTACAAATAATTATAGACAAAAATTAAAGGAAAATCAAAATAAATCAATTCTTGAATCTAATGATGAAAAAAATAATGAAAAAAGTATAAATTTTCCTGAATTAAATGATAATCATTTTAAAACTTTAATAAAAAATTATCAATTAATAATAGCATTATCATTTATATTTTATTTTATATATGCCATAGTATTTTATATATATATTGATTTAGGTAAAAAAAAATTATTTTGGCTTGTAAAATATTCAATAATAAATCAACAATTAGATTCTTTAACATATGATAATTCTAATTCATTAATTTATTTAATTCTATCAAATTCATCAAGATATGATATTGGAGAAAGAATATATGATAAAAAAAATTATGATTATTTATTTGAAAAAATGGTTGAATTACATCAAATAATAAGAGAAAAAGAAACAATGGAAGAAGTATATAAAAATATTTTTCCACCAATGAATACTTTAATTGATTTAAATTTTATTAATGGAAAAATTAATGATGAAGTTTTTAGTAAAGTATTATTATCTCTTGGAAGTGATTTAAATTCTTTTTTAAAAGTACTTTGTTCACATTTTATTGTTTCAACTGTTGGTGATGATACTATGTTTATTAAAAATGTACTTTATTTATTAAATCAAATGTATAATAAATATTTTATGGGTAGTTTTGAAGAAATTCAAAACCAAATTGATAATAGCGATTTATTTGATTTATATACTTTTATTTTGATTATTAATAAAATTATGAGATATTATTTTAATCAATCTATTTTTACATGGGAAATTGAGAAAGTTTTTAATTATTTTTCTTCTTTAATTATGCCCTATCTTATTCTTAATATGATTTTAGAAGTTGTAATATTTGTCATTTTAAATGTTTTTGTAATTTCAAAAATTAAAATAACAAATAACAAATTAAATGCATTTATTAAGTCATTAACTTTATAATATATATTTAATTAATATATTTTATTTTGATTATTTATTGTTATGAATATATAATTTTTTCTATTAATTATTATAAAAAATATATAAATTTATTTATAATTCTTTTCATAATAATAATACAATATTTTATATTTTCTTTTATTTAAACTAATAATTTTTTTATTTAATTTAACTTAAAAATTTTACCTCATCAGCATTTTCAAGTCTTAATTATTTTAAATCTTCTAATAGCAAATAATTTTTTTTCTAATATTAT
>JAEEGL012290034.1_pt1 | contig 11784 bp, 5 predicted proteins | sample 9134231 | NCBI WGS metagenome assembly JAEEGL01 (sample SAMN16246548, study PRJNA631951) | gut metagenome | biome: gut microbiome; feature: rumen; material: fiber-attached | host: Bos | place: Iran: Karaj | collected 2018-10 | reverse complement strand
TACTGGCGGACGATTTTCAAACAGCCCTCTCCACTCCTCGTAAAAAATACGCATTCGCTTGATGTTCGTTTCCGAAAAGCCGCGCAATCCTGGCAGTTCTTGCTGCAACAATTCGGAAATGACTCCGATGGCATTGGTGCCCCATTGGGCTGTCCTACTTCTCAACGAAATAAAGCCCCCAATGGCATAATAAAGGGCAAGCACCTCCTTGTTCACCAAACGAGCCGCCCTATAACGGCTCTCCAAAATGGCTTGTTTGATGGCTTTTACTGCCTGCAAATAGTCTTTTGTTATTTGGGTTTGTTGCATATCGTTACTTTGTTATTACTTGCAATACATTAAAATGCATACATTATGTTAGGTTTGGTGTTCATTCTATTATTGTCGAAGTCGTGAAATATAACACTCTGTTCAAATACACCATGATTTCTTTTATTAGTCATTTTCGAATTTCAAATTCTCATACTCACTTCTGGCGAATTTCAAATTCGCCAAAACGAGGACATTATGGTTGGCGATTTAGTCATTGTTTTCCTCTTTAATTCTTCTCTTGATTTTGAAAGACCCTATCTATACAAAAACGACTCACTTTAGGATTGTTAAGCCAATAACCACCAATTGCCCCAATTTCAATCCCCTCTTCGGATAACTTTTGAGCGATGTTCCACAAAGAACCATATGCAGAAGAAAGATGTATCTCAAGTTCTCGATAGTCTATTTGAGAATACATTTCTAAAAGTAGCTTAATCTTATGGAGTCGGATTGGGTCATTAATAAAGCCAAAATGCTCACACGCTATATACCTAACAAAATCTAATACCAAATTCAAGTATCTCTTTTCTTTCATCAATGCTCTGTTGATTAAAGCATCAACATAATGAGCATATTTTTCTGCACCATAATAATTAATGCATCTAACCAAATATTTTACAATATCCGTAATATCTGCCTCGGTATCATACACCAAATCAAACGAGAAACCACCCGGAATCACTTTTCCTAGTAATAACTGAATTCTATCAGAGACAACTTTAAATTGTGTACAAGAATATTTATTGACAACAATATTATCCACAAAATCCAGCATATCAGTTAATAACGACACATATTCTGCTCCAAGAAAAGGATCATCTAGAAAAGGAGATTTTTCCAACTTATCTATGTTTTCCTTCATGTTGTTTAAAATAATCTCAAAATCGTTTTCAGCCCATACAATTCCTTTTGAAATTTTGTTTAACCGTAAGTATTGAGGAGGACTTGCCTGATCACCATCGACACCACAGTTCCACATATTACGACCTAAAATTGACTCTCTAACAATTTTTTGAGCTTCTTGATTATCTTTTACAAAATACGACAAGGAATAAAGTTCTTTATTTCCAGCAATTATGACTTGCTCTTTTTCAATAACAATCCTACTTGAAACAAACTCTTTGAATTCATCATTGACCAAATCATTATCATATAATGCTGCAATCAAAAAGAAGGACTTTACCACCCCATTGTTTTGTACGATTTCCTTAATGCTGTCAAGCGATCCTTGAGACAACGTTTCAAGTAAATCGAGTTTCAAATAGTAAATTAGTTCTGAAACAAAGTAGATGTTATTCCGATCAATTAAGCCTAATAACCTTTCGAAAATCAATGAAACATTTTGCTTTTCTCTTAATACTTTCACTGCCGCCATAACAAAGGATGTAATTTCATCCAATCGAGTTATTCTATTAAGGTGTTGAACAAATATCTTCTCAAATAATCCAAAAAATAAATCAAACCATTTTTCTTCTTTTACAGCGACAAACAATTCCTCACAAATCGTATAATACGAATCAAAGTTTATTCCTCTTTCAGTATTGTCAATGGTTTTAAGCAATCGCGTTAAAATTTCTGGTAATTGTTCTATTAGCACTTCAGAATATGCAAAATCCTGCCCAATTCGGCGAAGAATCCGTCTGTCTGTTAGCTGAAGACTATAATACAAACAAGGATTGGGATAACTCTCAAATAAACTAGAGAATACGATGTACCAATCATCAGCATTTGTCAAAACCATTACTCCAAATTGAATATCACAACCAGTTCTTGCCAAAAAAGCTAAAAACTTCAAGCTCTGCACTACAATATGATTTTCCCCTGATAATGAAAAAGTTTTGGTCACTACTCCATATGGAGATTTTTTATCCTTTTTCTTTTTTAACTCATTCATTATCTCATATTGAATATCTCCAAAGTTGTCTACTTGCATAGATTGAAATTCATTATATGAGAACCTTGGTGGATATTGTGGAATAATGTTATTTGCCAAATTTGCAGCAAAGCATTTTTGTTGAGGGTCGGTGGTTTTTTTAATATATTCTTCCAATATATCAATAGCTTTATTCCTATTATATAATGAAATAAATGCGGCTTTATTGGTTGTCCATTCTATAGTCGGTTGCCAATCCTCAACCAATTCCTTGACCTTTTCAAACTCAAATCGATATAGAAAACTAAGAATCTGATAGAAGAGAACCGTGTCTTTGTCTTCAACAAAATCATAAGAAATTGTTTCTCCCAAATATGCAGACTCCAACATTTGAAGTTGTTTCCATTCCAAAATAGTATCCAATTGTTCTTTTTGTTGCTCTGGAAAAAACGAGGGCATCAATCCGCAGTCATTTGCAGCAATAGCAAACAATTCTGCCTCAAATGGGCTTAAAGCATCTCTCCCTATCAAATTATAGACAAATTGATATTGTCTCCATGTCTTTTTTGTCACAAAATGAGAGTTTCTTTTACTTCGAATATCGTCAATAACTTTGTTGTTTATGGTATTTTTACTAACCTTTCCCCAAAGTTTTACATACAAAGAAGATGGCGATTGTTCATGCAAACCAATTTCACGACGAAGATATTTGAACAACTGAATAAAAATAGATTTTGTTTTTGCGCTGGCATCAAGTCCGAGTTCATTTAGGATTACAGGGTCTTTTATGTTCAACACTGAGATTCGATGATTCTTGTAGAACAGCTTTCGATCCGTTTCAACATCATCGTTATCAAGACTCAACAAGTAGATTTTTGTTTTCTGTTTATCTTCATCTTTGACATCTTTATCAAGGATATCCCGCATCCATTCCAACCAACCAAGGAAATTTGGGTCATTACCTGAAAACCCAATCAAACAAAAAACTCCCGTAAGTAAACTTGTTCGCATCAAATAGGAAAAAGCCTGATGCTTTTCTGAATAGGTTTCATAATCTTCACGAGAAATAATATAACGACGGGTCTTATCATTGTCAAACTCAAACTTCGGATCGAGCGAATCCTCTACCAAACTACCATGAACCTTGATTATCCCTCTTTTTTCGCTTAATAGAGACAAATCAAAATCAGTTAGTATTTTTTCATAGTCCATGCCTTGGCATTCGCTTGTTAACTCTAAAAGATTATCATAGTTGGTCGTAAATACATTTTTCCAATTACAATTCAACAGCTCTTTATGTACCAATAAATTATCAATTGTAAAAGTTGTATTCTTTGGAACATTTGTAACCGAAAACCAATCCTCATTTTTTGTCACATATGGAATATGATTTTCAATATAAACATCAATAGCTTCCCGAAATCCTTTAGCAGAAATATATTGAGAAACCAAGTTTAAATACCCTATTTCTCTTATATAATCTTTCACTGCTGATTCCTTATACGATTCATAAGTAAAACACGGACATAAAGCATTGGAATGATAGGTTTTATATTTCTCCTCAATCTTTTTCTCATAAAGGAACAGAACGATATCTTCTAACAATTCATCCCAACTTAAATAGGATGGAATAGCGTTTTTTGAAAACCCCGCACCAACTAATACAGAAACTCCTCGTTTGTCATACTGTTCTTTTAACTGTTTTAAGATATCCAAGGAATTGTTATTACTCATAATAATTTAGAATTTTTCAATTACAAACCTGTTATCTTCCTATTTAACCCCATAAATCCCCGCAACAATCTCATCAACTTCCCCAGAAAGCCTCTCGAATTCTTCTTCGTCATCCCTTGCAGCCATCATCTTGTCCCCATAATTGCTCAACGTTTCTGGCAACTCTCGTGGCACTGGAATTTGTCTGAAGTTATCCCAAATCAATTGTGCGCCGTTCTGTATGCGCGGGCAAAACTCTGTAATAAGCCACCAACCTACTTTGGAACACAACAACGCCATCAAAGCCTTATTAGGCACAGTCATAAAATACATGGAGTTATTGCAGAAGGTCGAGGATTCATCATAAACGAAACATGGTTTCGTTTGGAATACTTGATAGAACAGTTTCGGGTTGGCGAATTTGTCGTAATAATCGCAGGCCCGAAGTTCCCACCAATAATCTCCTTTGTCGGAACGGGCTTTGGCCTTTGCTTTGAATGGCAACAACCATGCGGCAACAGCGGGATATTCGGAAGAGAACCACTGCCAGGCTTTTTCTTCCGATGGCATCAACGCTGCTCTTCTTGCCCTGTTTCTCCTATCCTCTTCCGATATTTCTACGCCCAAACCCTTAAGCGTAAAGCCTTTGGGCGTATAGACAAGATAAGAACCTGCTTTTGCTTCTCCATAGGCAACAAGCCCTCTCCCTTGTAAAAATGGCCGCAAAACTTCTTTTGAACGAATATCAAGTGTTTCTAATTCTTTGGCTTTTTCAATGGAAATATTAAAAGCCTCTGACAATCCAGAAAGGATTCCTCTATATGTTTCTCCTCCAACAAATTCTCCCAAAGTAATCATTTCTGTTTTCAATCTTTCCACCGTTTCAAAATTCCGAAGGCTTGATATTACCCAAATGCCATCATCCATTATAGATTTGTCGAACTTTTCCTTTTCTTCCTCAATGTTTTCATAAAACATTTCCTTGTCAATATGCTCAATGGTCGAAACGAAAAGTTTGTCTTCTGATTCTTCTTTGGTCATTTGAATAATGCAAGTGTAGGTCGTTGCATCATCAAATATTTGATTGTCGCCAAAATCAATCAAGTCCGTAAGATTGGTTTTTAGGAACAAATCTCGTAACGATTTCCCGTACATCACCTTTTCCCATTTGTTGGGCATAATATAAGACAAAATGCCACCTTTGCGAAGCAGATGCAAGCCTCTTTCCACAAAAAGTGCGTATATATCGCCCCGTGATTCCAATGTATGGTAAGTCTCAGATTGAAAACTCTTTTCGTCCAGCCTTTGCATTCTTTTATAAACCACTTTTTCTTTATTCAGTTGTTCTAAACTGATATAAGGTGGATTGCCTATGATTATATCAAAACCAACGAGGGCACCGTCCTCATCCAAAATTTCAGGAAATTCTATCATCCATTCCAACCTGTTTTTCAAAACTTCCGAAACATCAATCCTGTCATTCGTTGCAAAAAGATCCAGTTGCTTGCCTTCGGTCAATTTTTTCTTAATCTTTACTATTTTCTCCTTCAATTCATTTTTAATGGCTTTTGAATGGCAATTCTTGTATTCACGAATGGTTTCCTTATACTCTCTCACCGTTTTTTGCAAACCAGCACTCTCCATCACTTTTCTACCAATACATACCGGACAAGCAGAAGCCAACGAATCCCCTTGTTTAATGTTAATGTCTATGTTGGGTAAAGTCTGTAATACACGTTCTCCCATTTCGGTTCGATAATAATAAGCATTTTTCAGCAATTCAATCCACAGACGAAGGCGACATATCTCCACGCTCTTGGGATTCAGGTCTACTCCGAAAAGACAATTCTCAATGATGTTGCGTTTCTCTTCAAACAACGTTTCCTGTATTATTTGGCTTTTGGAATCAGAAGGATCGTATTTGAAAATCTCTCCGTCTGCATTTGCTATAACCAATTCGTCATACTCAACACTAATACAATTATACTCTCTTAATGGATTAGGGGTTAGGCTTGTGTCTTGCAAAATACCCAAATCACTCTTTATGGCTATTATCTCGTTCAATGCCGACACCAAGAAATGTCCACTGCCAACAGCAGGGTCACAAACTCGCAAAGAGTTGACAATCTCATTAGCCTCTATCCTAACCTCTCGTTTACCGTAGTCGATTTTTTCTTTCAAATCCTCAAAATCAGCGCAATCCCACTTCTTTATTCTATTAAACTTGTCAACGACTGCTTTTCTTATAGCTTTACTGCAAATGTATTCGGTAATATAGCCCGGTGTAAAAAACGAGCCGTCCTTGTAACCGTTTATCTTCTCAAATATCAATCCCAAAACAGAAGCATCAATTATCGTCTTACTCTCAGTTCTTGTCGGTTCATCATTTCGATTACTCACAGTGCCAAAGTCGTATGCGTTCAAGAAGGAGAGCAAATACTCCAATACTGATTTACTGCCTGATACTTTTCTGCCCCTTTCGTCTTTCAACACAGTGCGATTATACACCTCCATATTTCCCATTCGGATGCCACTGATTGAAAAGTAATCTCTCTCATTTTCAGATAATTCAAACAGAGAACTATTCAGGTATGGAACTTCAGGAAACTCCGTCTTCATTTCTTCAGATCTCTTTTCGAAAGGTTTAGCCAAAACTTGCATGAACAAATCATGAAGTACATCGTAATCTTTGACATGACTAATATCCAAGAATCTCACATCTTTCCCAGGGTTAAAATGTATCAACTGGGACTCCAACAGTTTTAAGAACAGTATTCTGTTTATCCAAGCCAGCACCAACCCCAACGCCATATCAAACCGACTTTCTTCTTTGGTCATGCTCGGATAGTCTTCAAGTCTTGTATATGCTTGTTCAACCAAGGAAAAAGGTTGACGATTTTCTTTTAAACGTTTGATTTTATGAACTTTATCGTCAACAACCTCCTCAACCCCCATAATATACAGCAACTCATCATAGAAGTTCTTATTCAGTTTATTGTGGTCTGAAAAATAAGGAAGTTTCAGCAAATTTATAGGTGAAAATAGTTTATAGATAGTGATAAAAGGTCTATCATTAATAATATTCTTGTCTTCAATTTGATGCTTGAACTTGCTTAAATCAATGTATACAAATTGAAATTGGCGTTCCTGTTCAATGCGTTCAACTTCTGGCTTTATAATTTCATTGTATATGTAATCATTATCGTCGTCACCCGTATCAGCGTCCAATACGTGTTTTACAAAATGCTTATTTCGAGCAAACAATTTGTAAAACAACTTTTTCTCAAAAATGAAATACTCCCGACAATTCGTAATAATCAAATGCTTAATATCAGTGTTATGATTCGTAACCTCTTCTCGGATATAATATAGAATCAATTGGTATAAAGCCTTTTTCTTCAGATTATCTTTTGTTACCATATCTGGTCGACCTGGACCTTTGAACTCCATCAAAACGACAGGATGTTCATGGTTTGTACCCATCTCGGTGTAAATGGCCAAATCCGTCTTATGATAGGTGTTTACCATGTATTGCCCATTACCATAAAAAGCAGAATTGAAAAACTTTGTTACAAGATTCTTGTTAAACTCTTCCTCTTCCAATGGGTTAATTCTGTCAAACATTTCTTGCATAGCCTCTCTAAACTTTTCCATTTCCTCGGCTGTCGGTTTATCATTAAGATAGGCTTTTGCAATAGATTGACTTGGCTTTAGTATTTTGTATTCCATATACCTATTCAATTTAAATTTGCAATATTAGCAAATTTTCTCAAACCAATTCAATAGTTTTGGAAAAGAAAGAGCAAAATACTTTTTGCCGTCAAGTCTTTTCAAACTTGCATCATCCATCCAATCTCACATTTTCCGCAACAGTACATCAGTTCCAATCTCCATGCGGCTGAACGCAAACCATTTCTTTCCCAAGTCCTTCAGCGATGCGCCGATATGATAGACGGTATCGTCAATGCAAAGGAAACGGTCATGGGCATTTTGGAATTCGTTGATGGCAATAGGAGCATATTGTGCATTGTGGCGTTGCAGGTCAAACGTTAGTTGAGATGTTAGGGTGCGCGTATAAATCTGTGCACTTACGCCATCAGCCCGTTTGTCAAGCATGGCCAAAACCGAATCGTCAACATAGTTGTCAAACAAGATGATGCGTTTCTTCGCGCTTCGGATAAGGTCGCTAACGAAGGTGTAGGCATCGAATATTTGGCCATCGAAGAAGATGCCTTGCGATGGTTGAACATTTCCGTTGTCCAAACGCTTAAAGACTTCTTCAATTTTTTGTTCAGTGTCCGTTTGGCGAGCAGACAGTTCCAATTGGTGATGCTCAATTACCTCTAACCGCTGAAAAACCATCACATTGGATGCCATGAAGTGACGCATGGCCGTGAAAGCCCTCATTATACGAATGTTTACTTCAATAGCAACAGGCGAGCGTAAAACACTGCTTAACATGGCAATGCCATTTTCAGTAAAAGCGTATGGCAATTTTCGTGTGCCTCCCCAGCCTGAATCGGAATTACCGACCTCAATGATTTCACTTGATGTCACAATTTGTGATTTCAAGAGTTGAGAACTTGATGTCACAATCTGTGATTTCAAGTTTTTGTATTCGTTTGTTGTTAAGCGAAACATGAAATCATCGGGGAAACGATCCAAATTACGTTTTACCGCTTGGTTCAAGGCCCTCGTTTCTATGCCATAAAGCATGGCAAGGTCACTGTCTAACATCACTTGTGTGCCTCTCAATGAGAAGATCATGTTCTCTATCTCTGAAACAGCGGCAGGCTTATCGCATTTTGCGACGACCTCGACAATTTCCGTTTGCTTCTTTTTGGCCATGTCAATAAGGTTATTCAACCCTGCAAAAATAACAAATAAAGTCCTATCACCCCGGGAAATCCTTCAACTTCTCCTCGATCTCCTTGATGGTCGGAATCGTGCCTTCTATTTTTTCGGGATAGAACTTTTCCAACTCGTACTCCGAGATCCCCAAAGGCTGGCTGCTCGATTCCAAGGCATATTGGGCTTGTATGCGGTCTTTCTCTTTGCAGATGAGCAGGCCAATGGTGGGATTGTCGCGGCCTTCCTTGCGGAGAATATGGTTGCACGAAACGACATAGCCTCCCAACTGCCCCACGTCGGCAAACTCGAACTTCCCGATTTTCACCTCAACGACCACATAACACGACAGATTCAGATTATAGAAAAGCAAGTCCATAAACTGCTCCCTTTCACCCACTTGTATGCGGTATTCCTTGCCGACGTATGCAAATCCCGTTCCGAGTTCCACCATAAATTGGGTGATATTGTTCAGCAAGGCGTCCTTCAACAAACGCTCATTGTAGCGCCCTGTTATTCCCGTGAAAGCGAAGTCGTAAGGGTCTTTGGTCAACTCTTGCGCCAAGTCGCTGGTTTCGTCGGGCAAAGTCCTGTTGAAATTGGTCAGTGCCTTGCCCTGCCGCTCGTAGAGGTCGGTGTCGAGAAAGTTGAGCAACACATTTCTGCTCCAGCCGTTTTCAACGGTTTGGCGGATAAAGAAAAGGGCTTTTTCAGCGTCGCCTTTGACCTTGTCAATGATGAAACGATGATGCCCCCAAGGGACAGAAAAAATATCATTAGAAATGCGTGTCGCTATTTCATTAGGTATTTGTGCCACAACTTGTGGCACATTTCCTGATGATTTCCCAATACTTGAAGCAGGGATTGTATTTTTCTCATTTAATTGTGCCACAACTTGTGGCACAACTCCAACATACTGGTTATAAAGGAGATACATTTGCTTGCAATAATACACGTTGCGGCGGCTTATTCCAGAAATATTGGGGATTTCTTGTTTCAGGTCTATCACAACGTTGTCAATAACCTTTTCACCCCATCGCTCTTCAATGCGCATCTCCACAATATCCCGCCCCAGTTCCCAATAAAACCGAAGCATTTCCTCGTTCACCTTAACCGCCGCCTTGATTTGGCTTCTGCGGTAACGGCTGCTCAATTCCTTGATCCATTGGATATAATCCTTGTCCAAAATGTTTATCGACTTGCTCATAATGTTGCCTTTTGAAACTGCAATATTAGCATTTTTCCCCATACCCTTTCCCAATTCCCTTAAACATTCTTCATATCAACCCCGTCATATAAAACGGAACAAGCGTGGTTTCGCTGTCTTTGCGCAAGTCTTTGGAATAAACAAGGTAACGTTCATCAACGCGCGAGGAAAATTTCTTGCAGAACTCATCCAAAGAGCGGTGGGTGTTATAGCCTTCCGACTTGACCTCGATAGGACAAATTTTCGCCTTACGCGACAACAGGAAATCCACTTCATAATTGTGCTTGTTGCCGTCAGGGAAAGTGTAATAAAACAAGCGGTTGCCCTCCGCCACAAGCATCTGCGCCACCATATTCTCATAAACATACCCAAGATTGACAGAAAGACTGTCATTCAGCAATTTCCGATAAATGACATTCTCTGTGAAGTTCTTGTCCCAGAAGGCCAGAGTCACAAAAAGCCCCGTGTCGGCAATGAACATCTTGTAGGCAGATCGGTTGGCGGACAAGTCCATCCCAACATTGGGGTCGTTGGCATGATAGCACACATTGACCGTCTTGCTGTCCTGCATCATGAAAACGAGGCTTTCCAACTGCTCTGCACGGGTTTTGTCGATAACCGTGGAAGGCTGAAAACGATTGGCGTTATTGGCCAACTGCGATGGAATAGACATGAAAAGCGTTGTCGCCTTGCCCGTTTTGTCAATCTTTTGAAAATCATTGCGATACAGACGAATAATACCTCTCTTGGTCTTGTCAACGGCAGACAAATCCTTGGTGGCGATGTATTTGCTCACCGCCTGCGGCATCCCGCCAACAAGCATGTACAAACGGAAATCACGCATCAGTTTTCGGTTGACAGCATCGCCATAGCCCCGTTTTTTCTGCCATGCCTCGCGAAACAAGTCCATGCTTTCGGCATCGCCCATTGCCCACAAGAACTCTTCATAATCCATTGGGTACAAATCAATTACCTCCTCTTCTGACGGAATGATGATATTATCCACATTCTTGTGGATGCTGATGAGCGAACCCGTCTCGATGTAATCGTATCGGCCATCCTCCACCAACGCCTTAATCGCTTGACGAGCGACAGGAAATTTCTGCACCTCGTCGAACACAATAGCCGTTTCGCGCTCATAAAGCGATATGCCTTTCAACAGTCTCATACGATTGAAGAAAAAATCCATGTCCGACAAATCCTCAAACAAGGCTTTTTCTTCTTTCGAGACTTTAGAAAAGTCAAAAAGCGCAAACGATTTGTATTCGTTTTGGGCGAATTGCCGCACAAGCGTGGACTTGCCCACGCGCCTTGCACCTTCAATCAAAAGTGCCGTTTCGCCCTGCGATTCCTCCTTCCATTGCAGCATCTTTTGGTATGCCTTGCGCCGAAATACATAATCTGACATAGTAACCTATTTTAAATTCGTTGCAAAATTACTGATAATCTTTTATTTATACAAACTTTTTAAAAAAAAATTCCCTGAACGCAATTTTCAAAACAGCAAAATGTTCCCTGAGCGCAATTTTCAAAACAGCAAAATGTTCCCTGAGCGCAATTTTCAAAACAGCAAAATATTCCCTGAGCGCAATTTTATCTACCGCATTCGTCGTCGTGATAGACAAAAAAAAGACTCCGCAGCCTTCCAAATATCGGGAAAGCTGCGGAATCAATTGCCATTTGCAAACTACAAAAGCGTTACTTCACCACACACCCACGAGCGGGCACTTGATAGAAGATTTCGTTGTTGTACATATCCTCGCAGCGCACGGCGGGAATCATATAGTTGCCCTCGTAAGTGGCGTTGGCCTTCAATGTGAAGGTCTTCTTC
>JAEEGL010398267.1_pt1 | contig 11784 bp, 9 predicted proteins | sample 9134231 | NCBI WGS metagenome assembly JAEEGL01 (sample SAMN16246548, study PRJNA631951) | gut metagenome | biome: gut microbiome; feature: rumen; material: fiber-attached | host: Bos | place: Iran: Karaj | collected 2018-10 | reverse complement strand
TGTACGACGCCACTGGCGACTACATCCAGACCTTCACGTCCGTGCAGCGCTGCGACTCCATCGTCACCCTGCACCTCACCATCAGCGATGTCTTGACAACCGAGTGGTGGCAAGAAGCCTGTGAGTTCTTCGAATGGAACGATATTACCTATGATACTACTGGTGACTACACGCAACAGTTCACTGCAGTACAAGGCTGTGACTCCATTGTCACTCTCCACCTGACCATCAACCATTGTGTGGATGACGAGTTCTATGAGCAGGTTTGCGAAAGCTACACCTGGAATGGTATCACCTACGATGAAACAGGTAACTACATCCAAGAGTTCATTTCGATACATGGCTGCGACTCTATCGTTATGCTGCACCTGACTGTGAGCGGAATCGCCCATGACGAATTCTATGAACAGGCTTGCGAAAGCTATACCTGGAACGACATTACCTACACCGCATCAGGCGATTACACTCAAGTGCTTACCTCACAGCAAGGCTGCGACTCCATCGTAGTGATGCACTTGACCATTAGTGATGTCATTCACAACGAATGGGAAGCCCAGTCCTGTAACGAGTTCACTTGGAACGACGAAACCTATGATGAATCTGGCGACTATGTGCAGACCTTCACCAGTGAACAGGGTTGCGACTCCATCGTCACCTTGCACCTGACCATCGCCGATGCCCTCTACACCGATACTACGGCCATTACTTGCAACGCGTTCGAATGGTACGGTGAGACCTATGACGAGTCGGGCGACTACACTATGACATTCGAGAGCGAACAAGGCTGCGACAGCATTGTGACGCTACACCTGACCATCGGAGACGCTATCTACACCGACACCACGGCCACTGTTTGCGAAGGCTTCGAATGGTATGGTGAAACTTATGACGAGTCTGGCGACTACACCATGACGTTCCCAAGCGAACAGGGTTGCGACTCTGTTGTCACCTTGCACCTGACCGTTAACTATGGTGATGTCGCCCTGCTGCAACATACCGCATGTGGTGAATACGAGTGGTATGGCCAAGTCTACAATGAATCGGGCGTTTACGAACATCTCCTGCAAACTGCGGCAGGATGCGACAGCCTCTTGATCCTCACCTTGACTATCAGCGATGTCATTGAAACCGAATGGGAGGCTCAAACCTGCAACGAATTCACTTGGAACGACGAAACCTATGATGAGTCTGGCGACTATGTGCAGACCTTCACCAGTGAACAAGGCTGCGACAGCATCGTGACCTTGCACCTGACTATCAGTGAAGCCATTGAGACCGAGTTCGAAGCCCAAGCTTGCGACGAGTACGTTTGGAATGACGAAGTCTACACCGAATCCGGCGACTACGAGCAGACCTTCACGACCGAACAGGGCTGCGACAGTATTGCCACCTTGCACCTGACCATCCACGAGGCCGAATACACTGAATGGAGCGCAACAGAGTATCCGCCGTTCGAATGGAATGGTGAGTCTTACACCGAATCGGGCGACTATGTCCAATTCCTGACCTCTCAATACGGCTGCGATAGTATCGTCACGCTGCACTACACCGCTCTCCAGACCATCACTTACGAATATAGCGAGACGGCTTGCGACACCTATGACTGGAATGGCACCATCTATGATGAGTCTGGCGACTACACGCAAGAGTTCGTCACGCCGGTGGGCTGCGACTCCATCGTCACATTGCACCTGACCGTGAATTACTCGGTGACTAATGAAATCGAGGTTGAGTCTTGCAGGTTCTACGAATGGAACGGCGTCATCTACGATGTCGAAGGCGATTACATGCAGACCTTCACCTCATCGGTGGGTTGCGACTCGATTGTGACCTTGCACCTGACGCTTGTTGAGAAGTATGTCACGGAAATCGACACCACTGTTTGCGGTAGCTTTACCATGAATGATATTGAATACACGTCCTCTGGTGTCTTCGAACAAGATCTGGTGAGCTTGAATGGCTGCGACTCCATCGTGATAGTTAACCTTACCGTCAACCCGTATCCTGCTGAGATTCCTGTCATCCACGGCCAAGAGACTGTCTTCGTGCTGACTAACTTGATGACGGGTACCTATGAATATTCCATCGATCCTGTGCAATATGCCGATTACTATGAATGGGAAATCACGGGTGCCGGTCAGGATTGGATTGTCGAAACAGAAGAAAGGGTCTGCAAGGTGGTGGTTACTGTATCAGGCTGGGCCACGCTGACGGTACGTGCATGGAATGGTTGCGGCTACACCGAGCAGTCCATCGTCATCAACGCGGGCTTCTTCGACGTCGACCAGAACGAGGAAAGCCAGATCACGCTCTACCCGAACCCGACATCCAACTATGCTTATGTCGAGGCCGACGAAATCATCAGAGTGAGACTGTTCTCCTTGACGGGTCAGTTCCTGCAAGAAATACCTGGCAACCATAGCGATAGGGTGCAACTGAATGTCTGGAACCTGCCGGCTGCGGTCTATATGGTTGAGGTGTTGACGCCGCAAGGTGTGACCAACTTGAAGTTGGATGTGCACAGATAAGAGTTTTTTGTTACTTTTGCACATCAAAGACTTTTGACGCGCCGAAGTAATGGATTTCAAATTAGTTTCTGAGTTTCAGCCTACTGGCGACCAGCCTGAAGCCATCAAGGAATTGGTGGACGGCTTGAATCGTGGCGACCGTGCCCAAACGCTGCTCGGCGTGACAGGCTCGGGAAAGACTTTCACCATCGCCAATGTTTTGGCACAGGTGAACCGGCCTGCCTTGGTGCTGAGCCACAACAAGACGCTCGCGGCTCAGCTCTACGGCGAGTTCAAGCAGTTCTTTCCGGAGAATGCGGTAGAGTATTTCGTCTCTTATTACGATTACTACCAACCCGAGGCTTTCATCCCGGCCACAAACACCTATATTGAAAAGGACCTGGCCATCAACTCCGACATCGATAAGATGCGCTTGGCGACAACATCGGCACTGCTCTCCGGCCGACGCGACATCATCGTGGTTTCTTCGGTGTCATGCCTTTATGGTATTGGCAACCCCGACGACTTTGGCAAGAATGTCATCTATCTGGAACGTGGCATGAAAATCAGTCGCGACGATGTGGCCAAGGCCTTGGTGGGTGCCTTGTATGTCCGCAACGAGATCGAGTTCACGCAAGGCAAGTTCAGGGTGAAAGGGGAGACGATGGATGTGTTTCCCGCCTATGCCGACTTTGCCTACCGCATCGTGTTTTGGGACGATGAAATCGACAGCCTTGAGATGCTCAATCCCGTGACAGGCCGTCGCATGGAGGAACTCTCGGAGCTGACCATCTTTCCCGCCAACATCTTCGTGACCTCGCAAAGCAAATTGAATTCTGCCATCACGGAGATTCAGGACGACATGTTCAAACAAGCCGAGTATTTCCGTGAGATAGGGAAGGGGCTGGAGGCAAAACGCCTTGAAGACCGTGTCAACTTCGACATCGAGATGATGAAAGAGTTAGGCTATTGCTCGGGTATCGAGAACTATTCGCGGTATTTCGACGGACGCAGCCCGGGAACGAGGCCGTTCTGCTTACTCGATTATTTTCCCGACGACTTCATCACCATCATCGACGAGAGTCACGTCACCATACCGCAAATCCGTGGCATGCACGGTGGCGACCGCTCCCGCAAACAGACCTTGGTGGAATACGGATTCCGTCTGCCCTCGGCATTGGATAACCGTCCCTTGCAGTTCGACGAGTTCGAGTCGCTCACGGGCCAGACCATCTACGTCAGCGCTACGCCTGCCGACTTTGAGTTGCAGCAGAGCGAAGGTGTGTATGTGGAACAGATCATCCGCCCAACGGGGTTGCTCGACCCTGTCATCGAAGTCCGACCAAGCCTGAACCAAGTCGACGACCTCATCGACGAAATCCACAAAGTGGTGGAAAAGAACCAGCGCGTTCTCGTCACCACTTTGACGAAACGCATGGCCGAGGAACTGAATACTTATCTCAACAACCTGAAGATAAAGACACGGTACATCCATTCCGATGTGGATACCATGGAACGAGTGGAGATCCTGCAAGGCCTGCGTATGGGTGACTTCGACGTGCTGGTCGGCGTGAACCTTTTGCGCGAAGGCCTTGACCTCCCCGAGGTGAGTCTTGTGGCTATCCTCGATGCCGACAAGGAGGGCTTCCTCCGCTCTGAGCGCTCTTTGACGCAGACCGCAGGCCGTGCCGCCCGTAACGCCGAGAGTAAGGTCATCATGTATGCCGATACGATTACCGACTCCATGCGCAAAACCATCGACGAGACCGCCCGCCGCCGCGCCAAGCAGATGGCTTACAACGAGGCCCACGGCATCGTTCCCAAGACCATCGTCAAGGCCATCGACAACTCTTTGGGCACCTTGAAGGGTGGACAGCCGGTGACTTACTCGCAAGAAGGCACGGCTCCGACGATGGCGGCCGAGAGACAAGCCAATATGTCGAAGGAGCAGATGCAGAAAGCCATCCAACAAGCCAAGAAGAACATGGAGCGTGCCGTCAAGGAGATGGACTTCATCGCTGCGGCGAAGTTCAGGGACGAGATGCTGCAGTGGCAAATAGAGATTGAGAAACTGCAATAACCATGTCCGCCGTCACCCGTTCCATATTGCAACAATATTGGGGCTATCCCAACTTTCGTCCGCTCCAGGAAGACATCGTCGACTCGGTGATGGCAGGGAAGGACACCCTCGCGCTGTTGCCCACAGGTGGCGGCAAAAGCATTTGCTTTCAGGTACCAGCCATGGCGATGGATGGCCTCTGCCTCGTCATCACACCGCTCATCGCGCTGATGAAAGACCAAGTGGCACATCTCGTGGACAAAGGCATCCCCGCTGCGGCCCTCTACTCGGGCATGCATCCCGATGAACTCGAATTGGCCTACAACCAAGCGGTGTATGGCCGACTGAAGTTCCTCTATGTCTCGCCCGAGCGCCTGCAGACCAACACTTTCATCGAGGCAGTGAAGCGGATGAAGGTCTGCCTGCTGGCCGTCGACGAGTCGCATTGTATCTCGCAATGGGGCTACGACTTCCGTCCGCCGTATCTGAAAATCGCCGACATCCGTCCCTATATGCCCAAGACCCCAGTCCTTGCCTTGACAGCCACGGCCACGGCAAAGGTGGTCGACGACATACAAGTGCGCCTAGGCTTCAAGGAGAAGAACGTCTTCCAAAGCAGCTTCGAGCGAAAGAATGTGACTTACAACGTCTATCACGAAGCCGACAAATATGGTGTGCTACGCCGTAAGTTGGAAGCAATGAAAGAAGGGAGCGCCATCGTGTATGTGCGTAACCGCAAACGTACGCAAGTCATCGCCGACTGGCTCAACTCGGTAGGCATCAGCGCCACCTTCTATCATGCTGGCTTGGATGCCAAGACACGCGACGACCGCCAGAACCTGTGGATGAAGGGCAAGGTGAAAGTCATCGCCGCCACCAACGCCTTCGGCATGGGCATTGACAAACCCGACGTGCGTCTCGTTATCCACATGGACTTGCCCGACAGCATCGAGGCCTATTTCCAGGAGGCAGGTCGTGCGGGCCGCGATTTGAAGCCATCCGAAGCATTTCTGTTGGTTTCACCTGCCGACATCAACAAGCTGAAAGAGAATCTGTCACAGTCGTTTCCTGAATTGGACCGTATTAAACTGATATATAATGCCTTGGGTAATTACTTCAATATTCCCGTCGGGGCAGGGGAGAACGTGTCGTATCCTTTCGTCATCAGTGACTTCGCCAACCGTTATGGTTTTTCCCTCGTTGAAGTGTTCCATACCCTGAAGATCCTCGAGAAGGAAGGCTTCATCATTCTTTCCGACAGCTTTGACGAGCCGTCCAAGGTGATGATTAAGGCGTCACGAGATGATATCTATGGCTTTCAGGTGAATAATCCACAATACAGCGACCTCGTCAAGCACATGCTCCGTAGTCTGCCGGGCGTGATGAGTGATTTCGTAAAGATCAACGAGGAAACGATGGCCAAGAAGATAGGCACGAAGCCCGAGAAGGTGGTGGAGCAGTTGAAGAAGTTGGAATCCTACAACTTCCTTTCGTATGCCCAACGCAACGACAAGCCGCAGATTCTGTTCCTTTCTGAGTTTGTCGACACGAAGCACTTTAGCCTTTCAAAGGAAAACTACTATGACCGAAAGAAAGATGCCGAGGAGCGCGTGAAGGCCGTCGTTGAATTTGTGAACAACGACGAGGAGTGCCGTAGTGTTCAGTTGCTGCGTTATTTCAACGAAAAGACGAAGAAGACGTGCGGACGATGCGACGCGTGCTTGAGAAAGGCTAGTAATAGGGTGCCGTACGATACGATAGAGGAGAAGGTGCAAAGCGTGATGGGCGAAGCAGCCCAGCCGATGCGTGAGGTGCTGGCACAATGCGCGGACTACGACGAAGCCGAGGTGCTGGATTCCATCAGGTTCCTTGTCGACAACGGCGTGTTACAGCTCGAAAAGGACGGCTCCGTGCGACGGAAGGGAAACAAAAAAAGCCGTCAAAACTGACGGCTTTTTAACCACTCTATCCGAATAGATTATTTCAGAAGATTGGCAGCGGCTTTGAACTTTGCGACCTTCTTGGCAGCAATCTTGATAGTCTTGCCAGTTCTGGGGTTGCGGCCTTGTCTTGCGGGACGAGTAACAACGCCCAGGGTTCCGAAACCGACGAGGGCGATTTTGCCACCCTTCTTCAGTTCTTTCTTTGAAACTTCTAAAACGGCATCGATAGCCTTTCTTGCATCGACCTTGGTCATGCCAGCCTGTTCGGCAACGGCAGCGATTAATTCAACTTTATTCATAGTTAGTTTTAATTAGTGGTTAAACTTTTCACCGACAAAAATAATGTATTTTTGAATAATGCAAGCATTTCCCATAAAAAAAATGAGTTTTTTTGGAAAAAAACAGAAAATAATCTTAAAAAAAGTGTTTTTTTTCTCATTTTACATCGGCTTTCCAATCTCCAAGTAGCTGTGTGCCCCTCAAAAAGTCAGCAATAGGCATGGCTTTCTTCCCGGCTTGCTGCACCTGGGTCAAGTGGATAAAACCGTCTTTCAAGGCGATTTTCAGGTACTTTTTGTTGTCGGTGACAATGCTGCCTATGGGCATCTTGGGCGTGCAACGTTCGATGTCGGAACTAAAAATCTTTAATTCAATGATCTCGCCATTTTCCGATTGGATGCTGGTGTGTGCGGCAGGGTAGGGCGACAAGCCTCTGATGTGGTTGTAGACCGTTTGGCAATCTTTACTCCAATCCACGATGCAAAACTCTTTAGAGATCTTTGGGGCGGGTTTGAGAGTGAGGTCCTCGGCTAACGCTTCCTGCGGCAAGGCTCTGACTTCGCCTTTTTCAATCTTTTGGATGGTTTCTACCACTACTTTGTTGCCCAAGGCCATCAACTCGTCGTGGAGTTCGCCCGCTGTTTCGTCGGGACGGATGGCCACTTTCTCGCGCATGATGACGGCACCCTTGTCGATTTCCTCGTTGAGGAAGAAGGTGGTGAGTCCGGTCTCGGTCTCTCCGTTGATGATGGCGAAGTTGATGGGCGCCGCACCACGGTACTGGGGCAGGAGCGAGGCATGGAGGTTGAAAGTGCCCAACTCGGGCATCTGCCATACCACCGCAGGCAACATCCTGAATGCCACCACGATGAACAAATCGGCATGATAGGATGCCAGCTGCTCTAAAAAGACGGGGTCTTTCAGCTTTTCGGGCTGGAGCAAAGGTAGGTCATGTTCCAATGCGGCTCTCTTGACATCGGAATACTGTATCTTGCGTCCGCGTCCTGCCGGCTTGTCGGGCATGGTGACGACCACGGCCACCTCGTAGCCAGCCTTGATGATGGCTTCCAGCTGCGACGCGGCAAACTCGGGGGTGCCGAAATAGGCGATTCTGATTTTTTTCTCCATGGCTGTCAAAAAAAATCCTGACCCTCAGGCCAGGATTGAACTATGAAAACAAAACTATTACTCTTATTTCATCTTTTGCTCGAGGTTGGCAATGTTCTTGCTGATCTCGAAGGCTTCGTTGCTCTGGGGATAGTCCTTCTTCAAGGTCTTGTAAGCCTCCAAAGCCTTGGCGTTGTTGCCCATGATCTCGTAGGTCATGCCCAACTTGACCAAGTATGCCGGTGAAGTGAACTCGTTGGCGTTCTTCTTGGCGGCCTTCTCGTAGTAGTTCACGGCATTCTGTTGGTCACCGAGTTGGAGGTAGCAGTCGCCGATGAGGCCCAAAGCCGACGGAGCCAAGACCTTGTCGTCGTTGGTGTACTTCTTCAAATAGGTGATGGCGTTGTTGTAGTCGCCTTGCTTCAGGTAACTGAGGCCAGCGTAGTAGGCGGCCAGCTTGCCCGACTTGGTGGAACCATATTTGTCGACGATATCGAGGAGTCCGAGATGCTCTTCGTCACCGTTCAATGCGGCGGCATAGTTCTCGTTTTCCACATAATATGAGGCGAAGTCAACAGCTTGGGCAGCCTGCTCTTCAAAGCTGATTTCCTGCGGGAAGATCTGGTTCATGGCTGCCTGGTTGCGCTTCTGGTTGTACTTGGTGATGCCAAAGATGCCAAAGGCGATGACCAACAGGACGATGAGGATGATCCATAGGGTCTTCTGGTTGTTTTCAATCCAAAGTTCGGTTTTGCTTAATGCTTCTTCAACGTTTTCGAGTCTTTCGTCTCCTTGTTTAGTGTTCTGATTTGCCATAACGATTCAAAATTTTGCGTGCAAAAGTACGCTTTTTAGGTTTACCCTCAACCATTTTTCACGAATTTTTTCTTTTTTCGTATTTTTGCAACCGAAAACAGGGCACGAGGCATTGAGACTATGCTACAAACCAAGTCCCACAGTCCCGCAGTCTCGTAGTCCCGCAGTCCAAAAGTAAATAGGTATGAAGAAATCCATTGTGTTTGACGGACGTGAGTTGCAGGACGCTGAAATGCAGGAAAATGCTGCTCGTGACGCGGCTATGCTTGAGTTCCTGAGTCAGTTTATCACCGACGAACGCCGACAGCGTTTTGAGGAGGTACTCGACTATCGTACACGTCACATCACCGTCGTCCTCGAAGACATTTTCCAACCCCATAATGCCAGCGCCGTGTTGCGTACTTGTGACCTGCGCGGCATCCAGGACATCCATATCGTGGAGAATACCAACCACTACGACGTGAACCCCGACGTGGTGCTGGGTAGCACCAAATGGCTCAACTTGAATTATTACGAGGATAAGGAGTTCAACACGCCTACGGCCTTTGAGCAGCTCCGAGAGAAAGGTTATAAGATTGTGGCCACCTGTCCCCATCGCGACGACTTCACTCCCGACATGCTGCCGCTTGACCAGCCCATTGCCTTGGTCTTCGGCACGGAGAAACTGGGCCTTTCTGACTATGCCGTTGAGAATGCTGATATGCATGTACGTATTCCAATGTACGGATTCACTGAGAGTTACAATATCAGTGTATCGGCTGCCTTGTTGCTGTACTCTTTGACGAACCGCCTTCATGCCTCCACCGACATCGACTGGCACCTCACCGAAGAGGAACGCAATGCCTTGCGCCTCGTGTGGACCCGCCGTTCGCTTAGCCGTATTCGTCAGTATGAGCGGAAATTCAAGGAGTTACATCCTGAGTTTTATGTCGGGGAGTAAACGCAAAATGAAAAATGTTCCTCGTTTTTGTCTCCGTTATGGTAAAAAGTTGTAATTTTGCAGTATAATACCTTTTGAAATGAAAAAGCTTTTGATTGTTATTCTCGCTGTGGCCATCGTGGTGCTGCCTTCGTGCAAGAAGACGCGCTACTGCAAGTGCACGACCCTCCAAAACCAAGAAGTCGTTGACTTGGGCGAAGATTATTATTCCATCGAGGATGGCTCCTCATGCTCCGACAAGTCCAAGGAAATCGTCGGCTGGGGACAGGTCATCTGCACCGAAGTGTCAGAATCTGAGGTGACAGGCGAAGAACACCATTGGTGGGACGATATTTTCGGCGGTGGAAACAATAACAACAATGGTGGAAACAACAATGGCGGAAATAATGGAGGACATTAAGTAATAAAGATATACACTAACTTAAATACCAAAGAAAATGAAGAAGTTATTATTGGCTATTGCCGTCGTCACGCTTGTCATCGGCGCAAGCTCATGCAACAAACAGAAGAAGTGCCAGTGCACTTGGAAATCTGGTGGCATTACCGTTGAGGGTGATGTGTTCCTCACAGATGAAGGTAAGACCTGCAGTGATTATGAGGCTACCTACAACTATTCCGAGATCGATTGCCACAGAGTCTATTGATGACATCCTTTAACTAACAAAGGCACATGCCCAAGCGTGTGCCTTTTTCTTTTTATGAACAAAGTCTTTGGCATAGTACCCATCGTCATGAAAGTCCTGCTCGGACTTGTCTTTATCGCTTCTGCCATCCTGAAGATTGTCGATTTGGACCAGTTCGAGATCTATGTCTATAGTTACCATTTCTTTAGCCTTAACACTTCATTCTTGATGGCACGCGCTGCCATTATCATCGAATTGGTGCTGGGCATTGGGTTGGTTTCCAATACCTTGCATAAACTCTATTGGTGGGGGAGCATGGCCATGCTGTTGGGCTACACCTTATTATTATTGTATGCGCTCCACATGGGCCGCACCGACAATTGCCACTGCTTCGGCGACTTCCTGCAGTTCGATCCCAAGCAAAGTCTCGTCAAAAACGGCGTGTTGATGTTGCTTTTCCTGCCGCTTTATTGGATGGGAGAGTGGGAGACGCCGTTCCGCTGGCTGATACTTTGCGTTGCTGTCATCGTTTCCTCGGTTGCCGTTTTCCTCGTCTCGCCGCCCGACAATTACACCAATGCCTATACGGCGGAACAAAACCTTCAAGTGGAGCTTTTCGACGAGATGCTCGATGAGCCTCCCTTAGACAGCCTGAACCTTTGTGAAGGCAAGCAGGTCGTCTGTTTCTTCTCGACGGGATGCGAGTTCTGCCAACTTTCGGCACATAAGCTCTCGCTGATGCAGCAATACTATGGCTTCCCAGCCGACCAAGTCACCTATGTCTTCATGGGCACCGAAGGCGGCATTGACAAGTTCTACGAGAAGTCGCAATCGGCGCAGTATCGCAATGTGCTGTATACCGACGTGGTACGAATGCTGACCGCTATCAATGGTGAGTTTCCCACCATCATTTTCCTGGATAATGGGGTTGTGGTTAAGGTCTACGGCCTCCGCAACATGAAGGAGGAGGAAATCAAGGCGTTCATGGCCTTCTGAATCTATCTCCCGTCTCGTCAATCACCGCTTTTTTCCACGAATCCGGATAACCAGGCTGTTTCGGTCGGGCGGAATAGCCGTGCCCGTTGCGCTTGAACTGTCCGTTCTCTTCCTGCTTGACGTTGCTGTCCAAGTACTTCACCAATAAGTAGTTATCCAACTCTTTCCAGGTGGCCACGGTGTTATGACCGGCTGGGTTGGAGACGTCGGTGAGGTAGGCGATGGCCAGCTTCGGGTCGTTGGCATAAAGGGTCAAGGCTTGGTTGTCGACATAGTTGACTTGCTCTTGGTAGCCGCTCTCCAACTCGTTTTGCACGGCTTGGATGTCACCGATGACCCTATTATAAAACAGGTATTTGAAATGGGCCAATCTGTTGAAGACCCAGAAGGCGGCGTTGTCGCTGTAGGTCAGCATGTCGCAGTTGCCCGATCGGTATTCAATCGGTACCTCGGTGATGGAGCAGTAGAAGGGTGTGTAGACGGTTGAGTTGGTGTCGTCCACACCAAACCAGAT
>JAEEGL016569458.1_pt1 | contig 11785 bp, 6 predicted proteins | sample 9134231 | NCBI WGS metagenome assembly JAEEGL01 (sample SAMN16246548, study PRJNA631951) | gut metagenome | biome: gut microbiome; feature: rumen; material: fiber-attached | host: Bos | place: Iran: Karaj | collected 2018-10 | reverse complement strand
GTATGAAGAACTTAAGAAGTTTGCCTAAAGGAGTTTCATATGCCTATTTCGACAATGATGATGGTGATGCTCGTTGCAATAATAGCAACTGCATTACTGTATATATTTCTCACGATCAGCATAAAAAAGTCTAAAGGCCTTAAGTCAGTAAAGGGCTCAAAGGCCAGCATGAGAGGGATCTTCTGGCTTTACAGATTTTTCTCTAAGACGCCGGTCCTTAAAAGATACTACCTAAAGATAAAGGCATTTCTTGAGATCAATTATCCGGCGGATGATATCTCAATAAGAAGGAAGTCAACGCTTACTATAACAAAGTGTTTTTTAGGAGCCCTTGCCATTGCGGCTTTTGTGTGCGTCATAGCTGATGGGGACTGGTTTTTCATATGTATGGGCTGCTTTATGTCCTACTTCGTATTTACATACTTTATCACAACTGCCCAGGAAAACCTTGATAAGAAGCTTTTAAATCAGCTTGGAGACTTTATCACAAACATAAGACATCACTACTCAGTAGCAGGAAATGTCGAAGATGCCATCTATGAAACACTGGATGAGACTCCTTATGAAATGGAGCTTCACGCATCAAAGATATACAGGATGCTTACAGCTACAAATGTTGAGCACGAGGTTGATAAGTATACGGACACAGCTCCAAATAAGTTCATCCTTACACTTGTGGCTATATGCGCAACCATAAAGGAATATGGCGATAAGACCTTAGATGACGGGCAGTCGCTCTTTCTTACAAACATCAATTATCTGAAGGAAGAGATAAACGTTGAGCTCATAAAAAGAAAAAGGAATGCGTTCCTGTTTTCAGGACTTATCACGGTAACGCTTCTTCCGCTCTTCTTTTTAAAGGCAATCGAAGCTTGGGGCGTATCCTGCATTCCTGAGATGGCAGCTTTTTATACCGGAACAGCAGGTACGGTTGTTATGGCAACCATATTTATAGTGACTATAGTGATCTACCAGCTTGTAGCTAACCTTAAGGACGGCCATATGGATGATGACAGAGAGCACAGGATCATAAACCTTATCCTGTCAGTCCCTTTTATAAACCGTCTGGTTACAAAAGAGATCAACAGAAACTACACAAAGAACCTTAGGATCGATGAAAACCTTAAGATGGTCGGAAACAGGATAGGAGTAAAGGGCTTTCTTATGCAAAGGCTTCTGTTTGGCCTTATCGCCATAATGATGGTCAACTTCATCATCTTTACGGCCCAGTGGAGAGCAAAAGTTAATATCCTAAATGACTTTTCAAGCAGCTTCCAGTCTTCAATAGTTCCAAATGAAGAGTATAGAAACACCATGAGAGAAGCAGCGGTTGATTATACATTAAGTAACAAGGGTCTTAAGGATACGCCTGAAAACAGGCAGATGATAAGAGAGCAGGTAGAACAAAGGGGTATCTCAAAGAGATATTCAGAAGAAGTTACAAATGAGATCTTTGACAGGATAGTAAGGTATAGAAACGTTTATTACAAATGGTGGTTTCTTATTATAAACATACTTGCTTACTTTACGGGATTCTATCTTCCCTACCTGATACTTTTGTACAGGTTAAAGATTGTGAAGATGGATATGGAAGATGAAGTAATTCAGTACCAGACGATCGTCCTTATCCTCATGCACGTTGACGGAATACTTCTTGATACAGTTCTTGAATGGCTTGAAAGGTTCTCATTCTGCTTTAAGCAGTCCATTCAGGATTGCATCATAAACCTTGAGTATTCAACAAGTAAAGCTCTTCATAAGATGAGAAACCAGGAGACTTTTCCTCCTTTCAGAAGGTTTGTAGATAACCTTCTTATGGTAGAGGAAGAGGATATCCTTACAGCATTCTCAGAGATTGAGACAGACAGAGAATACTACAAGGAAAAGAGAAAAGCTGATAATGAGATCATTTCGACTCAGAAGGCTGAGATCGGAAAGATAGTAGCGTTTATACCGCTTGTCTTAACGCTCATCGCATATATGCTTATTCCTCTTGGAATGTATTCAATGGAAATGCTAAGGTCCATGGGAGCATATTGGCAACAGTAATAAGAGAAAGATTCTCTTATACATAAAAACAAAAAGGAGATATAAAAATGGGTGGAAGTTTATCAGAAGCAATAAGAATGGTTGCAGCAGTCGTTTTAGGATGTCTTGTTGTAGTATTCGGTTTCATGGTATGGGGAACAACCAAAGAAGCTGGCAATGCATCATTTATGAGCCAGACTTCAACAATCGCACAGATGGGAGAGGCTGAGTATACCCAGTACGATGCTGCCGTTGTTACAGGAGCAGAAGTCATCAATGTGATCAAGCTTCATCAGGACGATAAGATCTTTGTAAAGGTACACAATGGCGTGGCTGATAAGTACTACATCTACACTGCAGATTTATCTGCTAAATCTGGTGAAGATCTTGCTAATGCAAGGGATAAAGGGAAGTCTCAATATTATATCAATCCCAACTCTCAGTATACAGGTAAGATTCATAGGGATGCTGCAACTGATGCTATCATTGGAATTGAATTTGTAAAGTCATGATAATGTGAAAAACCATGCCGGAGGCAATAATCCTCCGGCATTTGTAAAAAAGGGATATCGATATGGGAGAGAGTATATCTGAATATGTTTATGTGCTTATAAGCGGCGTTTTATTTGCCCTTGCTGTAACGACATTTTTCCTGTTCATAAGCCTTCTTGGCAGCATGAACAGAGTAGAGATTGATGACATGAATAGAAAAACATCGATAACAATGGATTCTGAGACCGGGTATCAGGAAGATCTTATATACGTAAAAGGAAGCGAAGTATTCGCTGACATCCTAAGCCTTTCAAAGGGCATTACTGTTTCACTAAACGGAAGCATTATCCCGGAAGATAAGCTTTCAAAGATAAGAGAAAATGATCCTTCCCCAAAGAAAGATCTTTACTCGATGATAAGCATGAACGATGAGTACATCGTTAAGCACGAATATTATATTAACAATGAAATCAAGGCTGTGTCATACACGCACAGATAAATATATAAGGGAGGCGATAATCATATGGGTGATTCCATAAGCAGAATATTCATGATCTTTTTTGGATGTATCATCTTGTTTATTGCACCGATAACGCTTGTTGCCATCAAGCAGGATACAGTAAAACAAAGCTATATAGACAATGCGGTTAAGGATTTTACAGATAATGTAAGGGCCGCCGGTAAAATAACCCCTGAGGCTTATGAAAAGCTATGCTACAATGTGGATTCTGCGCATCTTCTCTGTGATATAGAGATCGTTCATTCATCGGTCTACACAGTTCCTGTAGGGGCTAAGGATCCTGTAACAGGCTATTATGAAGTGGCTACATATATGGCTGCTTATGACAAGGGCGATATCCTTGCTGTAATGTACCCGGATAGTGGTGATGACAGGGACTATAACATGAAGAACGGGGATTACATCTCTGTAAGAGTAATGAACACAACCCCAACACTTGGAGTAAGGCTTCTTAGGGCTCTTCAGCTTCATCCTGGCGATCTGTCCATCTATTCCTCATATGGCGGGGCTGTAGGTAACAACATTCAGTAGGGGGCGTACTTATGAAGCTTAGTAACTTTGTGATCATGTTTATATGTATAGCTCTATGCTTTAGCTTTACGTCCTTTATAAGTGTCGATATCACAAGGAAGGCGAACATAGAAAACTCAAGGGCAGCTGACAGGCTTTCTTCTGCATGTATGGATGCATCAGGGACCATGAATACGGGAAATATCGAAAGATACGGATGCGTATGGAATGATGAAAAGGACCTTACAGATACTTTAAACATGTTCTATACATCACTTGTGCATGCTTTTTACCTTGAACCTGCAGGAAGAGAGGATGAGATGGTCCTTTTTACTCCTGTGGTATGCCTTGTCGATATAAACGGATTTTATATAAGCCACAACGTAGTATTTGATAAAACAGGCATGGTAAGCATCTCTTCACAGGCTGAAAAAAGAAACGGCCTTACTACCTTAAATACCTGGACGGAAAACGTAGGCAGTATGGTTCTTAGGTACTACTTAAATGACTATGTTGAAGTATATACAAATGCCGGAAAGACATACTCCGGAGACAGAAAAGAAGTATATATTGAAATCCTTGAAAAAGAACATTCAAGAGCAGCAGAAGTAGATTTTATAGTTGATGACGACAGGTTCAATGAAAGAAAGAACCAGGTGATCATTGGAAGCATCAACAAGCAGTGCGAATACTATATAAACAGGCATAACGTTATCGGAGATTCACATATAAACAAATATAAATTTAATATGCCTGAAATAAAAGGAGAGGAATGGGCTAGGCTTCTTGAAAACCCTACGATCATCTCATTTCTTCAAGGGTACTCTTCAAAAGCAGATAACAGGCCCCTTAATGTATATGCCTTTGCAGGCGGTGAACTTGTACAAAACTATCATTATTTTATTGTTGACGATGGCCACGGCGGTGAGTATCATTGCATAGAGTCTGATCCGGATGTTGTAGAGACAACAAAAACTGAGACCATAAGCTATGAGTCCGGGGGAAAGACAAAGACAAAAACTACCACATATGTGGTCTATACCTATGACGGAACCGTTATAGATACTATTTATAACTCCCAGGCAGAGTGTGCAAAAAGGGGTGCAACGCCTCATAAGTGCGTATATGAGTGGAGCTACTAAAAAAGATTTGGAGTTTATATATGGAAAAAAGGTCTGTTAAGATCATCGTGTTTTTTGCAACAATGATACCTGCGATCCTTCTGATATTCCTTGGGGTAAGGCTTAAGATAAGGACATTTGGGATGCCTTCTACAACCGCTGTTATTTCAAGGTTTGAGGAAGAGATAAAGCCTGGGCACAACGGGATAAAACTCTCAGACAGAAATGTGACAAGATGGGTTGTATTTGAGCTTGACGGAGAAATTTACGAAGTTCCAACCGATACCTATTCATCAAGTGACTGCGAAGGTGATGAGATCAAGATCTATTACAACCCGGATAACCTTACAATGGCTTATGCAGACGATGGAACCAACGTATTTTTCGTATGCCTTGGCATATTCACCGCTATAGTGGGGCTTTTACTTGTTTTTGGAAAGTCTCCGGCTGAGAAAAAAGTCACAAAAAAATAGAAATGCTTTATATCACCGATTAGAAAGAGTCTGTTTCTTTTCGGTGATTTTTTTGCCTTTTTCGTTATGAATTTTGCTGATGAAAAACCACTTATTTTATGATATAATCTCAGCGATTTTGACTAAAAATCACAGGAGGAATAGTAGTAATGAAAGGGAAAATGTTAAGGAGGATGTTGGGGCTTTGCCTTGCATTCACAACAGTCATTTCTTCCTTGCCGCTTCAGGCTTTGGCAGCTGAAGAAGAGGTTATTTCAGAAGAGTATGTTCAGGAAGATCCTGAAGATATCTTTGATGAAGAAGCTTTCTATGAAGTTGAAGATGAAGAGACGGATGCAAATGGCGCAGGGTATGTTGAGTACTCTTACGATTTTGAAGTTCCGGAAAATGATACCGGAGAAGACTATACATGGCATGAAGATCCATATCCGCTTGATCTTCTGATCATCGATCCGCTTGAGCCGGATGATGAGCCTTTTGAATTTGCTGATGAAGAAGCAGAATTTGAAGAGGCACTTACAAGCGGTGATTTCACTTATACAGTGTCCGGATCTAAAGCAACAATCACAAAGTATACAGGAACTGATGAAGAGGTCGTTGTTCCTTCTACAATTGACGAGTATACGGTTACGACTATCGGAAGCAGCGCATTTAAGAGCACTTCCGTAAAGAAAGTAACCATTTCTGAAGGAATCACATCCATAGGAAGCTATGCATTCCAGTCCTGCTATAGCTTAGAGAGTGTATCCCTTCCCAAGTCACTTACAAAGATCGACAGCTATGCTTTTGACAGTGATAGTGCGCTTACATCTATCACTATCCCGGCAGGCGTAACAACTATTGGTAACTATGCGTTTAGATATAGCGTAAAGACTATCGAGTTCTCTGAAGGAATGACAAAGCTTCCTTCAAGGGCATGCTATGGCGCATCATACCTTGAAAATGTTGTGCTTCCTGATTCTATCACTGAGATCGGGGAGTATTCATTTGCATACTGCCAGAAACTTACAGAGATCACCCTTCCTGACAGCGTAACTTTTGTAAGAAGCTATGCTTTCTATGAGTGTACTGATCTTACAGAGATCACCTTGCCAAAGAGCCTTGAAACACTTGGAAGCAATGTTTTCTATTACTGTACAGCTCTTACACAGGTAGTACTTCCTGAAGGCCTTAAAAAGATTGATTCAGGCGTATTTTACCGATGCAGAAGCTTGGGAACTATTCTTATCCCTTCTACTGTAACAACTATCGGAAGAAGTGCTTTCTATGATTCAACATCATCCATCATTTTCGCTGAAGGAATGGAAGTAATCCCTGATTCAGCATGTGACGGGGCTACAACCCTTACAGAGGTAGCACTTCCTTCTACAACCAAGACTATCGGAAAAAGAGCCTTCTACGGATGTGAGAAGCTTGTTGATATTACTATTCCGGATGGCACTAAGACAGTTGGAGAGTATGCCTTTTATGGAGATAAGCTCCTTAAGATAAGCCTTCCTTCAAGTGTGGAGACTATTGGTAATAATGCATTCGCTGGATGTACCTTATACGGAAGCTGCGGTCCTGATGCTTCATGGGAACTTAGTCAGGAAGACAACACAGCTGTTATCACAGGTTCAGGTATGGCAACAGGCGAAGGCGATAATGCATTCGGAGCCCTTGAAGATTCTATCGAGTTCGTAGAATTTGATGAAAACATCACTTCAATTGATGATAACACCTTTAATGACATGGATAAGCTTAAGGGCGTTGTCATGGGTGATGGCATTACTGAAGTTGGAACAAGTGCTTTTGAGAGCTGTGACAGCCTTGAGAGAGTAGAGTTTTCAAAGAATCTTGAAAAGGTCGAGCAGAAGGCATTTAACGACTGTTCTTCAATAGATACAGTAATCTTCACAGGAAGCCTTCCTGACATGGATGATACAGCGCTTCCAGATAAGAAGCTTACAGCATATTACCCAAAGACAAATACAAGCTATAAGAATGCAGGGGATTTATACAAATCCTTTGAATGGAAACAGTGGGACAATACCCTTCCGCAGAGGGATGTTATCCTTGTTCTTGACGTATCCGGAAGTATGTCCGGAAGCAGGATCGCTAACCTTAAGACTGCGGTATGTGCATTTGCAGATAAAGTTGGTGGACGAGTATCAAATACAAGGATCGGAATCGTTTCATATGCAAGCGATGCTAAGAAGGTCCTTTCATTTACAACAGATGTTGGAAGAATTAAGGCAAGTGCCAACAGACTTTCAGCTAATGGCGGCACATATTACCTTCAAGGCTTTGATGTTGCGCAGTCCATGATGTCTGAGTCAAAGGCCGGCATCAAGACCCTTATCGTATTTAGTGATGGTGAGCCAAGTGACAGCAGAACTACTATCGTTTCAAGATCTGATGCTTTCCGTGATATGGGCTATTATACCTACAGCGTTGGTCTTGCACCTACTGAGAACAACAGACAGCTCCTTATAAATGTTGCCGGAGATGAAGACAACTATTTTGAGGCTGATGACATCGATCTTCTTATCAACCGCTTCGTTGAGATCTCAGGCGGCGTTGGAAGAACTGGAAACTGCGGCGAAAATGCCAAGTGGAAATACGATTCAGAGAATAATAAGCTTGTTATCTCGCTTGTAAATAAGGCAAACGGAACAGGAAGGATCAAGAACTATTCAAAGACCGATGTTCCTGCATGGGATGCTTATGCTGAAACAATTGAATGTATCGCTGTTGAAAAGGGTATCACCTACATTGGTACAGATGCATTTACAGGCCTTCCCAATGTAACAAAAGTTTATATCGATAAGACCGTTACAGAGATCGCAGCAGGCGCATTTGCAGGCTGCACAAAGCTTAAAGAGGTTGATTATACAGGAACTGAGGCCCAGTGGAAGAAGATAAGCATCGGTTCAAATAATAAGCCCCTTTTAAATGCAAAAAAGAACTACAATGTTAAGCCTTCAGATGATCCGGATAAGGATCCTACTAAGGTTACCGGAGTTACAATAGATCCACTGTCTTTGACAATGAACATAAATGAGACTGCTAACTTAAAGGCTGTTGTTGCTCCAAAGACAGCTGCTAACAAGAGCGTTTCATGGAGAAGTAGCAACGAGAAGGTTGCAAAGGTATCAAAGACAGGAAAAGTTACAGCTGTAGCTGTAGGATCAGCTGTTATTACAGCAACAACCGCTGATGGCGGATATAAGAGTACATGTAATGTAACTGTTACAAATACTATTCCCGTTATCAGCAAGCTCGATCTTGGCGGTTCACAGTCAGGTCTTAAGGTAGATAAGAACGTTCCTATCATCGGAGGCCAGGAGTATAACATTTCACTTCCTGCTTCACTTCCTGTTAACTGTGTTATCGAAGATAACAAGATAAAGATCGGTATCAATATCGATAAGGACGAGCTTTATTCCTATAGCTCCTCAGAAGGAGTTACAACAACTACTGGCCAGAAGAAGTCCATCAAGGAAGAATTTGAGGAATTTAAGGCAAATGCCTATAAGGCTAACCTTATGCGTAAGGATAAGGACTGGCTTAAGAACGTACAGGACGAAAAATTCCTTAAGGCAAACATGCCCGGTGCTGAAACAGCGGTTGAGATCAACTGCGTAGGATACCTTGAGGGAGCATGGAGTAATGCCCTTACATCAATTGAAGGAAGCGTTGTTGTTACTATCGAAGGATCCGCAACACTTCAGAAGCAGCTTGTTGTATGGGTAATCCCTGTTACCGTAAACTGTGAGTTCACAGCATCAGGATGCATGACAACTACCATTGGATATAACTTTGAGGAATCTAAGTGGTACGGAGATGTTGAGTTTGGATTCGGCTTTGGAATTGAGCCATATGCTGGTGTCGGATTTGGACAGTGGGTTTCAGCCGGCGTATATGGTAACGCAAAGACTGATTTCAATATCGTTGTAAAGTCACAGAATCACAAGCCTCTTGGCCTTGATACATGGTCCATCGCAGGACAGATGGGAGTTAAGGGCTACTTTGCTAAAAAGTCGGCGAATATAGCTCTTATTAACAAAGAATACACTATCTATGACAAATCAAAGGGCGGGTGGCAGAAGCTCTCTTCTTATGATGCTACGTTTATGGAAGAAGGCCTTGTAGAGGATGAGCTTTATATCGAAAACCTTAAGGCAATGCCTTCTGTTCAGCTTTCAGCAGCTGATGAAAAGGGCGTCATCGTATCAGACGTATATAACGCAGCAAAGCCTCTGTTTGTTTCAGCTGGCGGCACAACAATGCTTATCTATGTTGCTGATGATGCATCAAGAGGAACACTTGACCAGACAAAGCTTGTTTACAGCGTATATGACGTAACCACAAAGACATATACAAGTGCTCAGGCAGTTTTGGATAACGGCACAGCAGATTATGAGCCTGAAGTATATTCAGATGGAAAAGACATCTATGTAGTATGGCTTGATTCTTCAAAGAAGTTTGGTTCATCTGATGCAGAGCTTTCAGACTACATGAAGACTTTCCGTACTCATGTTGCAAAGTTTGATGCATCAAAAAGTAGCTTTACAGACCTTGGTTCACCCCAGACTGCAGACCACTACACATATCTTCCTAAGCTCTATATGGCAAATGGAAAGCTTTCCCTTGCCTGGGTAGAAAACAAGGATGATGCGATCTTTGGAAAATCAGATAACAACGTGGTTTACAGAGGCGTATATGATGGTGGAAGCTGGAGCATTGCCGGAGAACAGGCAGGCTATAAGGCTATCACTTCCCTTGCATTTGGAAAGTCAGATGCAAATGGAGTAGCAGTTGCTTTTGCGGCGGACCTTGATAATGACCTTACAACTCCTGACCAGGAGCTTTATATCTTTGATGTAAACGGAAATAACACAAAGGTTGCATCAGGAAACATTGCAGCACTTTCTTACACAAAGATCCCCGGAAAGAGCGGGAACTACCTTGCAGCTAATGTAAACGGTGGTCTTTACTATGTAAATTCAGGATCTCTTATGGAAGTTCTTCCTGAGGGAACAATGAATAATGACACAACCTTCATTGTTAACGGTAATAACGTATATTACCTTCTTAGCAGCAAAGAGAGCAGAAACATCTGCGTTTCTAACTATTACAGCGGAAAGTGGGGCTCTGCACTCTTAACACATGAAAGTGCATATGTTGATTCCTTTACTATTGCTGATGGAAAAGTAGGATATCTGTATAGCGAAGCAAAGGTCGGAAAGAACGGCATCTGGGATGTAAGATCACAGATAAAGGTCCTTGATTCTACAGAATATGAGGACGTTGAGCTTGAAACTGCTGACTTTGCAGTTGATGATGCCTACGAAGGATCAAAGCTTCCACTTAGCCTTTATATCAAGAACAATGGTACATCAAATCTTAGATATGCTAAGGCAACTGCAAGCTACAACGGAAAAGAGATCGCAGCATCAGATCTTTATGTAGATATCATGCCAGCAGATGTAAAGCCTTATGATTTCTCATTTGATATTCCAGAAGATCTTTCAGCGGGCGGAGACTTCGTAATTACAGTTACATCATCTAATGACAGCGATCCATCAAACAACAGTCAGACTATCGCTCTTAAGAAGGCGGACCTTGATGTTAAGGCATCTTATGATTCAAACGGCGATGTTCCATATGTTGTTGTTACAGTATTAAACAACGGACTTCTTGATTCCAACATGAAGATGACTGTTACAGATGAAAAGGGCAAGAAGTTTTATGAGGAAAGCGCTCTTATTAAGGCCGGCGAGACAGCAACATTCTATGAGCCTTATGAAGAGGGAATACCTCAGACACTTACTGTAACAGTAAAGGGTGATGCTGCTGAGTTCTATGAGATGAACAACACCACCTGGGTAAGAGTTGGCGAAGAAGATGATGACCTTACAGCAAGCAGCTTTAACGTTAAGTTTAAGGATATTGTTTCAGATCCATATCTTGGCCTTTCCTATAACGGTGATGAGAACAGATTTGAGACAGTTTTCACAGGAAGCGCTATAAAGCCTGAAGTTGTAGTATCAGGTCTTACCGGAACCCTTAAAGAGGGCGTTGACTATACTCTTAAGTATCAGGGAAATGTAAACGTAAGCGCAAAGAACAAGACAGCCACAGTAACAGTTACCGGAAAGGGTAACTATTCAGGAAAGAAAGTTCTTAAGTACACCATTATCCCTTGCGATCTAGCAGAAGCAAGATATACATATAAGACACTTTCTGTGCCGGAAAGCATAAAGACTGTAGCAGGAAAGAAGATTTCTCCTGTTATCTACTACAATGATCAGTATGTCCTTAAGGCATCTGATATGACACTTAGCAATACTTCTGTGATCAAAGTAAATACCGTGATCAACATAATAGGTAAGGGTAACTTTACAGGTGCTCTTGCTCTTGTTCCTGTATCTGTCCTTACTGCTAAGGAGATGAAGGAGCATACGCTCAAGGCAGAAGTTAAGGCTAAAGATTTTGTATATGACGCAGAAGCAAAGACACTTTCTGAAGAAGAGCTCATTGTAACAAGTGAGGCTTCAAATACACCTCTTGTTCTTGGAACAGATTATAAAGTAAGCTACAAGAACAACGTAAATGCAGGAACAGCAACAGTTACTGTTAAGGGTCTTGGCGAGTAT
>JAEEGL015295008.1_pt1 | contig 11785 bp, 6 predicted proteins | sample 9134231 | NCBI WGS metagenome assembly JAEEGL01 (sample SAMN16246548, study PRJNA631951) | gut metagenome | biome: gut microbiome; feature: rumen; material: fiber-attached | host: Bos | place: Iran: Karaj | collected 2018-10 | reverse complement strand
TTCACCGAGGAGATCGGCGAGGCTGCTTTCTACGGCCCGAAGCTGGACGTGAATGTCAAACCCGCAATCGGCGCGGAATATACGCTGAGCACCTGCCAGCTGGACTTCTGCCTGCCGGCCAAGTTCGACCTGAAGTATGTGGATAAGGACGGTTCGGAAAAGACCCCCGTCGTCATCCACCGGGCTATTCTCGGATCCATCGACCGCTTCATGGCTTACCTGATTGAGGAGACCAAAGGCGCCTTCCCGCTGTGGGTCGCGCCGGTCCAGGTCAAAGTTCTCCCCGTCAGCGACAAGAGCATGGACTACGCGGCAAAGATTACCGAAAGCCTGCTGGACAGTGGGATCCGTGCCGAACTGGATGAGCGGAATGAAAAGATCGGTTATAAGATCCGTTACGCCCGCCAGGAGGACAAGGTTCCCTATATGCTGATCATCGGTGAAAAGGAAATCGCGGAAGGCACAGTCGCTGTGCGTGATCGTGCGACGGACCAGACCGTCTCCATGTCCCTGGACGAACTGATCGTCAAGCTGGACAAAGAAATCGAGGACCGCGTCTGATTATCTCACCGGACAAAGGAAGAGCGCTTCATCTGCGAAGCGCTCTTTTGTTTGCTCTGTGTCATTCTGTACCCGCAGGCATTGTGTCATTCTGAGGCTGAAAGTCGGGGGTTCTTCCTCATTTCTTCGGGGTTCCGTATTTTCAGACGAAGCACCCTGTCGTTTCCTTCCTGTCTCAGCGGATCTTCAATACATTCGCGCAGATGGACGGCAGCTTCTCCGGCAGTTGCACCGTCAACAGGCCGAATTCATGCCGGAAGGGCACCGCTCCGGCGCCAAGCAGTTCAACTGATTTCACTTCCATCTCCGCGAAGCTGCGCAGCACGAGTGCCTCCCCGGGCGCCGCGCCCAGCGCAAAAGCGTAGACCGCGCCGTCCTTCTGCGTGAAGCGGAAGTCGCTTCGGTTCCAGTCGGTCTTCTCCTCGGTGAAGCCGTCGATCTTGACACGTGTATCACCCTCGCCGAAGGTCCGCCACGGGCGGGTACCGTACACTGCCTCACTGTTCACTTCGAACCATCCTGCCAGCTTCTCCAGGATGAACTCCGCCTCGTCATCGATCGTGCCGTCCGGTCGTTGCAGGATATTCAGCAGCATCACGCCGTTCTTGGAAATGATGTCGACCAGCATCTCGATGATCTGCTCCGGCCGCTTATAGGGATCGCGCACATCGTAGAACCAGTTGCCGATGCAGGTATCGGTATGCCACGGATCCGGCATGATCCCCGGCAGCTGGCTCTTTTCGATGTCCAGTACGCCGACGCTGAAGATCTCCTTCCGCCGGTCCTTCTGCAGGTAGACCGCCTGATTCTCCCCGTGCTTTGCGATGGAGGTGTTGTACAGACGCGCGACTGCCTTCAGGCCGAGTTCGTAATCCCGCTCGTCGATCCTGCCCTGGTTGGCCATCCAGTGATCGCCGAAGGGCAGCACGCCGTCCGAATACAGCAGGTCCGGCTCAAACCGGTCGATCATCTCGTTCACGCAGTTCAGCCAGTATTCCCGGAACGCTTTGTTTCCGGTATACCAGGGGTTGAAGTCCCCCGGGTTCTCCGTACCGTGCTCCTGGTTCGCGTGGTAGAAATCCTGATACGCCGGATCGTTGCCGTCGTACGGCACACCGGCATAGGGCCCGAATTTGTCGCAGCCCTTGTTCACCCGCCACCAGGAAAAGGAGGCGCCCAGGTGCTCGCTGATGCCGAAGCGCAGGCCGTATTTTTCTGCCGCCGTCTTCCACAGCGCCAGGATGTCTTTTCCCGGACCGACGTTCACGCTGTTCATCCGGTTCAGTTTTGAATCGTAATTGAAGAAATGATCGTGGTGCGTGCCCTGGGTCATCAGGTAGCGCGCGCCGGCTTTGTGATACTTCGCCATCAGCGCGTCCGGGTCGAACTTTTCCGCCTTCCACAGGGCGCAGATATCCTTGTAACCGAACTTCGACGGATGGCCGTAATGCCGCAGGTGATACTCGTACTGGGGCGTCCCTTCGATGTACATGTTCCGGGCGTACCAGTCCCCGAACATAGGCACACTCTGCGGTCCCCAGTGGCTCCAGATGCCGAATTTCGCGTCCCGGAACCACTCCGGTGCAGAATAAGTGCGCAGTGAATCAAAGCTCGCTTCAAAATGCAGGCTCATGGTGTCCTCCTTGTCGCTGTGATGATCTCAGTCGGTTCTATGGGTGAGTATATCACAGGACAAGGGTTCAGAAAAGAAGATTATTATTCCTTCCCAATGTGTCACTCTGAAGCCGAAGGCTGAAGAATCTTACTCCCGGACAACATCTGCCGCCGCGCCGATGAATCCCAGGAACAGCGGATGCGGCTTGTTCGGCCGGCTCTTGAATTCGGGATGGAACTGTACTCCGACGAAGAATTCTTCTTCCGGGATCTCGATCGTCTCCACCAGACGCCCGTCGGGAGACAGGCCGGACAGACAGAGCCCGGCATCCTGCAGCGCATCCCGGTAATCGTTGGCGAATTCATACCGGTGCCGGTGCCGCTCGCTGATCTCCGTCTTCCCGTAGCAGCGGGCGATGACCGTGCCTTCCTTCAATTCGCAGGGGTATTTCCCCAGCCGCAGCGTGCCGCCCTTGTCGATCTCGTCGTTCTGGCCCGGCATGAAGTCGATCACCTTGTGCGGCGCCGCGTCGTCAAACTCGCCGGAATTGGCCCCCGCCAGCCCGGCCTTGTTCCGCGCGTACTCAATCACCGCGATCTGCATCCCGAGGCAGATCCCGAAATACGGGATGTGATGCCCCCGGGCGTATTTTGCCGTCAGGATCATCCCTTCGATGCCGCGGCTGCCAAAGCCGCCGGGAACGATGATTCCCTGAATGCCTTCCAGCGTGCTGTCGATGTTCCCTTCGTCCAGATTCTCGGAATCGATCCACTCGATCTTTACCCGCGTATCCAGCGCGTAGCCGGCATGCCGCAGCGCCTCTGCCACGGAGAGATACGCGTCGTGCAACTGCGTGTATTTCCCGACCAATGCGATCCGGCAGCTCCGGTTCTGGTGGCGGATTCGCTCAACCATCTCCCGCCATTCGGCCAGATCCGGTGTCGGCGCGTCGATGTGCAGCTCCCGGCAGATGATGGACGAGAGGTTTGCTTCCTCCAGCATCAGCGGGGCCTCATACAGGATCGGCAGCGTCATGTTCTCGATCACGCAGTCCGGTTTGACGTTGCAGAAGTGGGCGATCTTGCTGAAGATGGAATCGTCCGTAATCTTTTCATCTACCCGCAGCACAATGATGTTCGGTGTGATTCCCATGCCCTGCAGTTCCTTCACGGAGTGCTGCGTGGGTTTGGACTTGTGCTCGCCGCTGGCTTTCAGATACGGCACCAGCGTCACATGGACATACAGCGCGTTCTCCCGGCCGACCTCGATGCCGACCTGCCGGATCGCTTCGATGAACGGCTGGCTCTCGATGTCGCCGATCGTGCCGCCGATCTCGGTAATGACGACGTCCGCGTCCGTCTTCTCGCCGACCCGGTAGATGAACCGCTTGATCTCGTCCGTCACGTGCGGGATGATCTGGACCGTCGATCCAAGATATCCGCCCTGCCGCTCCTTGTGGAGCACGTTGGAGAACACCTTCCCGGTCGTCAGGTTGGAATACTTGTTCAGGTCCTCGTCGATGAACCGCTCATAGTGGCCGAGGTCCAGGTCTGTTTCCGCGCCATCCTCCGTCACATAGACTTCGCCGTGCTGGTAGGGGCTCATCGTGCCGGGATCCACGTTGATGTAGGGGTCAAGCTTCTGTGCCGCGACCTTCAGCCCGCGAGCCTTCAACAGCCGTCCGATGGACGCCGCCGTAATTCCTTTTCCAAGGCCGGACACCACGCCGCCTGTCACAAAAATATACTTGGGCATCGTTCTCTCTCCTCTTCCCGTTCCTGTTCTGAGCCCGGATTCAGCAGCTTTTTTATTCGCTCCGCCGCGATCTTCGTATCCACCGGATTGCCGAAGGAGGACAGCCGGAAGAACCCTTCTCCGCTTGTCCCGAAGCCTTCGCCCGGCGTTCCGACCACCTGGATCTCATTCAGCAGCAGGTCGAAGAAATCCCAGCTCTTCATCCCGTCCGGGCAGGCCATCCAGATATATGGTGCGTTCTTTCCACCCCAGTACCGGATCCCGCACTCGTCCAGCGCGTCCATCAGCACCCGGGCGTTCTCCTTGTAATGCCGGATGTTCCCGTGTATCTGCCGGAGGCCTTCCCCCTTGAGCACGGCGGCCCCCGCCTTCTGCAGGATGTAGGAGATGCCGTTCGTCTTCGTCGTCCGGTTCCGCACCCACATTGCGTTCAGGTTCATCCCCTCCCGCTCCAGCTCCTTCGGGATCACCGTGTATCCCAGCCGGGTGCCGGTCCAGCCGGCTGTCTTGGAGAAGGAACAGATCTCAATCGCACAGGTCCTTGCTCCCGGAACCTCAAAGATGCTGTGAGGCAGGTTTCCCTCGACAAACGCCTCGTATGCAGCGTCGAACAGGATCACCGCCCCACGGCGGTTGGCATAGTCCACCCAGGCCTGCAGTCCCTCCCGGTCGTATACCGCCCCAGTCGGATTGCTCGGGGAGCAGAGATAGACCAGGTCCGCTTCGATGTCATCCGATGGCAGAGGCAGGAAGTTGTTCTCCGGCCTGGCCGTCAGGAACAGGACTTTCCGTCCCGCCATGATGCTCGCATCCACGTATGCCGGATAGGCCGGCTGCGTGATCAGCGCCGGGGAAACTGGGTCAAACAGGTCCAGAATATCGCCGAGCTCGTCGCTCGCGCCGCTTGAAACGAAGATCTCCGCCGGGTCCAGCTTCACGTTCCTCCGCGCATAATAACCCGCCACTGCCTCCCGGAATTCCGGAATACCGCATTCCGGTGTGTAGCCGTGGAAGGTCTTTTCCTTTGCCTGCTCGTCCACCGCGGCATGCAGTGCCTGGATCGCCACATCGCACAGCGGGCGGGAAACGTCACCGATCCCCAGCCGGTATAGCGGAAGGTCCGGATGCTTCTCCCGGTATGCCTCCACTTTCTGCGCGATATGGAAGAACAGATAGGATTCCTTCAGGTTTCCGTAGTTCCGGTTTGGGATCAGCATGGCGTTTGTCCTCTCTTCTTTTTATTCCACCGTGACGCTCTTTGCCAGGTTCCTCGGTTTGTCCACGTCCAGGCCCCGGTTGACGCTCGTGTAGTATCCCAGCAGCTGCAGCGGGATCACTGCCAGCGAGGCCATGAAGTGCTGGTCTGTCTTGGGAATGTAGACCGTAAAGTTTACCGAGTCCTCCACGGAGAAGTTTCCGTTCGTCGTAATCCCCAACAGATAAGCGCCGCGGGACTTGCACTCCATCATGTTGGAGACCGTCTTCTCGTATAGCTCCTTCTGCGTCAGCACACCGATCACCAGCGTGTTATTCTCGATCAGGCTGATTGTCCCGTGCTTCAGTTCGCCGGCCGCGTAGGCTTCCGAGTGGATGTAGCTGATCTCCTTCATCTTCAGGCTGCCTTCCAGGCTGATCGCGTAGTCCAGCCCCCGACCGATGAAGAAGATGTCGTGCGTGTTCGCCATTTTGGAGGAGAACCACTGCAGCCGTTCCTTTTCCTCCAGGACCCGCCTCATCTTGTCCGGCAGTGTCGCCAGTTCCCCGAGCATCTCCCTCACCTGATCCGCCGTCATCTTTTCCCGGATACCGGCCATATGGATGGCCAGGATGTCCGCGGCAACCAGCTGCGCACTGTAGGCCTTCGTCGTTGCCACGGCGATCTCAGGCCCTGCCATGGTGTAGAGCACGTGGTCCGCTTCCCGCGCGATCGTCGATCCAATCACGTTCACGATGGCAAGCGTCGCGGCACCCCGTTCCTTCGCTACCCGCAGGGCCGCCAGGCTGTCCGCGGTCTCGCCGCTCTGGCTGATGATGATCACCAGTGTCTTCCGGTCCATCGGGATATTCCGGTAGCGAAATTCCGATGCCAGCTCCACCCGCACCGGGATCCCCGCCAGGTCCTCGATCACATACTGCGCCGCCATCCCGACGTGCCACGCGGATCCGCAGGCCACGATATCGATCTGTCCGATCTCGCGGATCATCTCGTCCGTCAGTCCCGTCTCCGTCAGGTCGATCTGCCCGTCCTTCACCAGGCTGTTCAGCGTATCCCGGACGGCCTGCGGCTGCTCATGGATTTCCTTGAGCATGAAGTGCTCGTAGCCGCCCTTTTCCGCCGCCTCGGCGTCCCATGTGATCTCTGTCAGCGGCACGCTCACTTCGTCGCCGTTCAGGTCGAAGAAGGTCACTTTCCCCGGCGCGACCCTGGCCACCTGCAGGTTGCCGATATAGTGGACCTGCCGGGTGTATTTCAGGATCGCCGGAACGTCGGAGGCAAGGTAGGATTCCTTCTCGTCCACTCCGATGATCAGCGGAGAATCCTTCCGTGCGGCAAAGATCTCGTCCGGATAATCCTTAAACATCAAAGCCAGTGCATAGCTCCCGCGAATACGGACCATGCACCGGGTGATCGCGTCCACCGGACCGATCTTGTATTTCTTGTAGTAGTAGTCCACCAGCTTCACGGCCACTTCCGTGTCCGTATCGCTGTAGAAGGTATACCCGTGCCGCAGCAGCTTTTCCTTCAGCTCGGTATAATTCTCGATGATGCCATTGTGGACACCCGCGACATCCGATTCCACCGTGCCGCTGCCCGATCCGGAGCAGTTGCCGCTGACATGCGGATGGGCATTGACGACGCTGGGATCTCCGTGGGTCGCCCAGCGTGTATGTCCGATCCCGCAGCACCCGGCCAGCGCGCGTCCCTGGTCCGTCTTGTCGGCCAGGTGATACAGCTTTCCGGTGGCTTTCACCACCTCTGCCAGCGCCGTTCCGTTCCGCACGGCCAGCCCGGCCGAGTCATATCCCCTGTATTCCAGCCGGCTCAGGCTGTCCAGAAGGATCGGCGCTGCCTGCCGGTGCCCTGTATATCCAACGATTCCGCACATATCATGATCCTCCCAATCCTTCATCAGTAAAGGCAATCGCCTAAGGTTTCAAAAGGGCGATCGGAAAGCCCTTTGGCCGAAGAGGTTTAAGGAAGCGATCGGAAAACCTCCTTAAACTCAAAAACAGGCAATGGGGCCCATACCTGACCCCATTGCCATGTTCCATAGGATCATAACATGATTATCTCATTTCGTCAATACGTTATAATACATTTTATTCTTCGGACTGCAGTGCGTCATATCCCTCCTCGCCTGTCCGCACGCGAATGACGTTCTCAACATCCTGGACAAAGATCTTGCCGTCGCCGATATGGCCGGTATACAGGACGCTACGCGCCGTATCCACGACCTCGCTGACCGGCACCTTGCTCACCACGATATCCACCTGCACCTTCGGCAGCAGCGTGACCTCCACCGGTGTGCCGCGGTAGTACTCGGGCTTGCCCTTCTGCTGGCCGTAACCCATGACGTTCGTGACCGTCATACCCGTGATGCCGATGTTGTTCATCGCCTTCTTCAGGCTCTCCAGGCTGGCCGGGCGGCAGATGATCTGTACACGGGTATAGACCGGTTCGCCGGAGGCCTTCTCGGCCTTCTTCGCCGCAACAGGCACCGCTTCGGAAACCGGAGCTGCAGCCGGTGCGGAGGGAATCTGGGTAAACGCCGATGTGTCGATGCCGTCCTCCGGCATGATCGGGAATCCGGAGTAGGCCGTGAGCAGGCCGTGTTCGCTGCGATCCAGGCCCATGATCTCGTCCGTCGTGTCCGCCCGCAGGCCGATCGTCTTCTTGATCAGCAGGAACACCACTGTGATGATCACTGCTGTCCAGCCGATCGTACACAGAACGCCAAGCAACTGGATGCCGAAGAATTTGAATCCGCCGCCGTAGAACACACCCTTCATGGTCGTGCCGCCGGTGGCAAGCAGGCCGGTCAGAATCGTACCGGTCGCGCCGCACACGCCATGCACGGAGATCGCGCCGACCGGGTCGTCGATCTTCGCGATCTTGTCGAAGAACTCAACGCTCAGCACCACCAGGATGCCGCAGACCAGGCCGATGATCGCCGCGCCGAAGGGATCGACCGCATCACACCCGGCCGTGATGCCGACCAGGCCGGCCAGTGCCGCGTTGAACGTCATGGAAACATCCGGCTTGCCGTAGCGCAGCCAGGTGAACAACATCGTCGTCAGCGTAGCCACCGCCGCCGCCAGGTTCGTGTTGAAGAACACAAGGGAGGCGCTGCCGATCAGTTCGTCACTGTCCATGCCGACCGTGGAGGCACCGTTGAACCCGAACCAGCAGAACCACAGGATGAATACGCCCAGCGCCGCAATCGACAGGTTGTGGCCGAGGATCGCCCGCGGTTTTCCATCCTTGCCGTATTTGCCGACACGGGGTCCGAGGATCTTCGCGCCAACCAACGCGCATACGCCGCCGACCATGTGAACCGCCGTCGATCCTGCAAAATCATGGAATCCCATCTCCGCCAGGAAGCCGCCGCCCCAGATCCAGTGACCGCTCACCGGGTAGATGAACAGAGAAATCGCCGCGGAATAAATGCAGTAGGCGGAGAACTTGGTCCGCTCTGCCATAGAGCCGGAGACGATCGTCGCGCTCGTTGCGCAGAAGACCGTCTGGAAGATCGCATAGGCCCACAGCGGCACACCTGCCGGGAGAATGTGGCTGTAATCCTTCATGATGAAGGGATCGATCCAGCCGAACAGCGCCGTGCCCGCACCGAACATGATTCCATAACCGAACAGCCAGTACAGCGGGGTGCCGATACAGAAGTCCATCAGGTTCTTCATCAGAATATTACCGGTATTCTTCGCGCGGGTGAAACCGGCCTCACACATGGCAAATCCTGCCTGCATGAAGAATACCAAAGCTGCACCCAGCAGTACCCAGATGGTGTTCGCTGCAGAGAATGTCATTCAGATCACTTCCATTTCCTTGTTTTTCCAACAAAAAGAGGCGCCGGATGCTTTTGCACACCCTTGCGCCTTGTTGGATTGCACGAATTGTATACTGTATCCCAAATCCTGTCAATACCCTTTTTGTACTCCGGCTGTTTTTCCCGGCCAGACCTTTTTCATCAAGGGATCGGTTCAGTAAGGAATCGGTCGACCTCTTTCGCCGCGGCCCGGCCGTCCGCCAGCGCCCGCACCACCAGGGACTGGCCCGTCCGCATATCGCCGGCGCTGAACAGTCGCCCGCTCAGGTGATGGCTCCCGTCCTCCGGCATCAGCCGTCCCCGGCCATCCGCCTGCAGGGCAAACCGTTCAAGTGTTTTGTTTTCGCAGCCAACAAAGCCCGCCGCGATCAGCAGCAGTTCACATTCCAGTTCCTTTTCGCTTCCGGCCACCTGCTCGAATTTCCCCTCCGGTGTCCTGCGCAGCTGTACGGTCTCCAGGCCGGCGATCCTCCCCGCCTCGTCCTTCCGGATGCTCTTCACCGTCGTTTCATACACCCGTGGATCCGCGCCCTGCCGGAAGATTGCCTCCAGCTGCCCGTAGTCGGTCCGCAGCACGCGGGGCCATTCCGGCCAGGGATTCGCCTGCGTCCGCTCTTCCGGCGGCGCAGGCATCATTTCCAGTTGGGTCACGGATGCGCAGCCCTGCCGCAACGCGGTTCCGACGCAGTCGTTGCCTGTGTCTCCGCCGCCGACGACAATCACATGTTTCCCTTCTGCCGTGCAGGAAGGACTCCCGCCGTCCAGTACCGCTTTGGTCGCCGCCGTCAGGTAGTCCACCGCGAACATCACGCCCTGCGTGTCCGTGTGTTCCACGTTCAGGGTGCGGGGTTTCCGCGCACCGCCGCACAGGAGGATCGCGTCAAACCCCTGCAGTTCCTCCGGAATCGCCTCCCGGTTCAGCTCAAACCGGACACCCTCTTCTTCCATCAGGCGGATCCGGCGCTCCACGATGCGCTTGGGCAGCTTCATGTTCGGAATACCGTAGGTCAGCAGTCCTCCCGCCCGGTCCGCCTTCTCGATCACCGTCACGCTGTGTCCCATCCGGTTCAGCAGGTCTGCCGCAGCCAGGCCGGAGGGACCGCTGCCGATCACGGCTACGCGCTTCCCCGTACGTTCCAGGGGAAGCCGTGGATGGATCCAGCCGTTGGCAAAGCCGGTCTCGATCAGGTACAGCTCGTTGTCCCGGTTGGTTACTCCGTCGTTTTCCAGATTGCACGCCTTCTCGCACAGCGCGGGACATACGTGTCCCGTAAACTCCGGAAACGGCGCCGTCTGCAGCAGGCGGTTCAGTGCCTCCCGCTCCAGCCCGCGGTACAGCAGGTCGTTCCACTCCGGAATCAGGTTGTGCAGCGGGCACCCGAAGTCGCTCTGGCAGAAGGGAACCCCGCAGTTCATGCACCGGGAAGCCTGCGCACGCCGCGCGTCTTCGCCCTGTCCCGTATGCAGGTCTTCGAAGTCGCAAAGCCGCACCGCCTCGCTCCGGTAGGGATTCTCTGTCCGGATTGTCTCCAGGAATCCTGTTGCGCTGCCCATACGCTCACCTCCTGTCCTTCATCCACGCCAGGTACTCGTCGGAGATCACGGCACTGAACTTCGGCAGGTATGCCTCAAAGTTCGCCAGGATCTCTCCTGCTTTCGCCGACCCTGTCGCTTTCACATGCATCTCCAGCAGCCGGTACAATTTGTCCTTCTGTTCTCCTTCCACCGGGTACAGTTTTACGTGTCCCGGGTTCAGCCGGCCCTGCAGTGTTCCGTTTTCATCCAGCACCCAGGCTACGCCGCCGCTCATCCCCGCTGCAAAGTTATCGCCCACCGGTCCCAGTACCGCCACCCGGCCGCCGGTCATGTATTCGCATCCGTGGTCTCCCACGCCTTCCACGACCGCGTTCGCGCCGGAATTGCGCACCGCGAAGCGTTCGCCAGCCATTCCTGCTACGAAGGCGTATCCGCTTGTCGCGCCGTACAGCGCCACGTTGCCGATCAGGGTGTCCTCTGCCTTCCAGACGCTGTCCACAGGCGGGCATACCGCCAGCGTACCGCCGGAAAGACCTTTGCCCAGGTAGTCGTTTGCCACGCCGAACAGCGTGATCTTCTGCCCCCGGGGCAGGAAGGCGCCGAAAGACTGTCCGCCGCAGCCCTGGGCCTGGATCTGCCGGTCGCCATTCAGCATCGTGCCAAAGGCCCGGTCTGTCGTCATCAGCTGTACATGGTCCTGGAACAAGCGCGCGTCCGCCCGTTCCGACAGGTGGAAGTCATGCTTTGCCGACGGCTGGAAGTAAACGTTCCGCGCAAACCCGATCAGGTCGGACAAGTTCATCACGGCGCTGTCCTTCATGGTCAGCAGGTCGCTGCGCCCGACCAGTTCGTTCACCGTGCGCGCGCCGAGTTTTGCCATGATCCCGCGCATCTGCTCCGCGATAAAGAGCATGAATCGCTCCACATATTCAGGTTTTCCCTTGAACCGCTTGCGCAGTTCCGGATTCTGAGTCGCGATGCCGAAGGGGCACGTGCCCAGCTGGCATACGCGCATCATCCGGCAGCCCATCGTGACCAGCGGCGCCGTCGCGAAGCCGAACTGCTCCGCGCCCAGCAGCAGTGCGACCATCACGTCGTGGCCGGTCATCAGCTTTCCGTCTGTTTCCAGCGTCACCGTCTGCCTCAGCCGGTTGCGGCACAGTACCTGGTGTGCTTCCGCCAGACCGATCTCCCATGGCAGTCCCGCATGATGCACGCTGCTCATGGGTGCCGCACCGGTGCCGCCTTCCCCGCC
>JAEEGL014792621.1_pt1 | contig 11785 bp, 6 predicted proteins | sample 9134231 | NCBI WGS metagenome assembly JAEEGL01 (sample SAMN16246548, study PRJNA631951) | gut metagenome | biome: gut microbiome; feature: rumen; material: fiber-attached | host: Bos | place: Iran: Karaj | collected 2018-10 | reverse complement strand
GGCTTTCTCATAGACTGCGTGCTGGGAGACCCCGCGGGGCTTCCCCATCCGGTGGTCCTCATAGGGAAGGCGATCAGTTTCTTCGAAAAGAAATACAGGAAGCTGTTCCCTGCAACTGAAGCAGGGGAAAGAAGGGCAGGGCTGTGCATGAACCTTACGGTGCTTATACTCACAGCAGCGGTCTCTTCCCTTCTTGTCTTCGTTTCCAAAGCCATAAACCCATGGCTTTGTTTTGCTGTCTGCACGGTCATGAGCTGGCAGATCTTCGCGGCGAAATGCCTTGCGGACGAAGCGAAAAAGGTCCTGAAAGCTTTAAGAGAAGAAGGCCTCGAAGCCGGAAGGAAGCAGGTGGGTATGCTTGTGGGAAGAGACACCCAGAACCTTTCCGAAGAGCAGGTCATAAAGGCCGCCGTTGAAACGGTGGCTGAAAATACCTCCGACGGCGTCATAGCGCCCATGCTCTGGATGCTCATAGGAGGGCCTGTAGGGGGTTTCGTATACAAGGCCGTCAATACCATGGATTCCATGGTAGGATACAAAAACGACAGATACATAAACTTCGGGCGTTTTTCGGCAAAGCTGGACGACGTCTTCAACTATATCCCATCCCGCGTGTCGGCCGTCGCCATGATAGCCGCCGCATACCTGATGAGCGGGGCCGACGGTCCCAATGCGGCCAGGGTATGGAGAAGAGACAGAAGGAACCATTCCAGCCCCAATTCGGCTCAGACGGAAAGCGTATGCGCCGGCGCCCTCAGGGTGCAGCTGGGCGGCAACGCCTATTACTTCGGCAAGCTTTATGAAAAACCGACTATGGGCGATCCGGACAGATCCATAGAAGGAGAAGATATAAACAGAGCGTGCAGGCTCATGTACATCACCAGTATAATCTGCCTTGCGGCATTTGAGATCATAGGGATGCTTTTAACGATATGATCATAGGAAATTCTTACGGTCACGGCGGTGACATCTACAAAAACAGCATAAAATACGACTTTTCAGCCAACGTGAATCCCTACGGCACTCCGGGTGAGGTAAAGAAAGCCATAGCGGATTCTGCCGAAGCCGTCTCGGTCTACCCGGACCCCTACTGCAGCCGGCTGAGAAAGATGCTTTCCGAGCGCATAGGAGCGCCAGAAGAAGAGATAGTATGCGGAAACGGAGCCGCGGAGCTCATATTCCAGTTCGTCGAAGCCCTGGGTCCCGGAAGGACCCTGCTTCCCGTACCTTCGTTTTCAGAATATGAAAGCGCCCTTAAGGTCTACGGGAAAGAGACGGAGCTTTACATGCTGGAAAGAGAGAACGGCTTCGTCCTTACGGACGATATTCTCGGGAAGATCACGGAAGACACGGATCTTCTCATGCTGTGCAATCCCAACAATCCCACGGGGCAGCCTATTGACAGGGCTCTGCTCTTCAAGATCATCACCAGATGCAGAGAGACCGGGACCTGGCTCTTCCTTGACGAGTGCTTTGTATCCCTTTCGGAAGAGGGCAGCTGCTCATCCGTATATACCCAGCTGAGAGACGGAGACAGGGTCTTTCTTCTCAACGCCTTCACCAAGCTTTACGGCATGGCGGGGGTGCGCCTCGGATATGGTATCTGCAAGGACAGGGAGATGCTCGAGAGGATGTGCTCCATAGTGCAGCCCTGGAACGTCTCGGCCGTTGCCCAGGCAGCGGGCTGCGCAGCCCTTTGCTGCGATCTTTGGGTCAGGGAAACGAGAGAAAAGATATTCGAAGAAAAGAAATACCTGCTCCGGGAGCTTAGCGCCCTCGGGGTAAAACATATACCGGGAGCCGCCAATTTCATCATGCTCTGCGGACTTCCGGGACTTTACGAAAAGATGCTTAAAAAAGGTCTCCTCATAAGGGACTGTAGCAATTATCACGGACTTGTAGACGGCGACTGCCGCATAGCGGTGAGGAGCCATGAAGAAAACGAAGTATTCATAGAAGCCCTGAAAGAGGTGCTCAGATGAGCGGAAAAACAGGCATAGAAGAATATTACGCCGTAAAGAACGGAAAAAAGCTCCGTTTCGGATATACTACGGGCACCTGCGCGGCAGCGGCCACCAAGGCGGCCGCCTCCATGCTGGCTTCCGGAAAGATCCCCGAAAGAGTGAAGATCATGACGCCCAAAGGGATAGAACTGGATCTGGAGGTGCTGGAGCCGGAGCTGGAAGAAGGAAAGGCGAGCTGCGCCATACAGAAGTTCAGCGGAGACGATCCCGACGCCACGGCAGGAGTCATGGTATATTCCTCCGTTTCCTGGTCCAGGGAACCGGGGATACACGTTGACGGAGGCCTTGGCGTGGGCAGGGTAACGAAGCCAGGGCTCAAGCAGGCCGTGGGGGAACCTGCCATAAATCCGGTGCCCATGGAGATGATCAAAAGAGCCGCGGAGGAGGCGATCTCCGACTGCGGAACTGCCGAAGGCCTCGACGTAGTCATATCCATACCCGAGGGAGTGGAGATAGCAAAGCATACCTTCAATCCGCGCCTCGGCATTGAAGGCGGGATCTCGGTCCTCGGGACCAGCGGCATAGTTGAGCCCATGAGCGAGAAAGCCCTCCTCGATACCATAGAGCTGGAGATAAGGCAGAAGCACGCCAACGGCTATGACAGGCTGGTCATGGTTCCCGGAAACTATGGGGCAGACTTCATAAGAGAGCAGTGCAACGTTCCCGACGAAGCTCTGGTCAAGTGTTCCAACTATATCGGGCAGGGGTTGGACATGGCCTCCGCCGAAGGCATAAAGGAACTTCTCTTCGTGGGCAACATAGGCAAGCTCATAAAGCTCACGGGAGGCATCATGAATTCCCACTCCAGGGAAGCGGATGCAAGAGCGGAGCTCATGGCGGCCTGCGCCGTAAGGGCGGGCTGCGATATAGAGGCGGCGAGGAAGATACTGGGCTGCCTTACAACCGACGAGATGCTGGCTGTCATAAAGGACGCGGGTCTTCTCGAAAAGACCATGGAAATAGTGGCGGAGAAGGTGGACTTCTACGTCAACAACAGAACGAGAAGCGATATGAAAATATCCGTCGTAGTCTTTTCCTCCGTCTACGGGGTGCTGTGCACCACGGGAGAAGCGGAAAAGTGGATGGCGGAATTAAAGGAGAAATATTCAAAATGAAAAAAGGAAAACTTTACGGAGTGGGAGTAGGCCCCGGAGATCCGGAGCTGCTGACTCTCAAAGCGGCGAGACTCATCAGAGGATGCGGCGCGGTGGCTATGCCGGGAAAAGAAAGGGATAAGTGCTTCGCGTATACCATAGCGAAGGGAGCTGTTCCCGAGATAGAGGAAAAGGAAGCCCTCATGATCGACATGCCCATGACGAAAGATCAGGAGAAGAGACGCCTTGCATACAAAAAGGGCATAGACGATATATGCGCAAAACTGGAGGAAGGCAAGGACGTGGTATTCATAACCCTGGGCGACACCTCCGTATATTCCACATATCTCTACCTTCACAAGGGTGTAAAAGCAAACGGATACGAGACCGAGATGGTTCCGGGCATCACCTCCTTCTGCGCAGCCGCGGCTGTGCTGGAGACTTTCCTTTGCGAAAACGACGACGAACTCCACGTCATACCGGGAACCTACAAACCGACTGAAGCTCTTGATTACAGCGGCGTAAAGGTATTTATGAAGAACGATATAAAGGAGACTCTCAAAGCGGCAAAAGCAAAGAAGCTGAGCGTCCAGATGGTGGAGAACTGCGGAACTGAAAACCAGAAGGTATACAGGTCAGCGGACGAGATCCCCGAAGATGCAGGATATTATTCGCTTATGATCATAAAGGATAAGTAGATAGTATGAAAAAGTTCTTTTCACAAATAGTTTCTTTGATTTTGGTATTCGCCTTTCTGTTGCAGTGCAGCCCACTGCCGGTTTTTGCGTCCTCGAACGTTGATAACACGGATAGTGTAACGGCCATCGAAGAATCAGAATATGTAACTGTACCGGCAAAAGTGATCGGCGAAACGGAAGACCTTAGAAATGAAAGTGAGAAGCATTTTCGTCTTAGCGACGGAACATCACTTTTAATATCATACGGATCTCCTGTCCACTACAAAGATGAAAACGGTGACTGGCAAGATATAGACAATACATTAGGGTTAAGCCGTGAAGAAAACACGTACCGTACGAACAAAAACGGAGACAGCATATTCTTCCTTGCAGCAGATCTATCCGAAGGCAGATTGGCAGACGTATCCTGGAAAGATCACAGCGTGTCTTTTGAACTTCTCAGCAGCGACGATAGACAGGAGCTTTGTTCAAATAGAGAAGCCAACAACACAGATGATGCTTTGAATAATGCGCCTCTATGCATCCCTGATTATGATCATGATGTGACCATAGAGATACAGGAAAAAACACAGACTGACAGAGGTGACAGCAATGGCTGGAGTGCATCAGATCTTGTTCCTGAAAAACTGACATCAAAAGTGATATATAAAGACGTGTATCCCGGGGTCGATATAGGATATACGCTTCATGGCTACGACCTTAAGGAAGAGATAATAGTAAATAAAAAGCAAGATACATACAGATTCGATTTTAAACTTTCGCTTAGAGGACTTAATGCTGTACTTAAAGAAGACGGAAGTATTGCTTTAGAAGATGAAAAAGGAGAATGTATTTACCTTATTCCCGCACCATATATGGTAGATTCCAATGGGGCTGCATCAGGAGAGGCAAAATACATTTTGTCAGAGTTAAAAGATGGAGCAGTTGTCCTTTCAGTTATAGCTGATCCATCTTGGATAAACGATGAGGAACGAGCTTTTCCTGTCATAATAGATCCTACACTTTTTGCACAGGCAAGCAACAACGTATACGGAAGCAGCGCAAATATATATGCGACCTATTCGCTCAGTTATTACCCTGCCCAGGCAATAGCCTCATGGGGGCTCCCGCAACACCTGTTCATAGGCTTTGAACCTTCTTCCGGACATACCAGAGGGTATTTTCATTTTCACAACCTCCCTACGGTTCCAAGCGGCTGCGATGTGATAGGCGCATATTTTGATATGTATGTGTTTGACCCATATACAGACGGATATACAGGATACTACAGCAATAATTGCAGTCAGCTACCTCTTGAGCTAAGGGAAGTAACAACAGAAAGACCATCCGGATACAGCAGTTATTACGACTGGATATACGGCATAAGTTGGAACAATCAGCCTTCTGTATCAGGAAACCCCATTCTTGACTATACTGTGGCCGGAGCAGGTTCTGTTGGACAGTATCTTGGATGGGATATCACTGGGCTTGTAAAGAAGTGGTACTGCGAAGGGACCGAAAACAGAACAGTAGCCATCATTCCTACAGAAGAAAGCAGCCATAGCAGTTCATATTATGGTTGCATAAGAACTCTTGCATATGGAGACACCTATCCTCCGATGCTCATCATTGCTTACAGAAATACGGAAGGACTTGAGCCTTACTATACATACACAGCGCTTGATGTAGGGCTTGCCGGCATCGCATACATAGCGGACGGAACAGGGCAGCTTAAAGTTACGGTCAATGCTGCATCATATCATTCTGAGCTCTTACCGGTTTCTGTAGATCTCGTATACAATTCAGATCATTTTAAGAATTCAAATTCATCTGCGTACAGTCCGTATGCTCCCGAAATGGACTTTGGTTCAGGCTGGACTATAGACTGTGTGCAATCTCTTTCATCCACTGTTATAGAAAACACACAATATCTTAAATATACTGACGGGGATGGAACGGAGCACTATTTCCTAAAGGATTTGGAAAAGGATCCGAGCAGTACATACTATTACGATGAAGACGGTCTTGGGCTGAAGATAAGAAGTGTTTCGGCCGGGTATGAGATGTCCGATGACAAAGACGCAAAGTATGTATTCAGTGCAGGGAAACTCATATCGATAACCAATGCTAATGGCAGCAAGATATCTTTTACATATTCAAGCGGACAAATAACCGGCATTGGGCTGTATGACAATACGCTTTCCGGATACAATGTCTGCAGTTTCAGTTATGAAAACAACAGGCTGACTTCGATCGATGCGTCTTCAGGAGATATATCACTTTCTTACTTAGACGGTAAACTCATCTCCATATCAAAGGGTAACGTGCCAATAGCAGGATATGAGTATTCAGGACAAAGGCTTTCAAAGATGACAGACCTTGAAAGCGGATACAGTCTCAATTTCGTCTATGACGCAAACGGAAGAGTATGTGAATACTGTGAATCGGCAGGAAATGAGACAGGTGCAATGTATTCAGTTGCGTATCCAAATGACAGCCAGACACTTTACAGATCTTTTGGAAATGACAGAATAGAAAACACCTCAGATGATTTACTGACCTATTATCTCTTTGATTATGCAGGAAGAACAGTTAACGCATATTCCACAGATGCCGGCGGAGAACTGCTTGGGGCTTCAAATGCAGTATATACCGGATACGGAAGTACAGATAAAGCTAATAACAGGACTTTAAGGACTGCGTCCATGGGAGAATCAGGGGATGAACTTCTCACAAACAGCATAATAAGTTCATCTTCTGGCTGGACTTTAGGCAGCGGCGTAAGTATAGATACACAAGTAAGCAGGGATGAGACAGGCGGATCTATCAAGATAGATGGGCAGTGGAATGCTGAAAGAAATGCATATCAAGATGTATTGCTGAATGCTTCTGCTACAGATACATATATGCTGTCCGGCTGGGCGATCGCGAATTCAGTGCCGAATACCAACCTATTAGAGGAGGACCCTGCTGCAGATACGTTCAAGCAGTTCGGTCTAAAGGCTGTCATTTACTATTCAGACAATACGACAGAATCTCACTTTGCTTCTTTTTATCCTGATCTTGATCAGTGGCAGTTCATCAGCATGGCGATCGTTCCGAAAGAGCCGAGCAAGACCGTACAGAAGATAAGAGTATATGCAGTATATGAAAAGAATGCCAATACAGCATACTTTGACAACCTCTCGCTCATCCAAGAGAGCTGCCAGACTATGCGGTACGATGATGACGGTAATCTGGTATCCGTAAAGACGACAGGCCTTAGCGAACAGACAAATACGTATTCTTCAGGGAATCTCATCCAAGCAGTCACAGGCGGATACGGTACGTACAGTTATACATATGACAACAACCATAACCTGACATCGGTAACGGACGGAAGTGTTTCCGAGGATATAACATATTCTGCAAGAGGCAATGTGATCAAGACTACGCTTACCGGAGGAGATCTTGTGATGGAAAGTAGCGCCGGCTATACGAATTTTGGCAATTTGCTATATTCTGAGACAGACAGCGCAGCTAACACTATTACATATAACTATGGGTACGGACTAAGCACTGCTTTGGGTCTTCCCGTGAGAATTATTGACGGCAGGGGAACAACCCATATTTACCAGTATGACGGATTCGGCAGGCTGATAGCAAACGGTGTCACGGGATACTCATCACTGGGCTACACATATTCTGATGGAAATCTTGCCGGGATAAGCCGTACTTCGGGTGGATCAACGCAAAACTATTATTTAGGATATGACCCTTTCGGTAATCTGACGTCACTAAGTGCAGGCAACAAAACCCTGGGATCATATACCTATGCTCAAGGCAATGGAAATCTAACAAGGGAAACCTACGGAAACGGCAAGTACGTAGACTTTGTATATGACAACAGAGAACGGGTCACGTCGTGGACAGATTCCGACGGAAACAGCAGAAGCTACCTTTACGGCTTGGACGGTAATGTCAGCAGTATTACCGGGAGTGACGGAAGCAGTATATCCTTGTCTTATGACGGGCTTGACAGGCTGAATTCATACAGTCTGTCAAAGAACAACAATACAGTACTTAGCTTTAACAGAAACTTTAATATATACGGACAGACAGTGTCGCGCTCATGGACTCTTGGAGGTTCATCGTATGCTCAAGGGTTCACATACAATAATACCGCAAACGACAGCGTGCCTGACGGGCTTCTCACATCGATGGGCACCGGGACCGGGGATACGCTTAATTATTCCTATGACGGACTGGGAAGACTTGTTTCCGTCAACGGACCTCTGACTAAAAGCTACACCTACAGGGATCTTCAAAACGGCAAGACCACCGGCCAGGTATCAGGCTATGAGACCTCCTTCGGCAACTCGGCACTTCTAAGCAGCAGCTATACATACGACGGAAACGGAAACATATCATCGGAAACTGTCGGCAATAATACCTTTGTCTATACCTATGATGCGCTAGATCAACTTACCGGTGCATCGGACGGAACTACGGTCTATTCCTATACCTACGACGGAGCAGGTAATATCCTTTCCTATTCTAACGGGACAGGTACTCATACATACGGATACAGCGATGCTGATTGGAAAGACCTTCTTACGTCCTTTGACGGGCATACCATAAGCTATGACGGAGCAGGTAATCCGCTTTCCTATTACAACGGAAGAGAGTGGGACTTTGAGTGGAACGCAGGGAATACTCTTGGAAGCGCTGAAAACCTTCTTGGTAATACAGAGACAAATATATCATATGAGTATGATCTTGATAGGATCAGAACTGAAAAGACAGTTACATATAGGACATATCATACGCATAGCTACGAAGTATCATCTGTTATTTCGCCGACCTGCACGGAAGATGGATATACTATAGAAGAGTGCTCCTGCGGAAATACAAGAAATACGAACTATGTGTCTGCACTTGGCCATAGCTATGTTGATACGGTTGTCGCCCCCACCTGTACCGAACAAGGATATACTTTGCATACGTGTTCAAGGTGCGGCGACGAGTATGAGAGTGACTATATTCAAGCTACAGGGCATAATTATGTTGATACAGTAGTACCTCCTACATGCACTCTGCAGGGGTATACAAAGCATATCTGCAGTGATTGCGGAGATGAAACAAGAACGGATTACGTTCCTGCTTTGGGACATATCTGGGGGATACCTTCAGGTAATATTCAAACTTGTATAAGATGTGGGGCTACAAATATCCTGATTCCTGTAGATCCGCGTCCCGGACTTGAGACAGAGGGAGTTGGTGATGATCCCGACACATATGATTGCCTTGACGGAGAAATTGATAACAGTTCTTGTGATACAGAAGAAATCAGCATTATAGCTGAGGATCTGTTAGAACCTGAAGAACCGGTCATAAGATCCGGAGAACCGGTACTTGAGTTAGAAGTCACGGCATCCTATGATTACGTTTACGCAGGAAACAAACTGCTTCGCGAGGTTGTAACAACAAACGGAGTATCAGAGACTCATGATTTCTTTTATGATGATAAGGGGCTGCCTTTCGCCATAAAGATTGATAACGTCCTATATTACTACGTAACCAATCTTCAGGGTGACGTACTAGGTCTGGTTGATACGAACGGATCTTTGGTTGCTAGCTACACCTATGATCCTTATGGAAAGGTTCTGACGGCAACAGGCAGCCTTGCGGAAAAGAACCCGCTTCGCTACCGCAGTTATTACTATGATCAGGAGACAGGGCTTTATTATGTATCCAGCCGTTATTACGACCCTGAGATTTGTCGGTGGATCAATGCAGATGATGTTTCTTATTTAGGTGCTGGTGGTGATGTATTAAGTTACAACCTGTTTGCTTATTGCTTGAACAATCCAGTAAATATGACTGATGAATCTGGTGCACTTCCGAGTTGGGCGAAGAAGATAATTGCAGCTGCTGTTATTGTTACCACAGTTACAATTGCAACTGTAATAACTGTTGCTACAGCAGGCACTGGAACTGTGGCAGCATTTATAGTGGGTGGAGCAGCTAAGGGGGCGGTTATAGGAATGCTATCAGGCGCAGTTACTGGGGCAGCGTCTTCAGCAATTAAACATCGTCTTCAAACTGGTAGTTGGGAAAGCTCTGGCGAGGCTGCGTTAAACGGAATGGGTGATGGTGCATTATATGGCACAATTACTGGGACTATTACAGGCGCAGTTAGTAGTGGAATTAAAGTTGCGAAGGCTGCAAGAGCATGGGATAGTGGAACATTTAAATCGGGATATGATTCAATGAAATATCACTACAATAAACATGTTTTGAAGGAGGGTTATTCACATGGGAATAATATTGTAAAGTACACTAATGATGCGTTGAACTTTATTAATAGGAACTCGTCTACGCTAAAATATACATATAATTTTGCCTATGGTAATACCTCGTGGAACTCAGTTTATACCACTGGGCAAGGGGGAATGTTTACGACCATTGGAAAGATTATAACTTTTTGGTATAAATAAGGAGATAGTGATGAAAAGCAAACAGTACGAGTATATTTTGCGAGCATTTTTAGATGCAAAAGTACCAGATGACATAAAATGCAACAAACCAGACTTGATATCCATTGATTCAGCTCTTGGTGGTTACTGTAAGAGAGTATTAGGAAACGATATAGATTTTGATATGAAACAAGTAATTACGAAGGATGATAAAAAATCTTTTTCAGAACTAATTAATCATAGTAAAGGTGAAAAAAAAGTTGAGTTAATTATCTATTATAGACTTGCTATTTTAACAGAAGAAGTCCTTTTTCAGTGCGTTGTATCTAATTGATTGGTTTATTTAATTAGCCATTTTCACAACAAAAATCCCAAAACATTAAAAGGCTGTATATATGATCATATAAGAGGAAATATAAGGAGGAAAGGTAATGATCCATTTCGTAGGAGCGGGCAGCGGCGCTGCCGACCTTATCACCTTGAGAGGTAAGAACTATCTCGAGGAAACAGACGTCATAATCTACGCAGGTTCTCTCGTGAACCCGGCGCTTCTCGATTACAGAAAGGAAGGCTGCACTGTATATGACAGCGCAAAGATGACCCTTGAAGAAGTCATAGAAGCGATGGAAAAGGCCGAAGAAAAAGGCCTCATGACGGTGCGTCTGCACACGGGAGATCCGTCCATATACGGAGCCATCAGAGAGCAGATGGACATACTTGACGAAAAGAACATCAAGTACGATTACTGCCCGGGAGTCAGCTCCTTCTGCGGAGCCGCGGCGGCTCTCAATCTGGAATACACTCTTCCCGACGTATCCCAGAGCATCATAATCACAAGGCAAGCGGGAAGGACGCCGATGCCCGAAAAGGAGAGCATCAAGTCCTTTGCATCCCATCACGCCACCATGGTCCTGTTCCTTTCCTCCGGGCTTCTCGAGGAGACATCCAAGGATCTCATCGAAGGCGGTTACAGCGCGGATACTCCCGCTGCCATAGTCTACAGAGCCACGTGGCCCGATGAGAGGAAATATATCTGCACAGTGGGCACTCTTGCCCAGTGCGCAAAGGAGAACAACGTCACAAGGATGGCTCTCATCATAGTAGGAGACGTTGTCACCCACACCAATTACAGAAGATCCGATCTTTACAACCCGGCATTCACAACGGGATACAGAGAAGCGACGAAATGATAGTAAGGCTTGCTGCATACAGTCTGACGGGCCTGGGCACGGCAGAGAGGATAGCGTCCGCTCTTTCGGATAAAGGCATGGAATGCTCCGTCTGGGCTCCGGAAAAATATTGCGAAGGAGACGCCCGTCCCATAGAGGGCAGCGCCGTTTCCTGGGCCAGGGAAGGCTTCGAAAAAGCCGATGCCCTGATTTTCTGCTGCGCTTCCGGCATAGCGGTCAGGGCCATAGCCCCCTGGATAAAGAGCAAAACGACGGACCCGGCGGTCATAGTCACCGACGAGCTGGGGCATTACGTCATACCGCTCCTTTCGGGCCACATAGGAGGCGCTAACGAGCTTTCAT
>JAEEGL014616035.1_pt1 | contig 11785 bp, 7 predicted proteins | sample 9134231 | NCBI WGS metagenome assembly JAEEGL01 (sample SAMN16246548, study PRJNA631951) | gut metagenome | biome: gut microbiome; feature: rumen; material: fiber-attached | host: Bos | place: Iran: Karaj | collected 2018-10 | reverse complement strand
TATCAAGACAGAGAATGGCACCTTGGTTGTGCTGGCAGATGTGCATGCCGTGGAAGGCGAGGAGAGCGAGCGTGTATTGCGCAATCTGCTGGAGCAGTTGTCTGCCACAGATGACGATGTCATGTTTCTTGGTGACATAATGGATTTGTGGATTGGGCTACCCAGGTATGAGTGCAAGTTGCAAAGGGATTTCCTGGACTGGTGCCGTCAGGAAAAGGCCAGGAGGAAAATCTACTTTGTTGAGGGGAACCACGAATATTATGTCGCGAAAAGCCATAAAGATGTTTTTTTTATGGCAAGCGAGGATAATATTGAGATAAATGGTGTATATTTCGCCCATGGTCATAAAATACAGGGAAGTCCATTTGGCTTCAATCGGTTTTTTTGTGGCTTTGCCAAGAGTGTATTTGCCTGTTTCATTATGAGAATAATGCCATTTGGCACCAAGTTTGCGCGGTGGCTGAAGGGGCTGTTGGGTAGTGGGCATAAGTGCACATACGTGCCTCGTGCCGAAATAGAAAAATGGCTTTTGAAGCAGAAGGCAGCAACTTGTGTGCTAGGGCATTTTCATGAAGGTGCTGAGATATGCATTGAACAAAAAAAGGCAATTCTTCTGCCAATGACAAAAGGTAAAGATGAAGTTTCAGAGGATAAAAGATCTTGAAAAACTATATATAACAATAAAAGCGAACAATACTATGTCAGATAATATACCAAATGAAAAGAAGTTGCCAGTGGCGGTAGTCAAGAAACGCCAGCCGCTGTTGGTTCCATTGATAACGTCCCTTGGCGTGCCAGTCATGCCAGAGACGGTTATGGGCATAAATGTTTCCCAGAAGGATAAGCGCCTGGTGCGTTACGCAATGAAGAAATGCGACGGCATCATTGGCTTTGTCCTTACCAGGAAGGACGGTTCAGACGATAAAGAACACCCGACGCGGACGGCACTGTACAAGATGGGTACGCTTGCGCGCATTGTTCGGGATGATGTCATGCCTGATGGTGAATTGCATGTCATGTGCCATGCCGAGCGCAGGATGCATCTTGAAAGAGTGATGAATGTGGACGGCATACTCATGGCCGAGGTCAGTTTCCCCGAATCCGACTATGGTCAGTCGCCAATGGAACTTCGCGAGATAACGATGCTTATGTTCGAGGTTATTTCCGCGCTGCATAAGTTGTCGGAGATTCGTCCCATACCTGATGATTTGAGAAAAATGCTGAGCGGTTCTCATGAAGGTGCAGAACCAGGTCATCTGGCGGATGTGGCAGCAACAATTGCAATAGCCTCGCCAGACGAGTACCAGGCCATACTTGAAACTTTGAATGTGCGTGAGCGTCTGGAGAAGGCACTTTTCCTGCTGGAGAAGGATCTGGAAGACATGGCACTAAAGGACAGTATCCTTCAGCGTGTCAAAAACAGGATGGACAAGGACCACAGGACCTACGTCCTGCGTGAGCAACTTCGTGAAATCAAGCAGGAACTGGGCGAGGACATTGGCAGCCGTGAGGATGACTTGGAAAAATACGAGGCGCTCTACCAGGAACTCAAGCCATATCTGAACAGCGAGGCGGACATGCGCATACGCGATGAAATATCACGCATTAGCGTAATGCAGCCGCAATCCGCCGAATACACCATATCCAAGAACTATCTGGACTGGCTGACTGGTTTGCCATGGGCGAAGCGTACGGAGGATCGCTTTGACATAGCAGAGGCACGCAGGATTCTGGAGCGTGACCATTGCGGTCTGGATGACGTGAAGAAGCGCATCCTTGAGTTCATTGCCGTGGCTAAGTTGAAGAACAAGATAGGCGGTTCAATCGTGTGCCTGATTGGACCTCCTGGCGTGGGCAAGACTTCGCTGGGACGCTCCATTGCGGAGGCGCTGGGGCGCAAATTCTTCCGCTTCTCCCTAGGTGGAATGCATGACGAGGCGGAAATCAAGGGGCATAGGCGCACCTACATCGGCGCACAGCCTGGCAAGATGATTTCCGCAATGAAGACTTGCGGTGTCAAGAATCCAGTCATTATGCTGGATGAAATAGACAAGTTGGGTGCCTCGGCTCATGGCGATCCAGGTGCGGCATTGCTGGAAGTGCTGGATCCAGAGCAGAATTCCACCTTCAGAGACCACTTTATGGATGTGCCATTCGATTTGTCTGAGGTGTTTTTCATCGCCACTGCGAATGTGAGGGACACTATTCCCCCGCCGTTGCAGGACAGAATGGAAATCATCAACTTGAGCGGCTATATCATGGGCGAAAAGATAGACATTGCAAAGAAGCATCTCATACCCAAGCAACTCACAAGACATGGCCTTACAAAGAAGAACTTCTCATTGTCGGAAAGCACGTTGCGCACAATCATCCTCAACTACGCCCGTGAATCTGGCGTAAGGCATCTTGAAAAGTGCATTGGCACCTGCATGCGCAGGGCAGCAATGCGCATTGCAGAAGGCAGTGTGCCGCCTGACAAGCGGATTAGCGTGAAGGTCTCCGAACTTGAGGAATATCTGGGCAAGCCAGAATACTTTGACGACCCGCTGATGAAGGAAAGCCGTCCAGGCGTTGCAATGGGCCTTGCATGGACTGCGGTTGGCGGCACGACACTATACATAGAGGTGCTGCCAATGGAGGGCAAGGAAGGCTCCTTCAAGGTGACAGGCCAACTTGGCGACGTGATGAAGGAATCCGTGCAGATTGCATATTCAGTGGTGGAGGCTCATGCGAAGGAGTTCGGCATAAAGAAGGACTTCTTCAAGACGCACAAACTGCATATCCACGTACCAGCAGGCGCCACGCCCAAGGACGGTCCTTCCGCTGGCATTACGATGGCGACTGCCATAATCTCGGCGGCGACAGGCAGGGCATTGCCCAAATCCTGGGCCATGACTGGCGAACTGACATTGACGTCCAGGGTGTTGCCAGTGGGCGGCATCAAGGAGAAGGTGATTGCTGCTCATCGTGCTGGCGTGCGTTCCGTCATTCTTCCCGCTTTGAATGAGAAGGACTACAATGACATACACCAGCCTGCCCGTGAGGGAATGACAGCCCACTTCGTAAGCGACTACAGTGAGGTCTATAGACTGTTGTTCTAGGCTAGTTTTTCTAGAAGCCTAGAAAACAATATTATGACTAGTGTGACAAATGACAGGCTTTTGCTTTGGGGGCAGGTGCTGGGCTGCATTTATGTCTTGCTGCTTGGCATCGGAGTTGCATTGCCCCTGCGGCTGACTGCATGTGATTTGCTCTTTCCTCTGATGCTGTGCTTCTTATGCTTCAAGGCATATTTGGACCGCAAGGACGCCAGGCCTTTTTTCAGGCGACGTTGGGAAGATGTTTTTTTGCTATGGTTTCTGGGGGTGAGCCTGCTCGGCACACTGCTGCACATAGTGTCTGGCGGCGCCTTCTTGGCCAACATGTATGAATGGTGCGTGTTCCTGTACTGCGCACTGCTGCTGTTTTTCTTCAGGGCCTTTCCTTTGTCGAAGGCGCAGATGCTGCGTCTAGGCACAGTGATTTTGGGGGCTTTTTTGCTGTGCTGGCTATTCGACATAGTAGTTTATGTGTTCAACAAGGAGGCCAGCCCACTTTTCTGGGAAGTGTATGGCAAGATGGAGGAGAGTAGCATGCCTTTCCTTGCTAGGCGTTATTCATTCACATTCGGCAACCCGAATCTGGCCGCGCCTTACTGTGCCCTGGGAGCATTGCTGATGGCTGCGGGCATGGATGAGGCAAGGCGCAAGTGGCCGTATTTCCTGCTTCTGGGCGCGAATCTGCTTCCAATCGCCAGCACCATGAGCAAGCATGGTGTACTTTATCTTGGTGTGCTGCTGTTTCTTTTCGCCAGCCAAATATCCAGATTGATTGGCGAGAAATGGGCAAAAGGCCTGGCTTTGACTGCGCTGGCGCTGGTGATTTGCGTCTTTGAAATCACGGTGCTATTTGTCACTTTCCCGCTAAAAGGGGATTTTCCATTCATAAACACCCAGCCAGGCATGTACAACATTCACCAGAGCGCATATTTCAGAATGCTGAGCGGCGATGATTGGGAAATAAAGGAGGGGATATTTAAAGGATGGCACCATAAAACAATAAGGCCATTGGGCCGCAGTGTGGAGCAATTGCACGAACTTTATCCACAGTGCGTCAATGTGCAAAGTGCAGCCGAGACGCTTAGATTCTACAATTCCGAGAAAGATTTGGGCGGCTTTTGCAGTTATATGGATCCGCATTGCGAATACCTCAATCTGGCAACGCTGTTTGGTGTCCCTGCAATGCTGCTTATGCTGTTCTATCTCGTTTATGTGCCAAGACGAAATCTGCTGGCATTATGCTGGATTAGCGCAATTTTCGGAAGCATGCTGTGGGACGATGTCCTCAGCAAACGCTGGATTTGGATTGGCATCGCCATTGTAATTGCTATAAACGAATACAAAGGAAGTAAAAATGAAACTTTACAGCAAGGAACACCTGTGGGTGGAAATTGATAAGCAGGGCATTGCAACAGTGGGAATGTCGCAGTTTGCGGCAGATGAACTTGGAGAAATCTGCTTTGTGGAATTGCCTGAAAAGAACAGCAACCTGGAGATTGACGGTTTGTTGTGCGTGTTGGAATCAGAGAAGGCCGCCACGGAGTTGATTTCGCCTGTGAGTGGCGTTGTGCAGGAGGGGAATGCCGCCTTGTCAGAGAAGTCTTCTCTTTTGAATGAGCAACCTGAAGGCGCTGGCTGGATCTGCCGTGTAAAGGATGCAGTGCCTGTAGCAGGCCTAATGACAAAAGAGGAATATGATGCCTTTTTGAATGGAGCGCAAGGCTGACATTTTGCTGGACGCGACTGTGGTGCGCACCCCCGAATCTGGCGTGCAGCGTGCTGTGCGCCGTGAAGCGGAGGAGTTGTTGCAACTATTGCCAAGTGCAAAACTGTGCCGTGGCGGTGGGCTGAAAAGCAAGCCTGCCTGCCGCGTGTTGTGGCAGCAGTGCGTGCTTCCATTCATGGAATATGGTGCGTTGTACGCCATGGCTTATACTGCGCCGCTTTTGTGCAGGCGACCATATTTGCTGAATGTGCATGATGTGATTGCGCTGACGCATCCAGACTTGTGCTCCTGCCGCAATTTGCTTCAGATGCGTGCCTTGCTGCCATCTAGCATAAGACGTGCCTCGCAGGTAATAGTCTCCACTTCTTATGTTGCAACGCAGGTCAAACGGTTTTTCCCAAAGGTGAAAGTTGAAGTTGCGCCTCTTGGTGTGGACTATGACGAGTTTGCAAAATCGGAGGAGACTGTGCCAGTTGCAGGTCCGTATTTCCTGTTTGTGGGGAATATTGAGCCCAAAAAAGGCCTGATGACATTGCTTTCTGCGTTTTTGCAAAAGGATTGGGGCGCAAAACTGGTGCTTGCTGGCAGAATTGGCTGGAAATGCGGCGAATTGCTTGCTATAATAAGGCGCTTTCCTCAGCGCATAATCTGGCTAGGAAGAGTGTCGGATGCAAAACTGCCAGCATTGTACCACAATTCACTGGCCTTGATAATGCCTTCCATTGTGGAGGGCTTTGGTCTGCCAGTACTGGAGGCAATGGCGGCGGGAACACCTGTGATACACAGCAATATTTCCGCCTTGATGGAAACGGCTGGTGGTGCAGGGTTGGACTTTGAACTTGGCAATGCCTCTTCGCTTGCCGCCGCCATGAAAAAGATTCAGGATAGTGCTGCTTTGAGGCATGAACTGGTGGAGGCTGGCCGTAAGCGTGCCATGCAATTGAACTGGAAAAGGCGTGCACAGGTGACTGCCAGCCTTCTGGAGGAATTGGTTCAGTGAGATTGTTTTTAATTATATCTTTGCTTTGCTGCGTCTTGTGGGGGCAGACTGTGGATATGCGCAGGGCTGCCGCGACGGCTCGTCCAGGCGGCGTAGCCAATGTGCAGGAGCCGCGGGATTTTGGCAATGGCCAGCGCGGCTTGGATTTATCTTGCGTGTTTACGGCTTCACCTGATTGCAAACGCGCATCATGGGACATTCCAATAAATATGGATTTGTCCCAGATTTCTGGTCTAAAGTTGTGTATAAGATGCCAGAATCTGGAGAATGTGAGCCAGTATTCGGTATATGTTCGTTCTGGCAATGTCTGGTATTCTGCCGATTATCAAGTTGGTGCCAATGGCGTATGGCAGGACATATTCATCCCCAAGACGGATTTCAGAAAGGAGGGTGGCGGCGAGGCCAGTTGGCAGAATTGCAATGTGCTGCGCTTGGTGATGTGGAAAGGCTCTGCTGGCTTATCGCGGATAAACTTGGCGCAGGCAGAGTTCATACGGCCCAATGCGAGTGTGGCATTGCTGCGTCCCTCTGGCAGTGAGAAGCAGGGCAGGGCGGCGATGCGTGCCGCCAAGAACCTGAATGATGCGCTGGTTGGGCAGGGGCTTCGCGTGGCGGTAATTGACGAAGGTGATTTGGCGTACAGCACGCTGCGCCTTTACAGGATGCTGCTGGTGCCATATCCTGATGCATTGGACAATGAGCAGACCAATACCCTGATTTCCTGTATGCGTGGCGGATGCAAGGCTGGGCTTTTCCATGCGCTGTCTCCACGTTTGGCTGCGCAGATGGGTACGCCTACTGGCAAATATACGCAACTAGAAGGAGGCAGGAGCCTGGGTTGGCTTGTGCCAGTGGGAAAATTGCTGCCGAATGTGCCAGCCAGCAGACACGCCGCCTCGTCTTTCATTGCTGTGGAATCATTGCCAGCCAGCAACCGTGTTGTTGCCGTGTGGGCGGACAGTGCACAGCAGTTCATAGGAAAACCCGCGCTGATAGAGAGCAACTCAGGCTTCTGGATGACGCATACCTATCTTAACCAGGAGCCAGATAAGGGCGGCTTGCTTTGGCTTGCCGTGCTGTCTCATTTTCTGCCAGACATACAGCGCAGCGCCGCCTATACTTGCTTGCAGGAGGCAGGAAGTTGGTATTCAATGCAGAGTGCTGAGGCAAAGTCAAAGTCGGCTTCTCGATTGAACAATGCGCAGGGCGCATTCAATGCAGGAAAATATACAGATTGCATTGCCCAGTGCCGCGAGGCGAGGCAGAGCGTAGCCGTCAATACTGGTGGAAAGACGCAGATGCGGCGTGGCGAATTGCGTGGCGTGTGGTGCAAGCATCCCAATGGCCTGCCAGGTCGAGGCTGGTCAGCAACGGCTTCGCTTCTTGCGGCGCGCAAATACAATCTGGTGCTGCCATACGCGGCGGCGCCGCATTTTGCCGCGTATGAAAGCCGTATTGTGCCTGTGAGTGCGGGCAATGGTCTTCCAGAATGCACAGCAGCCTGCCATAAACTGGGCATTGCGGTGCATGCTTGGGTGAATTGCCTGGATGTGGAGGAGGCACCTGATGCGCTTGTGGCAAGATGGCGTGCTGCTGGGCGCCTGCAGGTGGATGTCTCTGGCAAGTCGCTGAAATGGCTCTGCCCAGCAAACGCAGAGAACCGCCAGATGCTGTCCAGACTGGTGGCTGAACTGGTTTCCAAAAATGACGTGGATGGCGTACAGTTTGACAGGATACGCTATCCAGGCAGCGAGGCATGTTTCTGCCTTACATGCAAGGCGGCATTTGAGAAATACACTGGATTGAATTGCTCCAATTGGCCTGCCGATGTTAGAAGCGGCGAGTATCGCGGCAGGTGGCAGGACTTCAGGGTGGTTGTCATCAATTCATTGCTTGCTGAGATGATCAATTCGGCTCGCACGGCAAAGAGCAAGGTGCTGGTGTCGGCGGCGGTGTATTCCGATCCAGGGCTTGCAAAGGCAAATGTGGGGCAGGACTGGGGACCCTGGCTCAAAAACAAATGGCTGTCTTTTGCCAGTCCAATGAACTATGTAGGAAACAGTACCCAATACAATGCGCTGCTACAGCGGCAGATAAATGTTGTTGGCGGCAGAGAACGCCTGGTGCCAGGCATTGGCCTTACTCCGTGCCGCCTGGACGACAATGAAGTTTCACGCCAGATTGACGCCGTGCGAATGGCATCTCTGCCAGGATTTGTCGTGTTTGACTTGCGGTAGCTTTTATGCAAGTCAGACAATGGCTTTGGTTACGAAACGGAAGAAACGATTTTGTGACGATGAAACAAGGAATGTATGTTATGAAAACATCTACATTCAAGAAAATTGCTGTTCTAGTTGTGCTGTTGTTAGTGCTTTTCAGTGGAAGTGGCTGTTGCACGGTAGAACTTCTAATGGCTGCGGGGCACGCTCGAAATGCCCATTCTGTTAGAGAAAGAACTGCAAGTATTTCTGAAGAGAAGAGCACCCTTGCTATAAATATAAAAGAGAAAATATACCATTTTTATTATCCTGTAAACAAGCCTCCCTCTCGGGAATCTAATAAACAATATCAACTAAAGTATCCATTGAAAAGTGCTCCTTTCTTTGTGAAACGCTATCAATTGATAGCGGATGTCAATGAAAATGCTTCAAGGATAAGCTTCAGGAATTTCAATTGCAAACACATTGCATACGAAGAGACAATATTTTCCGATGGATGGAAATATACCAAGTACATTGATAGACCTGACACTGATTTCCCCATGGCATATATTGAACTCAATCAAGATGTAGATATAAATCGAGATTCCGTTTTTCATCTAAGGCTGCATAAGGACGATTTATCGTGCATCTCAAAACCTTTTATCATTAAAAATTACTATATTCCTCCTCATAAAGATTATAAATTAAATCGGGAGGACCTTATGATTCCATACAAGGTAGATGGTAATAGATATTATCTTTATTCTGATACTGGGCGCAGGGATATTTTTAAGGTCTCAGGACAAGGTGGCTACGAAAGAAAAAATCCTTTCTTTTATTTGTATAGTTGCATATTCACTCCACCCGCACTGGTTATTGACATTGTGGGACTTCCCTTTGAGTTGATTGGTGCAGCCGTAATTGGTATGGCATTAAGTTCGGCTCTTGGCCCATAATTGTGCGGAAATACGCAGTGTGAAATTTGCCATAACTTTATACAAGAAAAACAAAAACAGGTTATATTTACGCAAAATTATCACGGATGAGGACATAATTATGCCACGACCCGACACTAATTTAAATGATTCCGCCTCAAGTCTAAGCGATGAGGTTTACAAGTCTCTTTGCACCGATATAGCAAATGGCGTTTTCAAACCTGGCGACCGCCTGGGGATAGAGAATATAGCCAGAATGAAAGGTGTCTCGCCAATGCCAGTGCGAGAGGCGTTGCAGAGAATTGAGCGTGATGGTCTTGCAGCCAAGAGTCTGAACTGCGGTTTTCGTGTGAAAATGCTTTCGCCCCAGGAAGGCCAGGAGATTTGGGCAATACGCATTGCCCTTGAGACACTGGCCGTGAGATGGCTTATGCGGAAGAAGAAAATACCGCAGAAACTCATTTCAGAATTACGCAAAAGTTGCGAACAATACCGCAAATGCAAGCACATACGGGAACTCTATGTGCTGGATCTGAAATTCCATAACATTATCATCAACAACTGCGGTGCAACGCAATTGCAGGACATATTGAGCAGGCGAATGATATTGCTTAACAGTTTTTGTCTCTCAAACTCCCTTGTGGAAATTCCCTCCTTGGATTCAATTGAAAAATGTTATCAGGAGCATACTCATCTAATTGACTGCATTGAATCTGGCGATGCGAAAGGTGCGGAAAAGGCCATGCGAGACCATTTGGAACAAGCCAACGACTATCTTGTAAAAAACTTCACTGGCAAGTAAGGGCGTATACGCTGTAAACAATTGTAAAAATCTTCCAGTGGTCAACTGCCAATAGGCTAGATTAATCTGTTTTGTTTTTTTCATGTGGTGTTATTGTTTATCATATCAAATCAGATATATTATTCTCGATTTTTTGATATGAAATCATATTTTTCAGTAGGAGCCTCTTATGAAAAGACTGATTTTTGCATCTTGTGTTGCGGTATGTTGCATGCTTGTTCACGCTCAATTGCTTCCGCTTGCGAATCCTGGCTTTGAATCTGGAATTCAGGGATGGGGCTGCCATGAATGGAGCAAGGGCAAAATTGCGGGTACGGATTTCTTCGCAGACACGGAGAATCCCCATTCAGGAAAGAGTTCACTGTGCATCCGCTGGCGTGAGGGAGGCGACAATCTGCTGGTAAGCCCTGCCAAGCGTCTTAATGTGAAGGGGGACGGGCTGTATGTGATTTCCTTCTGGAGCCGTGCAGCCGAGGCAGCGCGTGCTCAACTGACGGTGGAATTCTACGATGCCTCTGGCAAGAAGATAGGAAAGCCGATTCAGGCATTGTTCGATAATGGCGTGGAATGGCAGAAATGGGAGCAGGAGGTTCAGGCACCCGATAATGCTGCCTCAATGTTGTTCTACTTGCGCTGCAGGAGGGTGGAGACACACTTTGATGACGTGGAGGCCAGAGAGGCTGTGGTGGAAGGCAATGCCAGCGTCAACTTGCTGAAGAATCCTGGTTTTGAGCAGGGTTTCCGTAACTGGGGAAAGTTCGAGTGGAGCGGCAAACCATATAAAATTAATTTCATTGAGGACAAGGTCCGCCCCCGCAATGGAGAAAAATGCGCCAAAATCGAATGGGTTTCAGGAGGGGACAACATTCTGATCGGCCAGAATGTGCGCGTTGGCGAGAACAAGAATTTCATGCTTTCGTTCTGGGCAAGGGCGGATGTGGAGGTGAGCCACAACTCACAGGTCCAGGCCACGGCCCGATTCCTTGATGCAAATGGGAAGGACATAGTCCAGCCACAGCATAAGATTTTCAGCGCCAGCAATGTCTATGAGGAATTCCGCTGGAGTTTTACGGTGCCTGAAAATTGCAAGACACTGGGCATATTCCTGCGCTGCCGCAAGGTGGCGACCTACTTTGATGACGTGACGCTGATTGAATCCAAGGGCGTCTATCTTCGTTCCTGCTTTGTATGGCTTCCAGAGAATCAGTTGGTTCTGAATATGTTCAATGCGCTGCCTAACCGTCAACCTGCCAAGTTGAAGGTGGAGATATTCGATGCCAAACAAAATAAGGTCATGGAGGATGTGGTGGATGTGGCATACGGAACGGACGAGGTTGTCTCCATGCCTTTGGCGAAGTTGCAGCCAGCAGACTACAAGGTCAAGGTATATCCAGTGGGGCAGGAGAATGATGCGATAATGGACAGATTTACCTATCCTGACACGAATGTTCGTTGGCCTGCGCCATACGACAAGTTAAAAGTCCGCAACAATTTTGTCACAGAACTGGCCATTTCGAATCGTTCCGTTGCGTTGAAGTCAGGCCAGATGCTGGAGTTTCCGAATCCTCGTCGTGGCTGGGTGTTCTTTGCGTTTACGCCAGAATCTGACGGCGAGGTTTTGCTGCCTGGAAAGCGTCAGGTCAAGTTGAAATTGAACAAGGGAGTTCCTGTCGAGAGCATGCAGATGCTGGAGGAAGGAGTGAATCAGGTCAAGGCTCTGACTGATGTCAAACTAGCCAAATACACCATCACCACCATGGCCGAGGTGTTTGTGGATGAGTACGAAAGCGATGCTGTACGCCGCAAGTTCACCAATGGCCTGATGGAGTCATACGCAATGAAGGAATTCATGCGCAATGCCAATGTGATGCAGGAGCGTTTTGACAAGCACAACGTGATGGACTTGGACCAGGTGCCAGAAGGCGAGCGGGAGCGCATCGCAAATTGGCGCGCCAGCGGGCGCTATACCATAACTACCGTTACTCGCACAGGCTACACTTCACGTTGGAAAGTAAAGCCAGAG
>JAEEGL014483020.1_pt1 | contig 11785 bp, 11 predicted proteins | sample 9134231 | NCBI WGS metagenome assembly JAEEGL01 (sample SAMN16246548, study PRJNA631951) | gut metagenome | biome: gut microbiome; feature: rumen; material: fiber-attached | host: Bos | place: Iran: Karaj | collected 2018-10 | reverse complement strand
GCAGCCATGCGCATGAGCTTGCCGACGCCTTCCTGATCGATTCTTGCAAAGGGATCGGATTCAAAAATCTTCTTCTTGTAGTAGTCGTCAAGGAATTTTCCGGCGTCGTCGCGGCTGAACCCAAACGTCATCTGCGACAGATCGTTTGTACCGAACGAGAAGAACTGCGCGCTCTTAGCGATACGATCCGCTACCAATGCGGCGCGCGGGACTTCGATCATCGTACCGACCATGTAAGTGAGCGTGTAATCCTGCTCTTTCATGACTTCGGCAGCAGTTCTGTCAACGATGTCTTTGACGAACTCCAGTTCTTTGGGCTCGCCTACCAGCGGGATCATGATCTCGGGCACGATCTTATGCCCCGTTTCCCTGCTCACCTCGATTGCTGCTTCGATCACGGCGCGGGTCTGCATTTCAGCGATCTCGGGATATGTGACTGCAAGGCGACAGCCACGGTGCCCAAGCATCGGATTCATTTCATGCAGAGAAGCTACGGTAGCTTTCAATTCTTCGAACGTGATTCCCATATCTTTCGCAAGCGCGCGAATGTCCTTGTCCTCATGCGGGAGAAATTCATGCAGCGGCGGATCCAGGAAACGAATGGTCACGGGCCTTTCGCCCATGGCGAGATAAATACCCTTAAAATCGCCTCTCTGCATGGGCAGCAGCTTTGCCAGCGCCTTGCGGCGGCTGACCTCGTCTTTTGCGACGATCATCTCACGCATTGCGGGGATACGGTCTTCCTCAAAGAACATATGCTCCGTGCGGCACAAGCCGATGCCCTCGGCGCCGAACCTGACGGCGGCGGCCGCATCGTGCGGATTGTCGGCATTGGTACGTACTTTCAACGTGCGGACGCTGTCGGCCCACTCCATGATCGTAGCGAAATTGCCCGACATCTGCGCATCCATTGTGGGTAAAGCTTCGCCGTAAACATTGCCGGTAGAGCCGTCCAGGGAGATCCAATCACCCGCTTTGAACGTTTTCCCGTCAGAAGTGGTAAACGAAAGCGATTTTTCATCGATCACGATGTCCGAGCAGCCCGCTACGCAGCAGGTACCCATGCCGCGCGCCACGACCGCAGCATGCGACGTCATGCCGCCGCGAGCAGTCAGTATTCCCTGAGAGGCGTACATGCCTTCAATATCCTCGGGCGACGTTTCCAAACGCACAAGGACGACCTTCTCCTTCTTTTTCGCCGCTTCGATCGCGTCAGCCGCATGGAAGCAGATCTTCCCGCAAGCTGCGCCCGGAGAGGCGGGCAGACCGTGCGCGATCGGCTTTGCGGCCTTAAGCGCATTCGGTTCAAAGGTCGGATGCAGCAGCGCATCCAGCGACTTCGGGTCGATTTTCAGGAGCGCTTCCTCCTTGGTGATCATGCCCTCATTCACGAGATCCACGGCAATCTGAAGCGCAGCAAAGGCCGTGCGCTTGCCGTTGCGGGTCTGGAGCATATAGAGCTTGTTGCGCTCGATGGTAAACTCCATATCCTGCATATCACGATAATGCGTTTCCAGTGTGTTGGCGATATTGACAAACTGTTTATAGATTTCGGGCTGCGACTTCTCCAGCTCAGTGATCGGCACCGGCGTGCGGATTCCCGCTACGACGTCCTCGCCCTGTGCGTTCATCAGGAATTCGCCGTAAAGCCGCTTCTCACCGGTAGACGGGTCGCGTGTAAAGGCGACGCCTGTGCCGCAGTCGTTTCCCATGTTGCCGAACACCATCGACTGTACATTTACCGCGGTGCCCCAATCGGCCGGGATATCGTTCATGCGGCGGTACACGATCGCGCGCGGATTGTCCCAGCTGCGGAATACGGCTTTGATCGCCTCCATCAGCTGCACTTTGGGATCCTGCGGGAAGGGCTCGCCTTTTTCCTTTATGTAAAGTTCTTTATACTGCGCGACGACATCCTTCAGGTTTTCCGCAGTGAGTTCCGTATCGAGTTTCACGCCGTTCTTGCTTTTTACGCCGTCAAGGATCGCATCAAACTTGGTTTTCTCCACTTCCATGACGACGTCGGAAAACATCTGGATGAAGCGGCGGTAGCTGTCAAAAGCAAAGCGTTCGTTGTTCGTAAGCTTCGCAAGGCCTATTACCGTTTCATCGTTGAGTCCGAGATTTAAGATCGTGTCCATCATGCCCGGCATAGACGCACGGGCGCCGGAACGAACCGACACCAAAAACGGGTTGTTGACATCGCCGAACTTTTTGCCGATGGACTTTTCGGTGACGGCCAATGCAGCATAAATCTGGTCGACAATCTCATCCGCAATCGTCTTTCCGTCTTCATAGTAACGGGTACAAGCCTCCGTCGTTACGGTGAACCCGTAAGGCACCGGAAGCCCCAGAGAGGTCATCTCCGCCAGGTTCGCGCCCTTGCCGCCCAGCAGATTGCGCATTTCCGCGTTTCCTTCGTGGAAAAGATACACGTACTTTTTAGCCAAAACTATTACCTCCTTTGTCTTTTGCAAGATTCGGTATTGATATTTTCATTTTTGCTGACATCATTTTATGCTTCCATTATAAACAACGCCACACGGTTCCGCAATCATTATTTTATAATATTATATCAAAATTGCACGCGCGCATTGCGGACATATTCACTAACCCTATGTTTTCTCCTGTAAATCTGATATTTTTTTCAAAAATGAAAATGCTTTCGTTTCGCGTTCCAATATCGACTGACAATAGTCCTGCAGAATATCCAACAGTTCGGTTTGCACTTTAAGCGGCAATTTGACGCGTTCAAGTTCGTCATCCTGCAAATTCAACATTCTACGCATTGCTTCCAGCGACAGTTTGGATACCTTCTTCGCATACGGAACGCATTTTTCACAGATCGCTCCCCCGGCATGAGCGGAAAATCGGATCGTTTCCTGCACGCGAAGGTCAGCGCCGCAAACAGCGCAGTTCGTGATCGTCGGACAGTATCCTTCATTGTTGAGACAGCGCAGGATAAAGCATAGAGCCAGATCAATCGGGCTGCACTGACCGTAAGCGAGAAAACTAAGACAATGATACAAAAGTGAAAACAAAGCCGGATTCTGTTCATGCTCCTGCACGAAATGCTGCACCAGCGCAAGCATGCAGCTGCCAGCGGCAAATGCGTCAATGTCGGAACGCAGCAGGTGAAAGCTTTCCCGCACGTCACATTGGTTAAGCGTGTATCGCCCTTTATTCTCAAACAGCTCAAATTCTCCAAATACAAAAGGCTGCGATGCAGCCAAAAGCGGGCTTTTGGGGCGGCGACATCCGCGTGCCTTGACGTCTACACGCCCCAGTTCGCGCGTGAAAAGCGACAGTATCCGATCTGCTTCTTTGTAGTTTACATAGCGTATCACGATTCCGGTCACGCATATAATCGCCATGTATCATTTCCTTTCTTTCTTAAGGCCGGTCGTCTTCCTTGCCGCGAATTGCGCGAAATAACAGATATGCGCTGATTTTCCCCGTCTGCGAAAACGTCTTCCACAGTATTTTCGTCACATCTTGCTCATCCATACATCCACGCTCCTTTTGGATTTTAGTATCTCTCCGTTTTCCGAAGCTATGAAATGTAAATGTTAGCAAAGCTTTTATTCGTATCCCAATTCACGCAGCATACCGATGCTGTTGCGCCAGTCTTCCTTTACTTTGATCCAAATCTGCAGATTCACATGCGTGCCAAGCATCCACTCCATGTCTTTTCTGGCCAACTCGCCAATGCGCTTGAGCATGCTGCCGCCGCGTCCGATCAGTATGCCTTTGTGACTGTCTTTTTCACAATATACGGTCACCCATACATCCGTAATGCCGTCCGGACGTTCCTGCATCTTGTCCACCTGCACGCCGATCCCGTGCGGCACTTCTTCCCGAAGGAGCTGCAATACTTTTTCCCGCACGAGTTCGCCGCAAACGATGCGTTCCGGCTGGTCGGTGACCATGTCGTCAGGAAAATACTGCGGCCCGGGCACGAGGTATTTACGCAGCTTCGTCTCCAAATCGTTTAAGCCGGTTCCACATTTGGCGCTGAGCGTGAGGATATCCGCGAAAAATCCCGCTTGATTCAGTTTATCCTCTGCCTCCCGAAGCTGCTCCTTCGAGGCGATATCCGCTTTGTTGATCAATGCCAGCACGGGCGTTTCCGCGTGGCTTAAGCGCTCAATCAGCGCCATATCCTTCTCGCGCAACCCGTTGACGGCGTCGACGACGAACAAAACTGCCTCTACTTCATTCAACGCATCGTAGGCCGTTTTCAGCATATAGGTACCCAATTTGTTTTTCGGCGCGGTCACACCGGGCGTATCTAAAAATACGATCTGATAGTCAGGGCGGGTCAGTACGCCAGTGATTTTATTGCGGGTCGTCTGGGCGCGATCCGATACGATCGCGATCTTTTGTCCTACCAGTTGATTTAAGAGCGTTGACTTTCCAACGTTCGGGCACCCAATTATGGATACAAATCCGGAACGGAACGTCTTTTCCATTTGTACTTTATCCTCCACTCAGTACAGATCTCTCTATTTTGCGCTCGAGGAGACGCATGTTACCTCCCAAGCCCCATTGCCTGCAATACTTCCTTCTGCTTTGCGATCATGCACGCCTCATCATCGGGCGTCAAATGATCGTACTGCAGGATATGAAGCGTGCCATGTACGGCAAGAAATGCCAGCTCACGTTCCAGCGAATGGCCGTACTCTATAGCCTGTTCCTGCGCGCGCGGCAGGCAGATCGCAATATCGCCCAAGAAATCGGGCTCCTGAGAAAACATGGTATCATCTGTGTCTGCCGGAAACGTCAGTACGTCTGTAGGCGCGTCGATGCCGCGAAACGCACGGTTCAACTCGCGCATGCGCTCCAAATCCACGATTAGTATATTCACATCGCCGGCAGTCTTATGTAAGCGCAGCGTGCATTCCACAGCGTCGCACAATAGCTTATCCTGTGAAAACGGCAGTTCGTTCTGAACGTTTACCACATTACATTCCTCCGTTAATGTTTCTCGATTGCGGATACTCGATTCGCTCATGCATCAACCCGTTGAGTGTACGCAGAAAACTGCTTTCGATCTGCGTCATCTCCAGCATCGTAAGCGGGCAAAGCGCAAGCTGCCCGTCATCGACCTTAGTCCGGATCACTTTGTGTACCATTTCCTCAATCGCTTCCCAGGAAGGCGACGAAATGGACCGCACAGCCGCTTCACAGCTGTCGGCAAGCATGAGAATCGCGCTTTCCTTGGACGACGGACGCATGCCCGGATAACGATATGCTTTTTGCGGAACGGGTCTGCCTCCTGCCAGTTGCACCGCCTTGTAATAAAAGTATGCCGCCATGGTATTGCCGTGGTGCTCCGAAACGATCTTCGTTACAGCGGAAGGGAATTTGTATTTGTTCAGCAGCGCCACGCCATCCTTTGTATGCGCGGTGATGATCGCCGCACTCTCCTGTGGATTGAGCGTATCGTGGATGTTTTCATTCGGTTTTTGGTTTTCTTTGAAATAGAGCGGCCGCCTTAGCTTCCCTACATCATGGTAATAGCCGCAGACGCGGCTGAGAAGGCCGTTGGCGCCGATCGCCTGTGCGGCGTTTTCCGCCAGAGATGCGACGGCGACGCTGTGCTGGTAAGTTCCCGGCGCTTCCGCCACAAGCTGCTTGAGCAGCGGATTGTTGGTGTTGCAAAGCTCATGCAGTCTGGCATCCGTGGCGATATCGAACAGGCTTTCCCACACGCTCAATGTTCCCACGCACAATACGGTTGCGATCACGTGACTGCCAAACACCCAGGCCGCGTCCACCAAAACCGTGATGAGCGGCTCCAAGCGCACCATATAGATCGCTGCGATCGTCAGTGCGCCGGCGGCTGCCGCTGCAGCGCCGCCGCCGATGATCGCGCTTCGCCTGCTGTTGAGCGAAATAAAGCAAATCGCCGCTTGACCGGCCGCCAACATAGCGGCCAAAGATGCGAACGAAGTTGCGCTCAGCACGGCTGATCCCTGCTTGCCAGTAATCAGCGCGACGCAAAGCGAGGTTACGATATTTACCGCCATTGCCGATTTTTTGCCGACAAGCAGTGTTGTCAGTATCACGGCGATCAACAGCGGCGTAACCATGGCGTACAAGAGGCTGGACGCCAAAGAAAGAAGCAGCGTCACGGACACAAAGACCGTAATAATGGTCATTTTTTTCGTGTTTGCGAATTCTTCTTTCCGGAACAGTCCAAGATACGTCCCGAAGACTGCATATACGAGCAGCATGAACAGCACGATCCCGACGCACAGCCATATATCTCGCGCATCGTCCTTCAATACGTCCATACGCGCAAGCAGATCGTATTGCGCTTCGGTGATCGCCTCTCCCGCCCGCGCGATCACCTGTCCCTTCTGGATATACACCGGTGCGATATCTTCGCCCAACAGCGCCTGCAATTCCTGCGTTCTGGCTTCATCTTCTATTTCGTAGGGAGCGATGATCGTTTCCGGCGCAGGCGCGCCGATGCTCACATCATATCTTTTCGGTATGAGCGCTAAGATCGCAGCGATAACGCTCACGCCGAACATAATCATCAGCATAAATACTGAAAACGGGCGTATTTTACGCTGTTTTACGCTGCTCTTCGCTGCTTTTGCAGACATGCGCTCTCCTCCTTTGTTGCCGATTTAATTCCGATCTGCCCGCTGCTGCCTTTCATAGGCGCGGATGATCCGCTGCACCAGCTCATGGCGCACCACGTCTTTGTGCGTCAGCCGCACTTCTTTGATCCCCTCCACGCCTTCCAGCACGCGCAGTGCGTGTACCAGACCGCTGGTCCGTTCTTTGGGAAGGTCTATCTGCGTAATGTCTCCCGTTACCACCACGCGCGAACCTTCGCCGATACGCGTGAGGAACATCTTCATCTGCTCGATCGTGCAGTTCTGCGCTTCGTCCAATATGATATACGCATCGCTGAGCGTGCGTCCGCGCATATAAGCAAGCGGCGCAACTTCGATGGCTCCGCGCTCACTTAGACTCTTATAGGTCTCGTTACCGAGAAAATCGTGCAGCGCGTCGTAGAGCGGCCGAAGATATGGATCCACCTTGTTCTGCAGATCGCCCGGCAGGAAGCCGAGCTTTTCCCCTGCTTCTACAGCGGGCCGGGTCAATATGATTCGGTTTACCTCTTTGTTCTTAAACGCCAAAACGGCCATGGCCACAGCGAGGAAGGTCTTTCCCGTTCCCGCAGGCCCAACGCCGAACACCAGATCATACTCTTTGAGCGCCTGCACGTATTTCTTCTGCCCGAGCGTTTTGCATTTGATCTGCCGTCCCTTGTTGGTAATGGCGATTACGTCGCCCATGATCTGTTCGATCATATCGGCGTTTCCGTCCTTAGCGATATCGACAGCGTAACGGATGCGGCTGCGATCGATCGTATCGCCCTTCCGGATCATGGCCAGCAGCCTGTCCAGCACCTGCGCCGCCAGCTCCACGTCCTCTTTCGCGCCCGCAATACGGATACTGTCTGCCGAGGTTTTCATTTGCGTATTGGTTTCAGCCTGCAAAATCTCCAGGTTTTCGTCAAATACGCCAAACAGATGAACGAGCTCGTCCATGGACTGTATGTCCAGCTCCGCCTCATACTGCGCGTTATCCGGTTCAGGCGGTTCGGTAGTTATTTCGGAATGATCGTAAAAATCCTGCAATCAAAATATCCCTTTCTCTATTTGATCTTTTGCGTTGTGCCGATATTCTCCCGTGTGTAAACACTTACGCGCACCGTCACCGATCCATTCGGGCTGACGGAAACACTACTCGTCTTACCCGTAATTGCAGCGCTGTGTGGAACCAGGTCAAGCGCTTTCAGCTCCGCTCGGTATAACGCTTCCGCCAACAGCTCCTCTTCGCTGAAACGCACGTCCGCTAACGCGGTCTCATACCAGATCCCGCGTGCAACCGATAAAGGCGGGAACAGGTTCTGCATCGTGCTTGTCAGCTCCGGCTCCATTTCGCCTTGCGCAAAAGGACATTCGCTTTCATTCAACAGAACGCCCATAACGCGTACCGCGTAATAGTCCGCCGTGCGTCCCGTTCGCACAAACTGCCGCGCTGTCGGTGCCAGGGTGGATTGCGCGGTATAGCATACCTCCGCCAAAACCTCGCCCTGCGCGTACACGTTCCCGTGCCGCATTTGCCCCTTGATCAGCGTATCGCCCGCGTGTACGGCGTCGCCGGCGCGCACGGCTGCCTGCCCTTCCAGCGCCGTTACACGCAATATCACGCCGTCTTTTACGGCAACGACATTTGCGGGTTCACTTGTATCCGGCAGTTCGGGCACGGGTTCCGCTTCCACAATCTGCACATGCAGCACGACGCCGGTCAATTCGGCGCCTGCCCATGCGATACGTCCGTCGCCCGCGCGCAGTTCATCCCGCAGCTGCGGCAGATCCAGCGCAGCACGTGAGGTTCCGACCGCAACGCCTGCTTCTTCCAGTATCCGCAATACATCCGTTTCGGATACGCGATAGCATCCGTCGATCTGCACGAACCACATGCGCTGTCCTAAGGCGACACAGGCGCACAGCAATAATGCGCTGCCGAGCACCAGGATTTTTCTGTGGCGGAACCGAGCCAACTGAAACGGCATGCCGTGACGCTCTGATATATGCACGCGGCACGAAATCCCACGGCAGACCGAACGCAGCTTCGAGAAATCCCGCACGCGCATTGACGCGTACATGTAGCTTCGGCCTTCGCGTCGAATATCCCAGATATGGATTCCCTTTTTGAGCACGCGGTTCAAAAACAGTTCCGGCCTTGGAGCATCTACTCGTATGATAACATATCCACGCCAAGAATTCCACATTTTCAGCCACCTACGCTCCCGTTTCAAACGTACAGCCGTCGATCCTGCCGCGGACATACGCGCGCTCCAATCCGAGTTCCATCAACGCCAGATCATTCCCGGTAATATGAAGCATGCCGCTCTGTGTATGCAGTTTGATGCTGTCGTTCGCGTATAGAAAAATGCCTGTGTGATTCTCGATCAGCAGATCGCTGCGCCCTACCATGGTCAGCCTGCAGATATTCCCTTCGGTTTCGATCGGCAGATCCATGATTCTCAGCAGTTTTCTGCGCAAATGATGCCGTTTTCGCGTCAAAAAGTCACCCCCTCTCTTCAAGTTATGTATGCGCAGTACGCGTTAGAATGCTGGATAAAACGCATTGCGGATGGGTAAAGCTAATAGCAGCGACGCAAAAGCACATTAAAGGTGGTGTGAGCATTATGACTCTATGCAAAGTCGAGATCTGCGGCGTAGACACGTCAAAACTTCCGATTCTTTCTGCGAAAGAAATGCGCGACCTGCTGCTTAAGGTCAAGGCCGGCGATGAAGCCGCGCGCGAACGGTTCATTCACGGCAATCTAAGGCTCGTGTTAAGCGTGATACAACGTTTTGCCAACCGAGGGGAGCAAATGGATGATCTGTTCCAAATCGGATGTATCGGTCTTATAAAAGCGCTGGACAACTTTGACCTTTCACACGATGTGCGTTTTTCCACATACGCGGTCCCGATGAATGTGCATAGTCGAAAAGAATACGAAGCATCGACTGTTTTTTTTAAGTATTTATGTTATAATGCTATTAACCAATTACAATCATCGAAGGAACATGTTTTGACGGAATGGTGTTTCCTCGTTTCATTGTTTCGACGCGTTTGATTTTGCATACGAGGACAGTATCCGATGCTGGGCTGCGGGAAAATCAAATATACGCTTGTGTGCCTGTGCGCATCATGTTTGCTGGCTTTCAGCGGCTGTACGCCCGCTAAGACCGAACCGAAAAGCATACAAACGTTCGCTATGGACACATTGGTTGAAATGACCGTCTACGGCGAACAGGCGGACGCAGCGCTTGCTGCCGCTTCGCAGGAGCTGCAGGCGTTGGATGCGTTGTTTGACGCGACCGATGAAAAGAGCGAAGTCTGGCGCATCAACCATCAGCAGGGTACTACCGCAGCGGTGGACGCGCGGGTGTTGGAGATGATTGCCGCCGCCAGGGAAACCTCCCTTGCGACTGACGGTGCGTTCGATATTTCCGTCTACCCGCTCGTATGCGCTTGGGGCTTCCCCGATCAGAAGTACCGCGTACCGTCCGACGAGGAGATCGCCGATTTAGTAAAAACCGTAGACTACAAAGAGATCGTACTCGAAGGCGATACGGTGCAGCTCCGTCCCGGCATGCAGATCGACCTCGGCGGTATCGCAAAGGGTTACACATCCGCACAGCTGATCGATTTGTTTTCGCAAATGGGCGTCAGTTCCGCTCTGATCTCGCTTGGCGGGAACGTGCAGGTCCTCGGCTCAAAACCGGATGGTCAGCCGTGGAAAGTAGCGATACAGGATCCGCAGGCGGAAGGAATATTGGGAACGGTTTTGGTGAGCGATACGGCCGTTATCACAGCCGGCAGTTACCAGCGATATTTTTCGGCAAGCGGACAGACGTATCATCACATATTGAACCCCGCCACGGGTTATCCCGCGAATTCTGGATTGCTGAGCGTCACTGTGGTCTCTAAAGACGCAGCCCGTGCCGATGCGCTCTCGACGGCTTTGTTTGTTCTGGGGCTGAAAGATGCGCTCGATTTTTACCGCGACAACGACGGATTTGAAGCACTGTTTGTGACCGACGACGGGCGTGTCGTCTACACGGACGGCCTCGCCTTTACGCCGACAGACGGCGCTTCCTATTCGTTTATTGCAAACCCGAAAGGAGAATAAATATGGTATACTTCCAGCATTTCAACATCGTCGCAAAAGATTGGTACAAGATCGCCAAGTTCTACGAAGCCGTGTTTGATTGCGAAATCGCACCGCCCGATCCGGCGACCTCCGAGATTCCCGGCTTCTGCCGCATCGTGCAGGATCCCATCCCGCATGTCGACTACTACGGTGAATCTGTGGGCCGCGTCGTCGGTGTGCCCGGCGCTCACATCGAAGGCATCCACATTTTCCTGCCGAATCAGGGCGATCCCATCGTCAGGAACGAGATCGAAATCTTCTCTTACGAAAAGCCCGGCGAACCTGGCCCTTCCGCCAGCAACGCCTTTGGTTTTACGCATGTCTGCTTTGCGGTAGACGATCAGCAGGCCGTGATGAAAAAGGTGCTGGAGCATGGCGGAAGCGTCGTCAGCATTCCCAACAAAGACGGCAAGCTGCCGGGGCTTCTCTATGTTGCTGACCCCGAGGGCAACCGTATTGAGCTTGCTCCCAGATAAAAACTCCTATGAAAAAGCCCGCGGAGGCAAGTGCCTCCGCGGGCTTTTTATACACATATTGCTTTATTCTCCTTCAAAGAGCGGCGTGCTGAAATACCTTTCCGCCGTGTCCGGCAATACTGTGACCACCGTTTTCCCCTTCCCCAGTTTTTTCGCCATCTGCCGTGCGGCGGCCACATTGGTGCCGCTGGAGATTCCGCACATGATTCCCTCCAGACGCGCCAGATCCTTGGCCGTCTGAATGGCCTCCCCATCCGATACGATGTAAATATCGTCGTAAATGTTTTGGTTGAGGTTCTCTGGAATGAGGCCGTCCCCGATCCCCATTTGCAGATGCGTGCCGACATTTCCGCCTGCAAGGATTGCGGCATGTTCCGGCTCGACCGCCCAAATCTGGATCTGCGGGTTCAGCGCCTTGAGCACTTCGCCTATCCCGGAAATCGTGCCGCCCGTGCCTACGCCGGAGCAAAAGCCGTCGATCGGGCCCGCGACCTGTTCCAGTATTTCCAGCGCCGTATGATGCTTATGCACCATCGGATTTGCCGGATTC
>JAEEGL014441318.1_pt1 | contig 11785 bp, 9 predicted proteins | sample 9134231 | NCBI WGS metagenome assembly JAEEGL01 (sample SAMN16246548, study PRJNA631951) | gut metagenome | biome: gut microbiome; feature: rumen; material: fiber-attached | host: Bos | place: Iran: Karaj | collected 2018-10 | reverse complement strand
CATCGTGGATTAGCAAAAAGAATTAAGGTAACTGGTACAGGTAAGGTTATGCGTCACCATGCTTATACAGGACACTTAAAATCTAACAAAACAACAAAACAAAACCGTCAATTATCTGGAGACACTACTATCTCAAGTAGCGATATCAAGAGAATTAAGGGTTTATACTAGGAGGTAAATAGTCATGCCAAGAGTTAAAGGTGGATACACAACAAGAAGAAGACGTAAAGCAATTTTAAAATTAGCTAAAGGATATTTTGGAAGCAAAAGAACTTTATATAAGACAGCAAATGAACAAGTTATGCGTTCATTAGCATATGCTTATAGAGATAGAAAACAAAAGAAAAGAGCATTTAGAAAATTATGGATTTCAAGAATCAATGCTGCTTGTAAAGCAAATGATTACAAATACTCTTTATTAATCTCTGGATTAAACAAGGCTAACATTTTAGTTAATAGGAAAGTATTAGCTGAAATTGCTATCTTTGATAAAGAAGGATTCAAAGATTTAATTGAAGCTGCTAAGAAAGCTAATAATGGTGAAAAGGTTGCTACTGCTAAAGCAAGCGGTAAATCAGTAGAAGCTGAAAAAACTGAAGTTAAAGAAGCTCCAAAGAAAGCTGCTCCTAAAAAGGCTGAAGTTAAAGAAGAAGTTAAAGCTCCTGCAGTTGATCTAAATAGCTTAACTGTTGCTGAATTAAAAGAAATGGCTAAAGATAAGAATATCGAAGGATATTCAAAAATGAAAAAAGCTGAATTAATTGATGCTTTAAAATAAGAATTATAGGCTCTATATGAGCCTTTTTCTTTTGCATATAAAATATATATAATTTTATTATATAGATTTTCATTTAGATAAATGGTATAATATAAGTGCCTAGAAAACATGCGGAACCCAAACTTTTACTTATTAGGGGCTAAGACTTATGATGTGTGAATGCTAGTCGTGTTACTAGAATCCTAATTTATAAGTAAGAGGCCACCAATCTTTCAGGAACTTCGTTCTTGACTATTTCTAGGCATCTTTTATTATGTAAGGTGAAATTATGGAAGCAGTTTTAAATAGTAAAAAGTATCGAATTGAAGAAGAAGAAAAAAAGTCTAGTAAATTCATAGGCTTTTTTAAAGAGAGTTACTATAGCCTTTATAAGCTTTTTGCTAATAGTAAATTACTTAACTGTGTAAAATCTACAGTTGTTTTATTACTCCCAATACTTATATTAGGGTTCATTGCTACTGTATTAAATCAGACTTTAGGACCATCTGTTGATGAAGATGGTGTAAATATTTACGATACGATAGTAGATTTTACTTTTAACAAATATACATTATTTTTTACTATCATACTAGCTTACAAATATATGAAAGATAAGATAACGAGTTTTCCTGTAATGCTCGTTGTAATTTCTACAGCTGTTCTTGGTACGATGATTGTATCATCAAGTCAAGGTGGAGATGTTTTAAATTTTGGTATTGAATATATACTTTTTGGTGTATTATTCGTCTTTTTTTCCGTAAATGTATTCCATAAATTACTAAAAAAGAAAAAAACAAAATATAAGATTTATACAACAGAAGCACAAAAAACATTTCATTTAATACTTACTTTATTAGTACCTATATTAATTGTTATTATTCCTGCAATTGCATTATCTGCTTTATTTGCAGTTACTAAAACAGAAACTGCTTTAGGTATGATTGCAGCACCTTTTAAATTTATATTTAATCATTGCACAGTAGAATGGCTTAATGCAGCTATATTAGCATTTGCATCTAATGTTGGTAGATATTTTGGCCTTGGATTAGGTACTGATTTTGTTATTGCAGAAGCTGTTGGTGAATTAGAGTTTAGTGGAATTTTAAGATCTAATTTTAATCTATATTTTGTTAATGTTCCATTAGTATTTGGCTTTGCTATAGCATTACTTATATTTGGCAGATCAAAAAAAGATAAGGCATATGGTGGTATATCAGTTATTCCTGCATCACTTAATTGTACGCAAGTAGTAACATATGGTGTTCCTATTATGTTTAATCCACTTGCATTGATACCATGTATATTTGTTCCTATTATTACATCAATTGTTTCTTATTTTATGTGTTCATCACTAAATATAGAAATTGCTAATTATCCTAATAATCATTTTCTATTTATTGGATATAATGCATATCAAATATGTAATGATAATACACTTGGAATAATAGTTCAATTTGTAAGCATTACAATTTCTTTCTTATGTTTTATTCCATTTGTACTTTTAAATAATTATGCAAAAAATAGAGCATTTAAAGAAAATATCAAAGATTTATATCCTAAATATATTGAAGCTAAATCAAAACATAAACATGTTACTATATTTGATTTTGATTTTGAACTTGGTGAAACTGCCAAGGAACTTGCAATTCAATTAATGAAAGATATTGACTTAATGAAAGTTGTTAGAGAAAAAGTTATTGAATTTAATAATACAAAAGATTCATATAGTAAAGAAAAAGATTTTGAAATCAAAAAAAGAGAGCTATTAGATAAGTTAAAGAAACAATTAAAAATTAAGAGTTACTTCCAACCTATTGTAGGTGCATCTCATGTGGGATTTGATGAAAATGGTAAACCAGTAGAATTTGAAGTTAGAGGTATGGAATGCTTAATGCGTTGGTGGTATGATGGTAATTATGTAATTCCACCACTAGCCATTGAAATTGCTAGAACTTGTGGATTAGAATATGAAATAAACTCTTATTTATGGGAAAATATGCTTATTAACGTTGATAGAAAGAAGTGTAAAACATATATCACTTTTAATATTTCAATGGATTGTCTTGAAAAAGATAGCTTCGTTTCTGATATAGAAGAATTGTTTAATAGATATGATATGGATCCAAATGGATTTGTTATTGAAATAACTGAAGAAGATGAATTTAAAAATGAAGAAAATGCTTTAAAGAAAATATGTGAATTAAAAGAAAAAGGATTCGTTTTTGCTATTGATGATTATGGCGCAGGTCAAACAAGTATGAAATATTTTAGTACTAATGCTTTTGAACTTGTTAAAATTGATGGTGATTTAGTAAAGAAAGCTAAAGAAAATGAACAAGTTTATGATATCATTGGTAATATTAAAGACTTAGGGAAAAGAAGTCAAAAATATTCAAATATTCAGTTTAAGGTATTATGTGAATTTATTGAAGATAAAGATTCTTTTGAAAGACTAAAAGGATTAAAAGTAGATTACTACCAAGGATTCTTGTTTAGTAAAGCTATGGAATTTGATGAATTAGTTAAAGATGAAAGGTTAAAACTTTCTAAAGGTAGTCAAAAACATGTTTAGGGGGTGCAGTTATGCAAAAAGTTACTAAAGCAGTAATTCCTGCTGCAGGATATGGTATGAGATTTTTACCAGTTACAAAAGCTATTCCAAAGGAAATGCTTCCAATTGTTGATACTCCAACTATTGAATATATAGTTAGAGAATGTGTAGAAGCAGGTATAACTGATATTTTAATAATTGTTAGTGCAAACAAAAATTCTATCATTAACCATTTTGATAGAAATTTTGAACTTGAATTTAAACTAAAAGAAAAAAATAAAGATAAAGAATTTAAAGAAATTACTTCATTATTAGATAAGGTTAATATTTTCTTTGTAAGACAAAAAGAATTAATAGGTTTAGGACATGCTGTATTATGTGCTAAATCATTTGTTGGTAGCGAACCATTCGCCTTACTTTTAGGTGATGATTTATGGATGTGTAGAAAGCCCGCAATTAAGCAATTAATTGATGCCTATGAAGAAGTTGATTCTCCTATTTTAGGTGTTAAACAAGTACTTTTAAAAGAAGTTTCTAGTTATGGTATTTGTAAAACAATTGATGATGAAAAACTTAGTAAAGTTATTGATCTAGTTGAAAAACCAAAAGTAGAAGAAGCTCCAAGTAAAAAAGCTATAAGTGGTCGTTATATTCTAACACCAGATATTTTCCCATATCTTGAAACACAAGGACGTGGTGCAGGTAATGAAATACAATTAACTGATGCTATAAAACGTTTAAGTGCAACAAGGGATATATATTCTTATGAACTTACTGGTAAACGTTATGATATAGGTTCAGTTGTTGGCTTTGTTGAAGCTACACTTGATTATTCACTTAAAAGAAGTGATATAAAGGATGCTATTCAGGAATTAATAAATGAAAAAGCAAAATAATAACGAAGAAATTATTAATGAAGAAAATAATGATGAAGTAGTTGAAAATGAAAAAGTTGTAAATGATGATGTTAAGAAAAAAGGTATAAAAAAGACAATATTTTATATTTTCTATGAAATATTTGGTTTAGCTTGTATAATATTTTTAATATTATCATTATTTGATGGACCAAAAGATTTTATTCTTGATAGAGCAAATATAATTTTAGGTATAGGTATTATTGTTTATTCAGTATTATTCTTACTACCATATACATTTAGAAAAAAAGAATCAAAATGGATTAATTTTCTTACTCTACTTGAATTATGTTTAATCGCATTTTTAGGATTTGTACTTGTTACAAATAAAGAGATAAAACATTTAAATATAAGTAGAACTATAGGTCTTGTTGTTTATATATTTGGCTTAGTAGAAATAGTTAGAGGATATCATTCTAATGGTGGAGTAAAGATATTTAAAAGTAGCTTATTAAATGGCTTAATTAAGTACTTTAATATATTCTTAATTACTCTAGGTACTTATATATTCTTTGATCAACCATTTGATAAATATTTACTAACAGCTATTAGAGTATGTTTAATAGCTTTAGCAATAATATCTATAATTATTGGCCTATTAAAAATGCCTAAAAAGAAGAAATAAGCACACTAAAAACGCTTTTTTAGTGTGTTTTATTTATTTTACATAGTAATAATATAATTATTATGTTATAATCTCTTGGGTTTGGTGATTATATGGAAAAAATATTATTTAATGAAATGAATATCTCTATTGGAACTAAAAAAGCAATAGAAGAACTTGGCTTTGTAGAACCAACTGATATTCAAAATGAAGCAATTCCTAAAATGTTAGAAGGATTAGATATTGTTGGTTTAGCTCAAACAGGTACTGGCAAAACTTTTTCTTTCGCAATACCTATGATAGAAAAAATAGATTCTAAATCAAAAACTATTCAAGGATTAGTAATGCTTCCAACAAGAGAACTTGCTTTACAAGTATATGCAGAATATGTAAAACTTTTAAAGTTTAATCGTGAAATAAAACTAGCAACTATTTATGGTGGACAAAGCTATGATAAACAACTTAAAGATTTAAAGAGTAAACCACAAATAGTAATAGGTACACCAGGTAGAATAATTGATCATATGAATAGGGGCAATTTAGATTTTTCTAATATAAAAATATTAGTATTAGATGAAGCTGATGAAATGCTTAAGATGGGCTTCATTGAAGATATTGAAACAGTACTTAAAACTACGCCAGAAAATAGGCAAACAGCCCTTTTTTCAGCAACAATGCCTGAAGAAATTAGACGCGTTAGTAAGAAATATTTAAATAACCCATTTAATATAACTATTAAGTCAAAAACTCTAACTGTTGATAAGACAAAACAGTTATATTATGAGGTAAAACAATCAAGTAAAACTGATCTATTAATTAGACTACTTGACTTTTATTCATTTAATTCTGTAATGGTTTTTTGTAATACAAAAAGTATGGTAGATGAATTAACTACTACCCTAAAAGAACATGATTATCAAGCTGATGGTATACATGGTGATTTAAAACAAATGCAACGTGATAGAGTTATGAATTCATTTAGATGTGGCTTAACAAAAATATTAATTGCAACTGATGTTGCGGCTCGTGGTATTGATGTTAAAGGGGTAGAAGCTGTATTTAACTTTGATTTACCACAAGATGATGAATCATATGTTCATAGAATTGGTAGAACTGGTAGAGCTGGTTTAAGTGGTATGTCTTTAAGTTTTGTTACTGGTAAGGGTAAAAATAGAGTAGCTGAAATTGAGCGCTATACAAAAAGTAAAATGGAAAAAGCAGAAATACCTTCAGTTGATGAAATCATTAAACAAAAACAAAAGAAAATATATTCAGAAATTACTGAAATTATTGATAACTCTGAAAAAAAGAATACATATAAACCTATCATTAATAAATTACTTGCTGAAGGATATGATGGTATAGATATTTTAAATGCTTTAATTGATAAAATTGTTAATGAAGAAGTTAAAGAATATAAAGAAATTGAAATAGAAGAACCATATAAAAGGAAAAATAAAGAACATAATAGAAAAGATAAATTTGGTAAAACTATATCTTTTTCATATTATCAACTTAATTTAGGTAGAAATGACGGGGTTAAGCCAAAAGAGTTTGTTGATTTTATCTCTAAATTAACAAAAATACCTAATTATTGCTTTGGCGATATTATAATTCACAATAATAAAACAAGCTTTGAAATAAGACCTGAAGCTAATAAAAAAATAGTTTTATTACAAGGCAAAAAGATAAATGGATATGTTTTAAATTTAAGAAAATTATCAAAATTAGAATAAAAAGGCAAAAAAATTGCCTTTTTTTATATATTTTTATATAAAATATATAGAAAAATAGTAGTAAAAAATGTATAATTTATATGTTAGGAGTGATTTTTTATGGATTTAAAAAAATATGTTTACGATATTCCAAATTTTCCAAAAGAAGGAATTCTATTTAGAGATATTACACCATTACTTAATAATGGTGAGGCATATAGCTATGTTATTGATTTAATGGTTAACTATGCTAAAAAAGTTGGAGCAACAAAGATTGCTGCACCAGAAGCAAGAGGCTTTTTATTTGGATGTGCTGTTGCTTCTAAATTAAATTTACCATTTGTTCCTGTTAGAAAGCCAGGTAAGCTTCCAAGAGAAACAATAGAAGTTGAATATGACTTAGAATATGGAACAAATACAATTTGTATTCATAAAGATGCAATTAATGAAAATGATAAAGTCTTAATTGTTGATGATCTTCTTGCTACAGGTGGTACAGTAAATGCCGCTAAAAAGCTTATTGAAGATAGTAAAGGAGAAGTAGTTGGTTTTATTTTCCTTGTTGAATTAGTTGATTTAAAGGGAAGAGATTTATTAAACCATAAGAATATAGAATCAATTTTAAAGTACTAGAATAAAGGATGTGATTTTTATGTCACAGGTAAAAAACGTAACAATCGATGATTTACTTGAAAGCTGTAGAAAATATTTAAAAAAAGATGAAAACTTAAACCTAATTAATAGGGCATATAATTATGCTTTTTTAAAGCACACTGGTCAATTTAGAAAAAGTGGTGAACCATATATAATTCATCCACTTGCTGTAGCATATATTTTATCTGAATTATCAGTTGAGCCAGTTACAATAGCCGCAGCCCTATTACACGATACAATTGAAGATACTGAAGCATCTTTTGAAGATATTAAAACTAACTTCAGTGAAGATATAGCTTATTTAGTAGAAGGTGTTACAAAAATTAATCAAATCACATTCGATTCTAAAGAACAAGCATTAGCTGAAACACATCAAAAGATGTTACTTGCAATGGCTAATGATATAAGAATTATCTTAATTAAGCTTGCCGATAGACTACATAACATGCGTACTATGGATGCTATGCCAAGGGAAGCCCAAATAAGAAAAGCAAAAGAAACATTAGAAATTTATGCTCCACTAGCTCATAAACTAGGTATGTTTAAAATTAAAGCTGAGCTAGAAGATAGAGCCTTACGTTATGAAAACCCTGATATTTATTATCACATTTCTAATTTAATTAATGCTAAAAAGGCTGAAAGAGAAAAATTAATTAATGATATGATTACTGCCTTAGAAGAGCATTTTAAAACTATTAAACTAAAAAAATATGAAATAAAAGGTAGAATTAAAAATATCTATTCAATTTATAAAAAGATGTATGAAAAGAATAGAGATTTTGATGATATATATGATTTACTAGCAATAAGAATTATAGTTGATAAGGTAGAGACTTGTTACCAAGCATTAGGTATAATACATGCTCACTTTGTACCACTACCTAAACGTTTTAAAGACTATATTGCTGTACCTAAACCAAACCTATATCAATCGCTTCATACTACAGTTGTAGGTGTAAATTCAGAAATATTTGAAATACAAATAAGAACTAAAGCAATGGATGATGTAGCTGAAGTAGGTATCGCTGCACACTGGGCTTATAAAGAAAATAAAACATATTCAAAAGATAAAGTACAATTTGAAATGGCAACAAAACTAAAATGGTATGGTGAATTATTAATGCTATCAAAGGATCAAGACATTAATAAGGACGCTCATGAATTCGTTGATGTTGTTAAAACAGATTTACTTGATACAAACATTTATGTTTTTACTCCAAAAGGAGAAGTTGTTGCCTTGCCAAGTGGAGCTACTGCCTTAGATTATGCCTATAAAATACATACAGATGTAGGTAATAATGCAGTTGGCGCAACAATAAATAATAAAAATGTTATGCTTGATACACCTCTTAAAACAGGTGATGTAGTAAACATTAGAACTCAAAAGAATTCTACTGGTCCATCAGAAGATTGGCTTAAAAAAGTTACTACTAGTCATGCAAAAGCAAAAATTAAGAATTTCTTGAATAATAAATATAGAGATGAACTAATTGATAAAGGAAAAGAAGAATTAGAAAAAGAAATAATTGCTCAAAAGGTTAATACTGAAATAACTAGTGAGTTTATTAGAAAACATTTCCAACGTCAAGGTATTGAAGATATTTATGATTTATATGTAGAAATAGGTAAGAAAATAATTTCACCTAAAACTGTTGTTGCTAAACTTTTAGGTAAAGAGTATCACTATGAAGAAAACTTACAAAAACAAATCTTAAAGAGTCAAAGAATAGAAAAAGCAAATAAATCTACTGGTATTATAGTTTCAGGTGTAAGTAATGCCGATGTTAAACTTGGTAATTGCTGTAACTGTATTCCAGGTGATCCAATTGTTGGCTATATTTCAAAAGGTAATGGAGTAATTGTACATTCTATTAACTGTAAAAATATAAAAGAATTAGATAAAAAGAGATTCGTTGAAGTATTTTGGGAAGGTAATAGTGATAGAAAATATTCTTGTAGAATAAAGATATTATCTGAAAATAATACTATATTTGCGGATTTAATTTCAACAATCAATGCATCAAACTCTTCAATCTTACAACTTCAATCAAATCAAAAAGAAGATGGACTTGTAGTTACAAAAATTAAAATCATGGTTAAAAATATTGAGGAATTAGATACCTTAATAGCTAACATTAACAAGATTAAATATGTAATGCAAGTAGAAAGAGATAACAATTAGAGTTTTAGTACAAAGAGTAAAAGATGCAAAAGTTGAAATTGATGGAAAAATTAATGGACAAATTGATAAAGGATATATGTTACTTGTAGGCTTTGGCTTAGATGATACTATTGAAAATGTTAAAAAGATGGCTTATAAAGTAGCTAATTTAAGAATATATCCTGATAGTGATGATAAACTTAATTTATCTATTTTAGATATGGGTGAATCTATTTTATCCATTTCACAGTTTACTTTATATGCAGATACTAAAAAGGGACATAGACCTTCATTTAGTAATGCACTTAAAGATGGAGCTAAAGAATTATATTTAGCTTTTAATGAAATCTTAAGAAAAGAATACAACATTAAAGTTGAAGAAGGAATATTTGGAGCCGATATGAATGTAACATTTACTAATTTAGGCCCAACAACTATAATGCTTGAATTTTAAGGAGGACCATATGAAAGGATTAATTTTACTTGATAATTATTTTGAAGATACAGAAGCACTATCTACTATTGATGTAATTAGAAGAGGTGGTATCGATATTGTAAAAGTAAATATGAGTAATGATGAGGTTTTAGAAACTCAATATGGTCATAAAATCATTGTAAAGGATTTTTATAATGATATTATATTTGATGATTATGATTTTTTAGTTATTCCTGGTGGACGTGCAGTAATGAATACATTATTTAATGACGCTAGAGTTTATGAAGCAATCAAAAGATTTGATAGTAAGCATAAGCTTATAGCTTGTATTTGTGCTGCACCTAGCTTACTTAGAGAACAACTTAAAGATAAAGAATTTTCATGTTATCCAGGCTTTGAAAAATATATTGATGGAAAATATATGCAAACAGGTGTTACAAGATGTTCTAATTACATTACCGCAAGAAGTATGTATTTTTCTATAGAGTTTGGACTTGAAATAGTTAAATACTTAACTAATACTGACATAAGGAGTAGGTTGGAGGCGAGGTAATGAAAATAAATAAAGCAATAGTTATTCAAACTATCTTTATTTCTTTATTCATGTTAATACTATTATTTGAAACATATTTACTTACAACTCAAACATTTAATCCATACATTGTTCCGTTTAAAAGAACATTTAAGAGTGAATTTACATCTTTAATTGGTAATATATCTATTCTATCGATTATTTGTTTATTTATATTCATCTTTATAAGAAGACCTTATAGAAGAATATATACATTAGGTATTTGTGAAATAGTTTTATCAGTTATTGTTTATGCTTTAATGGTATATTCAAGATATTATTTCACGTTCTTTAGTTTTAGACAAATGTCTTTGACTAAAAATCCTGCTGGAGAATTAGGAGTAAATGTAGCTAAACAAGTATTTGTAGAATTATTTACATCTGGTATGTTTTTAATTCTAATACCTGGTGTTATCTTTATTGTAATAGCGTTAATATGTAGAAAAAAAGAAATATTTAATGCTAAAAGAGAATCTCATACTACAAGCAAAAAGGTCGCATCAAGTATTCTTGCTATATCTTTAAGCTTCGCAATGACTTTATCTTTTAGATTATCAATAAAGAAAAACTGGCCATATAATTCAGATTTAGCTTTATATGGATGTCAAAATACTGGTGTTTATAACTATTATTTATATGAAGTTTGTGGATGGAATTTCTATTATTCTGGAAACAAATATAAAGATGATGAAGTTACAGTTAAAGTAAATAAATTTAATAGAAATGATAGCAATTATATTAACTTTTTAGATGAAGAAAATTCTGATTCTAGAGTTTATATGGGCTCTTTAAGTGGTAAAAACTTAAAGATTATTCAACTTGAATCACTAAATACTTATTGTATTGATTTAGAATATGATGGTGTTAAATTAATGCCAAATCTAAATAAGATTATTGATGATAATAATTCTTATTATTTATCAAACTTCTATACATCAGCTGGTCAAGGAAAAACTGCGGATGCGGAAATTGCAATTAATACTGGTGTTAATCCACAAGGACAAAATACACAACACTGGGATTTTAAGGTTAGTAAAAAGAATGGAGCTAATTACGATTTTCAAACTCTTGCTGATATGTTTAAAGAAAAATATAATTCAACATGTTATTCATTTCATGGAGATTTAGAAGAATTCTATAATAGACAATTAGTCCATACAGTAATGTTTGGATATGATGAATTTTATTCACTTGAAGAATATGTTAAAACTCATAAAAGTGAAGATGAAGATCCATCTAGCTATATAAATGGTTGGGTAGATGATAAAGTTGTTATTAATTGGGAAAAAGAAGTAACAAATTCTTTAACAACTCCATTTATGTCTTATCAAATAATGACAGTAAGTCATACACCATTTATAGGAAATCCTAAAGAAGAAGAATACAATACTTTTGGGTATAAAAATAAAATGCTTTATAGAT
>JAEEGL014398810.1_pt1 | contig 11785 bp, 6 predicted proteins | sample 9134231 | NCBI WGS metagenome assembly JAEEGL01 (sample SAMN16246548, study PRJNA631951) | gut metagenome | biome: gut microbiome; feature: rumen; material: fiber-attached | host: Bos | place: Iran: Karaj | collected 2018-10 | reverse complement strand
TACTTTAAGGAGCTCATCAATACATGCTGTATCTTCTGGTGTTGCACCATCAGAAAGAGCCTTGAATGCAGAACCCTTAACGATAGGTGTATCACGTGGATAGCCGTATGATTCGAGAACATCGCGAACCTCTTCCTCAACGAGCTCAACAAGCTCTGGGTCGTCGAGAAGGTCGATCTTGTTCAAGAATACGATAATCTTCGGAACACCAACCTGGCGAGCGAGAAGGATGTGCTCGCGTGTCTGAGGCATTACAGAGTCTGGAGCTGAAACAACGAGGATAGCACCATCCATCTGCGCAGCACCTGTGATCATGTTCTTGATGTAGTCAGCATGGCCTGGGCAGTCAATATGTGCATAGTGACGTTTGTCTGACTGATACTCAAGGTGACGTGTGTTGATTGTAATACCACGAGCTTTTTCCTCTGGAGCATTATCAATTTCATCATACTTAAGAGCTTTGTCGCCATATTTTTTGGCGCAATACATTGTGATTGCAGCACTAAGAGTTGTCTTACCATGGTCAACGTGACCGATAGTACCAACGTTCATGTGCGGCTTTGTTCTTTCGAACTTTTCCTTTGCCATTTGATCCTCCTTACCAGATTAAAGGCATTAAAAAAAATTTTTTTGTGTTGTATTTTTCACGAATGCCGCACACGACAGTGCTGGCCATCCATAAACACACTTATTCAAGAAGATTTTATTGAAAGAGATGATTATTCCAGACTAGAAAGAAAACTTTTTACATTCGAAAAAGACAAGATATCAATTCATCTTGTTTTGGCTGGAACCACCTGTAATCATTAAAACCTTAATGACCGGTCTGGCACTCCGGAGCCTGCAGCTTAACACTGCTGTCAAAAACCCGAAATTACCATTTATATGATACTGTCAACGACAGTTATCTGCTTAATTTTGGGTCGAAAAAACCTGATTCATTTTTTGAACCTTTACGGTATTTTCCAGACATCTACCCAATAAATGTCCGTTTGACACTCAAAGAACCCTATATCATCCGCAAAAGCGGATAATTAAAAAAAATATACATTATTTAAAAAAAAAGTGCAAGTACTTTACTTTATTTTTTAAATAAAAAAAACCGCCGGCTTTAAATAAACCAGCGGATTTATTTTCAGAAGATTTAAGACTACCAGCGGTAATGTGCGAAAGCTTTATTTGCTTCTGCCATTTTATGTGTATCTTCCTTCTTCTTATATGCTGTACCTGTGTTGTTGTAAGCATCAAGAAGTTCCTGTGCAAGACGTTCGTTCATTCCGCGTCCACTTTTTGCACGAGCTGCTGTAATTACCCAGCGCATTGCAAGAGCTTCACGACGACTGTCACGAATTGCTATAGGTACCTGATATGTAGCACCACCAACACGGCGTGATTTTACTTCTACCTGAGGTTTAACATTATCCAGTGCCTTAAGGAATACTTCAAGAGGATCTTTCTGAGTTTTCTCTTTAAGAATATCAAGAGCACTGTAAACAATTTTAGTAGTAGTTGCTTTTTTTCCATCGAGCATCATGCGGCATACAAATTTTGATACAACAACACTGTTGTATTTTGTATCTGGCAGAAGCGGACGGTCGATTGATTTATTCTTTCTTCCCATTTTACTTCTCCTTATGCCTTTGGACGCTTAGCACCATATTTTGAACGACCGCGCTTACGATCTTCTACACCAAGTGTATCTTTTGTACCACGAATAATATGATAGCGAACACCAGGAAGATCCTTAACACGACCACCACGGATGAGAACAACTGAGTGTTCCTGCAAGTTATGTCCAATACCTGGAATATATGCAGTAACTTCAATTCCATTTGACAAACGAACACGAGCAACTTTTCGAAGAGCAGAGTTCGGTTTTTTTGGTGTAACAGTCATAACACGTGTGCAAACACCACGTTTTTGAGGACAAGACTGAAGTGCGGGAGACTTCGTTCTGTTCTCGGCTGACTTACGACCTTGACGGATTAATTGATTAATTGTAGGCATTTTGCCTTTTCTCCTATAATTATAACCGGCAGCACTCCGGTAATTAAGCAAATTTTCAGGCTTTTAATTTATCAAAAAAACTAAAAGCATGTCAATGCTCAACAGAAAAATCTATTGAGCATTATGTTTTTTTCTATTATTTAGTCTTCTTCAGAATAGTAAGGTGTATCATCAACCTGAGCTTCCATTTCTTTTTCAAGCTCACGACGTTCAAGGATTTCTTTCATCTGAAGATCCAGATCAGACCCGGAATTATCTACAAGTTTTACGTTCTTGTAATTTCTGATTCCTGTACCTGCTGGAATCATATGTCCGATAATTACATTTTCTTTAAGACCACGAAGGCCGTCTGTTGCTCCGGCTATAGCTGCATTCGTAAGAACCCGTGTTGTTTCCTGGAATGATGCTGCAGAAATAAATGAATCGATATTCAAGGCAGCTTTTGTAATTCCCTGGAAAAGCGGACGTGCAACGGCAGGCTTTCCACCTTCTGCAATAACCTTATTGTTTTCTTCATGGAACTTGTACTTATCAACCTGCTGACCAAAGATAAACTTTGTATCCCCTACTGCCATAATTTCAACTTTACGCAGCATCTGGCGGATAATTACACCAATATGTTTATCATTAATTGCAACACCCTGGTTACTGTAAACTGCAGAAATTTCAGTCATAAGGTAATTCTGAAGTGCATTTTCTCCAAGAATTGCAAGAATATCATGTGCACTTAAATCACCGTCACAAAGTCTTTCCCCAGCTTCAACTGTATCACCATCACGTACAAGAAGACGTTTTGTCATTGGTACAAGATGTTTATAAACATTGTCGTATTTATCCTTTACAATAACAGTACGTTTACCCTTTGTAATACCTTCAAAGTAAACAACACCAGAAATCTGTGCAAGAACTGCTGGAGATTTTGGTTTACGTGCTTCAAACAATTCAGATACACGTGGCAGACCACCAGTAATATCGTTTGTTTTTGCAGATTCCTTAAGAATCTTAGCAAGCTGATATCCTGCAACAACTTTCTGATTATCATCAACCATAAGAATTGCACCGGACGGCATGTAATAGCTTCCTACTTCATTTCCTGCTTCATCAGTAATGAGGATACGCGGCTGTTTTGTATCAAGATGAAGGTCTGTAATTTTCTTTTCAGTATTTCCAGTTTCTTCATCGATTGTTTCATCAAGAGTAGAACCACTGATAATGTCTTCATAGTGAACATATCCGTCGGCTTCTGCAATAATCGGTTCAGAATACTGGTCAAAAGTTCCGATTGTTTCATTCTCATTAACAATCTGTCCCTCTTTTACAATAACACTTGAACCGTTCCTGATTTCAATTTTCTGTTTTTTTGCTACAAGATAAATCTTCTTGTCTTTTATAACAACGAAAGCAATTTCTGGTGCAATTACCTGCTTACCTTTTGATTCAAAAAGAACAGAATCTGTCATAACATGATCACCGTCATTTACAAACAGTTTTGCATCTTTTGGAATATCGTAATCTTTCACAATACGACTTGCTTCCATTATACCTTTACGGGTAAACAGCCATGAGCCGTCTTTCATTTCAACGTGAGTACCTGTAATGCTATTGATGATTACCGGATATTTCAAAACTATACGGTTATCTTCAGTTGCCTTTGTAGCAGTACCTCCCTGGTGGAATGTACGCATTGTAAGCTGTGTACCCGGCTGACCAATTGACTGAGCTGCAATAATACCAACTGCTTCGCCAATTTCTACAATCTTGTTGCGTGCCAGGTTTCTTCCATAACACATACAGCATACACCATGCTGTGATTCACAAGTGAGCACTGTTCTCATCTTGATGCGTTCAACACCAGCTTCATCAATTTTCTTTGCCAGTTCTTCTGTAACATATTCATTTACATCACAGATTTTTTCTTTTGTAATCGGATGATAAACACTTTCCTGAGTAAAGAGTCCTACAATGCGGTCTTTAAGTGCAACCTTAACCTCATCACCCTCTTTAATTGCTGTATATTCAATACCGTTAATAGTACCACAGTCTTTTTCATTGATAACAACATCCTGAGCAACATCGACAAGACGACGGGTCATGTAACCAGCATCAGCTGTTTTAAGAGCAGTATCTGAAAGACCTTTTCGGGCACCATTTGTAGAAATAAAGAACTCGATAACCGAAAGACCTTCTTTGAAGTTTGAACGGATAGGTAACTCGATAATGTCTCCATTAGGTTTAGCCATCAATCCACGCATAGCAGCCAGCTGAGAAATCTGCTTTTTAGAACCACGGGCACCAGAGTGAGCCATCATATAAATGGTGTTAAAGCCCTCTTTATCCTGTTCAAAGCCTTTCATCATGACATCAGTAAGTTCATCATTTGCTTTCTGCCAGATTTCTGTAACTTTGTTGTAACGTTCTTCAGCGGTAATATGTCCCTGCTTATACTGTTTCCAAACAGCTTCAACCTGTTTATTAGCATCTGCCATAAGGTCTTTTTTCTGTGCCGGAACCAGAATATCATCCATAGAAAGAGTTGCACCAAAGAATGTAGCATATTTATATCCGACTGCTTTGATAGCATCAACCATCTGAACGGTAAGCCATGGACCTTTTGCCTTAAGAACCTTCTCAATCATCTGTTTAAGTTCTTTGTCACCAAGCAGCTGATTAACATATTCAACCTCTTCCGGCATAGCATCATTGAAAATCAGACGACCGGCAGAAGTTTCAACCAGTTCACCATTATATGGAGCTTTTTGAACAGGAACCTTTATTAAAGACTGATAATCGATATTTTTTGCTTCTGCAGCAAGCATTACTTCATCTACAGAACTAAAACGTTTGCCTGTTCCCTTTCCTGAAGGCTTAATTTTAGTAAGATAATAAATACCCAAAACCATGTCCTGCGACGGATATACAATTGTCTTTCCGTTTGCAGGGTCAAGCAGGTTACGTGCAGAAAGCATCAGAGTCCAGCATTCCATCTGTGCTGCCTGAGTCAAAGGCACGTGAATGGCCATCTGGTCACCGTCAAAGTCAGCATTAAAGGCATGACAAACCAGAGGATGCAGTTTAATTGCTTTTCCTTCTACAAGAACCGGCTCAAAAGCCTGAATACCAAGGCGGTGTAAAGTTGGAGCACGGTTAAGCATAACAGGATGTTCACGTACAACTTCATCAAGAATTGCGTAAACTTCCGGAGCTTCCTGTTCTACAAGCATTTTTGCCTTTTTAATGTTTGCAGCTACAGTCTTATCTACCAGTTTTTTCATGATAAACGGCTTGAAAAGTTCAAGAGCCATCTTTGTAGGAAGACCACACTGCCAGAGCTTAAGTTCTGGTCCAACAACAATTACAGAACGTCCAGAATAGTCAACACGTTTTCCCAAAAGGTTCTGACGGAAACGTCCCTGCTTTCCTTTAAGCATGTCTGAAATAGATTTCAGTGGACGATTTGAAGCACCTTTTACAACTTTCTTATGTTTTGAATTGTCAAAAAGTGAATCAACTGCTTCCTGAAGCATTCGTTTTTCGTTGCGGATAATGATATCTGGAGCAGAAAGCTGCTGCAGTCTCTTTAAGCGGTTATTTCTGTTGATAACACGACGATACAAATCGTTGAGGTCTGATGTAGCAAAACGTCCGCCTTCAAGCTGTACCATTGGTCTAAGATCCGGCGGAATAACTGGAATTACATCAAGAATAACCCAAGAACATTTATTTGTTGAAGAACGGAAATCTTCTACAATCTGAATTCGTTTCAAAAGGCGTTTATCACTTTTTGCACCTTTTTCAATCATTTTTGCACGAAGTTCCACAGCAAGATCATCCAGATTCAGGTTTTCAAGCAACTCTTTAATTGCCTGAGCACCCATTTCTGCACGGAAGGCCCCGCCATATCTTTCCTGTGCTTCAATATACTCATCTTCTGTAAGAAGCTGCATATTTTTAAGAACAGTATCACCAGCATCAATAACAATGTATTTTTCATAATAAAGAACAGAACGAAGAGCAGCAACCTGAAGGTTAAGGAGAAGTCCCATGCGACTAGGAACGGAACGATAATACCAGATATGTGAAACAGGAGTTGCAAGTTCAATATGACCCATACGTTCACGACGAACTTTAAAGTGAGTAACTTCTACACCACAACGGTCACAAATTACACCCTTATAACGGATTGATTTGAATTTTCCACAATAACATTCCCATTCTTTGGTAGTACCGAAAATACGCTCACAGAAAAGACCGTCTTTCTCTGGTCGCAAAGTACGGTAATTTATTGTTTCTGGTTTTTTAACCTCACCATAAGACCACGCACGAATTGTGTCTGGTGAAGCCAGTTTAATTTTCAAGCTGTCAAAATCTTGAATATCTCGCATCTATTTCTCCTATTAGAAATCTTTCTTCTCTGTTATATCTTTTTCGATATTTTCTTCATCACGTTCTGTTAAAGGAATCTGTTTGCCTTTTGCATCATAAATAGTAAAATCAAGGGCAAGTCCACGAAGTTCCTGAACAAGAACATTGAAAGCTTCTGGTACACCAGCTGCTGTTGATGGAACACCTTTTACAATTGATTCATAAATCTTTGAGCGTCCAGTCATATCATCTGACTTGATTGTAAGAAGTTCCTGAAGGTTGTTTGCTGCACCATATGCTTCAAGTGCCCATACCTCCATTTCTCCAAGACGCTGTCCACCGAACTGAGCTTTACCTCCAAGAGGCTGCTGTGTTACAAGCGAGTATGGTCCGGTTGAACGGGCATGCATCTTATCATCAACAAGGTGATGCAGTTTCATAAAGTATATTACACCCACAAAAACCGGATTCTGGAAAGCTTCTCCAGTGCGTCCGTCGTGAAGAATAGCCTTTGAGTTACGGTTAAAACCGGCTTCTGCAAGTTTATCTTCAATCTGTTTATTTGTAGGTGACTGGAAAACCGGAGCTTCATACCACTGATCCAGATACAGACCGGCAAGTCCAAGCTCAGATTCCATAATCTGACCAATATTCATACGGGAAGGAACACCCAGAGGATTAAGACAAATATCAAGTGGAGTTCCGTCTTCCATATACGGCATATCCTCTACCGGAAGGATTCGGGCAACAATACCCTTGTTTCCGTGACGACCTGCCATTTTATCACCTTCGCGAAGCTTTCGTTTTACGGCGATAAGTACTTTTACTACTTCATCAACTCCAGGATTTAAGTCATCCCCTTCAGTTCGCTTTAAGCGCTGAACATCTATTACAGTTCCTTCAACACCATGAGGTACACGAAGAGATGTATCGCGAACTTCTTTTGCTTTTTCACCAAAGATAGAGTTCAAAAGCTTAAATTCCGGTGTTGTTTCTGTTTCGGATTTCGGAGTTACCTTTCCAACCAGAATATCACTTGAACGTACTTTTGCACCAATCCGGATAATTCCTTCTGCATCAAGGTTATCAAGTGCCTTTTCACTTGTATTTGGAACATCACGTGTAATTTTTTCAGGACCAAGCTTTGTTTCACGAATTTCTGTAGAAAATTCTTTGATATGAATAGAAGTAAACATATCTTCTTTGACTACACGCTGAGAAATCAGGATAGCGTCCTCATAGTTATATCCGTTCCAAGGCACAAATCCTACAAGAATGTTTCGTCCTAAAGCAAGTTCTCCATTAAAGGTTGCAGGACCATCTGCAAGAACAGCTCCGGCTTCTACCTTTTGTCCCACGGAAACAGTCGGTCTCTGATGGTAACAGGTATCCTGGTTGGTTCGCTGATATTTCAACAACGGATATGAATCAAATTCTGTTCCCTTCTGTCCTTTTGGTTTAATGCGGACTTCTGTAGATGAAACATACACAACTTCACCAGAGCGTTTTGCCTTAACAAGAACTCCTGAGTCATAAGCACATTTCTGTTCCATACCGGTACCTACCCGAGGCGGTTCCGGGAATAAAAGCGGAGTTGCCTGACGCTGCATGTTTGAACCCATGAGAGCACGGTTAGCGTCATCATGCTCAAGGAAAGGAATAAGAGCAGCAGATACAGAAATAATCTGTTTTGGAGAAACGTCCATGTACTGAACATCTTTTGGATCGCGGGCTGCATAATCACCACGGTCACGGGCAGGAATAGTACTTGTTGCAAAAGAACCGTCTTCTTTCATATCTTCTGAAACCTGACCGATAACATAGCGGTCCTCATCCATAGCAGAAAGATACTCAACTTCTTTTGTTGCTTTTCCTTTTACAACCTTGCGGTAAGGTGCTTCCAAAAAACCGTAGTCATTAACACGTGTATAAATAGCAAGCGATACAATAAGACCGATATTCGGACCTTCAGGAGTTTCAATCGGACACATTCGTCCATAATGTGTATAGTGAACATCACGTACTTCGAAACCAGCACGATCCCGGGAAAGACCACCTGGTCCTAATGCATTAAGACGTCGTTTATGTGTAAGTTCAGCAAGCGGATTAACCTGATCCATAAACTGTGACAACTGGCTGGATGCAAAAAATTCTTTGATAGAACTTACAATTGGTTTTATGGAAATAAGATCCTGAGGTTTCATTGTCTCAGTTTCTTTTGTACTCATGCGTTCACGGGCAATGCGAACCATACGGCTGAATGCAGTTTTAAGCTGATTTGTCATCAACTCACCCACTGAACGTACACGGCGGTTTCCTAAATGGTCAATATCATCAATTGGCTCTATTCCGTCGTACACCTTAATCAGAAACTTCATTGTTGCAATAATATCTTCTTTTGCAAGTGTAAAAGTTTCCAGAGGTTCTGCATAATTGAATTTTTTGTTTAATTTATAGCGTCCTACACGACCAAGATCATAGCGGCGTTCATCAAAGAACATTGTTAAAAGCTCTTTTTCAGCAGCTTCAATGGTAATTGGTTCTCCTGGCTGTAAAACACTGAATACTGCAGAAATTGCATCTTCTTTAGTCGGTTCATCATTTTCTGAACCTTCTTTTGTAAAACGAATTTCTTCCCGTTCAAAACAATTGATAATCATCTGAGAATCAAGTGAATTTTTGCCCTCAAAATCGATTACTGTAAGTTTTTTAATACCATGTACATAAAGTTCATCAATATTGTGCGGCTGAAGTTTTTCACCTGCACGGAAAAGTTTCTTTTCTTCGCCGGATTCGGCATCTTTTACAAGAACTGCATCCGCTAAAACATTTCCTACAAGAGAATCACGGAATTCTCTGGTATCTTTGATGGTTATATTTTTAACATCATAGAAAGCCCTGATAATTTCTTCACGTGTTTCATAGCCTAAAGCACGCAGGAAGATAGTACCAAGAATACGCTTTTTACGATCGATTTTTGCATAGATTAATTCTTTTTTCTGATCAATTTCAAACTCAAGCCAGCTTCCGCGGTAAGGAATGATTCGGCTTGAATAAACACCTTTGTCATGACAGAAAATTACACCTGGGGAACGATGAATCTGAGAAACAACAACACGTTCTGCTCCATTAATAACAAATGTTCCGCGTTCTGTCATAAGCGGGATGTCACCCATGTAGACATCTTTCTGCCGGATTTCACCTGTCTGCTGAAAAACAAGATTTACACGAGCCTTAAGAGGTACGCCATATGTAAGACTTTTCTGTTTGCATTCCTGCTCAGAAAATTTAATATTCTCTTCATCAAGTTCATAGTACTCATATTCAAGTACCATGTCGCCATTTGGGCTTTCAATAGGGAATGTTGACTGAAAAACTTCTTCCAATCCCTGCACTGCAAGAGGTTCTTTATTATCCAGCTTATTTTTCTGCAAAAAACTCTCGTAGCTTGAGAGCTGAATATCTATAAGGTTCGGCAGTTCCATAAAGTTCTGGATATTCTTACCTAAATACTTTCGGTCAACGGTCTTGCTCTTTGCGAACATCAATTACCCCTCTAAAAAAACAATAATAACAAGTATAGCTGTCCCGCATAAATAATACAGGACAGCTTTTTTTTGGTTAAAAACCACAGTTCTTAAAGTTCTGCAGTTTTTATAATTTTTATCAAGGAAATCTAAAGAAAAGAAATCTCTAAAGTTTTCCTTAATAAATAATTAAGCAATTTTACAAACACCACCAGCTGCTTCAATTGACTCTTTAATTTTAGCTGCTTCATCTTTAGAAACACCTTCTTTAAGAGGTTTTGGAGCGCCTTCAACCAGGTCTTTTGCTTCTTTAAGACCAAGCTGTGTAACTTCACGAACAGCCTTGATAACTGCAATTTTCTTTGCAGGATCTGCTGATTCAAGTGTAACTGTGAATTCTGTCTGTTCTTCAGCTGCTGCACCGCCTGCTGCGCCTGCTGCACCTGCAACTACTACTGGAGCTGCTGCTGTTACACCAAATTTTTCTTCCATAGCTTTTACAAGCTCAGAAGCCTCAAGTACTGTCATTGAAGCAATTGCTTCAAGAATCTGATCTGTTGTGAGAGCTGCCATATTATCTTCTCCTTAAAAAATTTATTTTTGTATAACCGGACAGGACGACAGCTAAGAAGCCTGACCAGTTTTTATCAGCGCTTTTTTCTGCTTATGCAGAATACCTGCAACGCAGATTAATTTGCGCCTTCTGCCTGTTTTTTCTCCACGTAAGCCTGCAATGTTGCAGCAACTTTCTGGATAGGTGCATTGATTGTAGACATAATCATAGCAATCAACTGCTTCTTTCCCGGGAGTTTTGAGAATGCTTCAATCTTTGCTGAATCATACTTTTCGTTATCAAGGAAAGCTCCTTTTACAACAAGAGCCGGAGTATCCTTAGCAAAATCGAAAAGAATTTTTGCAACTTCATTTGCATCTTCTTTTGCAAGTGCAATAGCAGTTGGACCTGCAAGATATTCAGCAACTGAATCAATCTTCATTTCTTCAAAAGCAACACGGGCAAAGTTGTTTTTTACAACCTTGAACTCACAGTTCTTTGCACGAAGCTGCTTTCTGAGTTCTGTAATCTGTTCTACTGTAAGTCCGCGATAATCAGTAAAAATATAATCTGAATATTCCTCGAAAATACCTTTTGCAGCCGCAATAGCCTCAATTTTAGCAGGCTGAAGTTTTTTTGCTTTAATAGCCATTACTCTGCCTCCTTAATATTAACCCAAACACCAGGACCCATTGTTGAGTTTACAGAAACTGATGACATAAAGTCTCCTTTTGCATCAGCCGGGCGTTTTGAATCAACTTCTTTAATAAGGGTTGTAAGGTTTTCTGCGATTTTTGCAGCATCCATAGAAACCTTTCCAACTGCAATGTGAATAACACCGGTTTTATCAGCACGATATTCAACACGACCTTTTTTCAGTTCATTGATAGCTGCAGTAATATCGTTTGTAACAGTACCTGTTTTCGGGTTAGGCATAAGACCTTTGCGACCAAGTACCATACCAAGACGTCCTACATCTTTCATCATATCAGGAGTTGCAACTGCGATATCAAAATCGAGCCAGCCACCCTTTACTTTGTTGATGTATTCATCAGAACCAGCAAATGCAGCACCTGCATCAAGAGCTTCCTTTACACGATCTTCTTTACAGAAAACAAGAACTTTCTTTTCACCCTTGAACTGATTAGGAAATACAAGTGTGTCACGAACAGTCTGGCTTTTTCCGAGTTTAAGATTAATGTGAACTTCTACTGTTTCATCAAATTTTGCAAATTTTACATCTTTAACGATTTCACATGCTTTAACTGCATCATAAGACTTTGTTAAATCATATTTCTTTACAGCAGCACGATAGTTTTTTCCGTGTTTCATATTA
>JAEEGL013677740.1_pt1 | contig 11785 bp, 9 predicted proteins | sample 9134231 | NCBI WGS metagenome assembly JAEEGL01 (sample SAMN16246548, study PRJNA631951) | gut metagenome | biome: gut microbiome; feature: rumen; material: fiber-attached | host: Bos | place: Iran: Karaj | collected 2018-10 | reverse complement strand
TATCGTCCACTCCCGGGCATGAAGTCTCCCTCCGAAAAGGGTTTCTTCGGATCTCCAACACCCAGGGTTCTTAGGCCCTTCCTACTTCTAACGCTCATTGGGTGTGACGGCTCACGATGCTCGTTCATCGCTTCAACGCTCGGCCTGTGACTACGCGTAGGGTTCTGATGGAGGTGTTGGATCTGCTATTCAGTTGTCAAGGTACGAAGGAGAGTCGAGAATCATCTCCTAAGAAGTATGGTAAATGTCCTTTTCGAGAAAGTCAGTTGTAAAAATAATCGGACATTTCGTCGTACATTTCGGAATTTCCAACATTTGGTTTTCATCTTTTTCAGTCCTTTCTTCCTTTTTGAGAACATTTGTTCACCAACTTTTGTCGAGATATTATCACGAAAATATGTTCGTTTCAATAGGCAAAATTGTAAACATTTTCGCACATGAAAAAGGACGTTCGCCAGAACGCCCTAATCCCAGGAAATACCTGGTATTATTACATTTCAGTCCGATATTAGTTCGACATTTGTCCGATTTTAGTCCAGCTTTAGTCGGGGATAAGACGGGGATGCGTGTAACAGTGTTACAAATACTTTTTTACATCGAATTATTAATTTCATCCCACGTAGGAGGCGGCGTTTGTGCCTTATATATGTTTCCAAGAATGTCATCGGTCTCCTTCTTGGAATACTCTGTATCTCCATATGATTGTGTCTTCAACACACACTGATTGTTTATATCACAGAAGAACTGTTGGATTGACTGGAGCAAGTATACGGTACTGCATTCATACTCAAAGGATTCGCGATTTGAATTAAATATCGTATAGTTTACTCCGCTAGTTTGAAAGCTACTCCTATATGAGATTCCATCTATTCCGCTTTTGCGGATATGATCAGTAATAACCTGTGTTGCTTTGTATTGCATAGTTCTATAGTTTTCATCGTTCAATGCTGGCTCAAAATATTGGCGCATAACTAATGTAAAGAAAGGGCCCAAAGCTAGATTATCATTTATGCTATCGGTAGGATCAAATGCCTGATCATTAGCGAAATCTATAATTCTGATCCGTTTTTTCACAATGAACCTGGCAACTGAAACAAGGGAATGAAGAGTGGGTTTAACTTCCGAACATGCAGTTTCTGGTGTATTGGATACGTACAGGTAAGAAACACCAGCAATGTTGTTTCTCCCTGCCGCTCCCTTACCAAGAGGACTGAAGTTACCCCCATTTTTTGTACAGCGATGTACAATGAATGGGGGTACACTTTTATGCTAATAACAAGAGAGACCAAGTTAAAAATCGTAAAAAAGCATCTTAAAGATGGTGTAACTTTGCGTGAATTGTCTGAACAATTTCACATCCACACGTCGAATATTAAGTACTATGTGGACCTTTATCGGGCACATGGAGAGTCTGTATTCGTAAACGACGGGGAATTAAGAACATATACTCGCGAGTACAAACTCAAGGCAATCAAAAGGTATATGACCGGAAATGAGTCTCTACGAAAGATAGCGGTAGATCTTGGGCTAACAGACTATACAATACTCAAAGATTGGGTGGACAAGTATAAGAAAGACGGCGAAGACGCGATACAGACCACTTCCGGACGAAGGAATTATCTGCTCCACAAAGAAAGACAGGATAAGATAGCCAGTGACGAACTGAAGGCACGTATCCAATATCTCGAAGCGGAGAATGAATACCTAAAAAAATCGTACTCCCTAATTCTCGAGAGAGGCAGACAAACCAAGAAAAAGTGAGAGTTATCTGCGAATTACGGGAGAAGTACCCTCTCAAGATGTTACTTGAAATAGCGGGGCTATCCAGAGCAACCTTCTATTATGAGCAAAAGCACATGCATGACAAAGAAAAGAAGGATGCGGCATTGCTTAAGGAGATAGAAGACATCTTCTACGCAAACAACAAAAAATACGGGTCTCCGAGAATAACCATAGAGCTACAAAATCGGGGCTACAACGTCAACAAGAAGCGTGTAGCAAGAATAATGAAAGAAAACGGCATACAGGCAGCAAAGAAGAAACGGCGGTACAACTCTTACAAGGGCACTGTCGGTAAGATAGCACCGAATATCTTAGACAGAAACTTCAGCACAACACGGCCATATGAAAAGCTGGGAACAGATGTGACTGTATTTATAACGCCACATGGGAAACTGTATTTATCCCCGGTAATTGACTTCCATACCAGAGAGATCCTGGCTTATGACTTGTCAGAACATCCAAACATGATGCAAATACGAAGAATGCTTTGGAACCTTACGAATAAACACGGAGACTCGCTTAAAGGAGCCATCTTGCATAGTGACCAAGGCTGGCAGTACCAAATGCTTTATTACCGCAAATACCTTAAGGAGCACTCAATGATCCAAAGCATGTCACGGAAGGGAAACTGTTTGGACAATTCTCCGACAGAGAACTTCTTTGGCAGATTAAAGACAGAGATGTATTACGACAAGGAATACTCTTTTCGGTCACTGAAAGAACTCAAAGAAAACATTAGAGCTTACATCAGGTATTACAACCAAGAACGAATAGTCACAAGGCTGAAAACAAATCCTCAAGATTGCAGAGAAAAACAACAAGCTCTTGTGGTATGATGTGGGTTAAGAAAACACTGTACAAAAAAATGGGTAAAGAACAGACATTCTCTTGAGTCAGATTCGTCATAACCTTGCGTTATAAATCTATCCCCTTCTTTATGGACTCTAATTGCAGAAGGCTTATATATCTCATCGGGAGAAATTATGCGAGCTCTATATAAGATTGTTCCTTCTTCAATTGTTTTTTGAAATGGAGAGTTTGATGATGACAGAACATATTTGTCTATTTCTCGAAGCAGTGTATCTGTGCCATCGTTTCTCACTGCTCCTTGTTCAACCCTTCTCTTGAAATCATTGAAGTGGTTTTGTGCATTTACGGTCAGTGCCCAGTTGAGCATTCTTTGATAAACAGCATTGCTTGCCTCATTTGTATTACTCATCTCAATTCTCCTCTTGCTAATTTTTCTCCTTCTTCGCTTTATAAAACGGGCTCAGATTTATAAACAATTCTTTGAGTTTGTCAGGGTCATCGCAGTTCTTAAACAGATACTCCAGCAATTCCTCTTGCCGCGCCTGGCCAAGAGTTAATCGGTACACTGAGAGGATCTTAATTAATCGTTCATATGCCAAGACATCTCTACTGTACGGATACATAGGAACGATTCTCTCAATCTTCACCATATCATCTGTTTCACGAAGTCCCCAGAATGGTATCAGATCTGAAGATCCATCGATCTTCTCCACTTCAGAAGCTTTGGAAAACATCTCTTCCCAGACGTCTTTATGGAATTGAATTGATCCATATCTCTGTGCAACATTCTGTCGGATAGCAAGGCATTCAAAACGATTGATTCTGCCTTCGCGCTGTTCTAGATCTATAGGATTAGAAGGCAGATTCCAATGCACAATTCTTCTGCAGTAGTTATGGAAATCCAAACCTTCCTGACCTATGGAAGTAGTCGCCAGCACAAAAGGTCTAAAAGGTGAATTGAACGCATTTCTTACTGTCTTTTTGCGATCCGTATCCGAATCACGTCCTTCTCCTTTTGTAAAAGCAACGGCGAAATGGCTTCTGACATTCAGTTGCCGTTCCTTCTTTCCCTGCATACGTTTGCGGAAATTAAGGTAAGTATCGATACTGTACAATGTAGTCCGAATATCTAGTGAATCTCTCATTTGGTAGTGCATTTTTTCCACCAATTTTTCGTCATGATCGATTCCGCTTGCTAACAAATGCGCATATTCGTCAAACACAGCCTGAAGATTGCCTTGTTTGCAGTAGGTCAGCAGGTTCTGCCAGTGTGCATCTTCAGATTTCTTTCCACAAGCAAGTTCAACAACGGCTGTCGACTCAGGCGTATTCATACGGTTAACGAATACTCTCGCCAGTTGACTAGGATAATAGCTTGGATATACTGCGTCACCTTCACAGTGCATATTGTACGTGCGATCAATACAAACAGCCGGGGAAGCAATTGCCATATCAGTCAATACAGTCGCCAGATCCCGAGGTTTTTTACCCAGATTTGAACCGTTTGCTCGCACTGTCTCAATATACAATTCTCTCAAATAATCAAGGTGGATCTTAAAACTGTTCTGTTTCCTAGACCTGTCATCGGCATTTCCATAATCAGCAAGTTCCTTTCCGGACGAAAGCCAGTTTTTTACATATTCCTCTTCATCCATGAGTAGGGGAGCTAGATAATACCAGCGGTTATCCTGTTTCCCAGCACTCTTTGACGGGAGTTCATCCAATCGTCCGGTAATTCGTTCCTTAATCTCCCTTTGTATATCTCGCAGAGTCATATTACTATTCAAACATTGAATCGGATCATAACAACTCGCAAGAAATTCCGAAGGATACAGAAGGCAAAAGAGTGCCATACTCGCTGGAATTCCGTCTTTAACTGCAAAATTCATACGCGCAGAAGGATAACGTTTCTCACCAGCCAAGAAATAACGAACCTCTTTATCTTGAGATTCCTTTGCAAGTTTTCCAACTGTTCTACGCTCGGCTTCATAGGAAATCATACTTGCCAGCATTCTCGGAACCATCTCCCAAGATGAAAAAATGAGTGTCTTGGAAGATTGCTCTGAATTCTTAAATATTCCCTGGAGAGCATAGTAAGGTTTAGATGGTGGCAGCCACAGCAGCTGTTCCACGCCTTTTTGAAGAACCTTATTCATAACATAGTCAAGACGAGCATTTTTCCTTGGAATCGGTTCGTAGTTATCAAACCATCGTGGCCGCAGCCAAAAAGACTCTCTATAGATCTTATTCATCTCTTCCGGATGATTCTTAAAATACTTCTCTACTATCCGTTTCAACTGGTAGTCTTTCATAAATGACATCAGATACGGAGTGGATTTAACATAATCTACTGGAACCCGATGGTTTGCACCGATTGAGTCAAGGAGTTCCTGGGCCTGAACATATGATTTGATATCTTCCTCTAAAACTTCAAGTGGTACATGAACAGAGCTTGTATCGATAATATCTGCATTTTCTTCCGCTGATATTCTCTCAGTGCGGCAAACTGTCTGATACATGGCTTCTTCTGCCGCATTTTTCGCAGAAAGAATAGTTGTATCGCCGATCGTCAGTTCCTTTAACTTAACAGAATAATCCTTCCAGACTGTAAGGAATTCCTCTTCTTTATTAGCATTCTCATTCAGAAACTCCATGACGGACAAGAATTCCGTGTAGTGCTCATCGATTCTCGATGCGTCAATTTCTTCCGGCGTCGAATACATTTTGTACGGAGTTGCAGAAAGAAGAAGCATTCTCACATCAGGGGAATGGAAAAACTTGTCTGCCAACATTCCTGTTTCTGACTCTGGGTCAGAGTTCAACAAGTATTTAAAACGCTGAAATTCGTCCATGATGACAAGATCTGGCTCAAGTTTTTCAAGACTGATCTTTGCGAAGATCACTCTCAATTGACCTATGATTGTTCTGTCATCAACACGGCGTCCATCATTGTCACGGATTGCCAGACAGAGATTCTTGATTCCATCCATGTATGAATCTTCATCTGTCCACTTACTGTTCAGTTCAGTCTTCAAATGGCTCATCATGTAGGTGATGTATTTTCCTTTAGATTTCCTATCACACTGATTAACAAGTTCTTCATACCAGTCTCGATATGAAGGCCACGCAGAGGATGCCCAATCTATCATGGCAACCTCTAACTCTGAAAGGTACGATTTCAGTTCTGGGAATCGTCTCAGTATTGCAAACATGAGTGCTCTTTCGCCGACAGTACCGGTCCCGGTCGTCATGCGGAATGACGTGTCAGGCGTAAGAGGTATAAGCTGTATATACCGGTTAAGCAAATCTGTATCATTCTCCTGATTGAAGATATTCAGATGTTGCATAGACAACCTGGATCCAGAAGTGCGCTCGGTCTTTGCCTCGTTAGTTATGCGAAGCTTTTGAAGATTCTGATCGGCTATAGCTCCGTTTGAACAGATATATACGACCTTGAAAAGTTTGTCTCCTTCCTCTCTACGAAGTTTAGCCATCTTTGCTACAGTTCCACGAGCAATCAGAGTCTTTCCAAGGCCCACCTCATCGGATACTAAAACGCGTCTCTGTTCATGACGATACAGATAATCTATCCTTTCAACAGTAGCCCTTTGGAAATCCTTCAGTCCACCCATTATTTTCGTTTCGATCAAGTCAAGCTGATCCGCTACATTAGCCCTTGCCATCTAGTTTCACCGCCCTTTTGAATGTCTCATATAGTTTCTTGAACTCTTCGGGAATGATTCCATCATCTGAAATTGCTTTCATAAGGTAATCAATTCCTCTAAACTTCTCTGGATTTGTCGCTGCCGTCTGAAGCATCTTTTCATATAGCGCAGGAATATGCAATTGATGTGCATTATTACTCATGATCCCGGATGCATTTACCATTCCAGCTTCCAATGCAGAAAGGATTGAATCATCCCCCAAAAGGAATGCAATATATCGATAGAAGCAATCTCTATCACTTACCACGCTGGTGATCACTGCCTTTTCCCGATCATCCGGGAGATTCTCCGTAGGAATAATAATGACACGTTCAATCGTCTTACTCTCATCAGAAACACCGATGACATAAAAATCCGAAAGCTGTGTAACCGAAAGATTTGAAAAAACAACATCTTCGTCAACATCTATGCTCTTTCTAGAAAGAAGCGGTCTGACAGTCACTTTGTATCCTTGTGTATCGAACTCCCCAAAATGAACTAACAGAGAATATGATTCTTCCGTATCTTGCCGAACGATTGCCTTGGCCTTATTTCGGTTAAGACCTTTAATTATGGAATTCATCGTCCTTTCATTATCATCATCCTCAGTTTCAATAATCGCATTCTGAAGGGTTACTTGTTGGAATGGGTTATTCGGATTGTCTTCTTCTCCACAAAACAGAGAGTTAGCAAGTTTATCCATATTCAAATACCGGTTTTTGGAAACCAGTTTGATCATAAACTCTATATTTCCATACACCGCATTTGAAGATGCATTCAAGGACCCAAGATATAAGTTCGATGTTGAATACTTCCGAGTCAAGTATACTTTAGCGTGAATATCTTGTTTCTGGATAGATTCCGTTTCCTCAGAGATTTCGGATTCTCCGTCAATGACATTATCACGCATTGTATATATCTTGAAGTTACTTACATCATCCGGTTTCAGACTTCCAAGTGACATTTCTCTTGTAATCAACATATACCTTGCTTCTTCAATATGAGAGCGTACATTCAGGTTCCTGTCATTGAAGTTCCGTACTATTTTCCCGGAAAGAAATGGAGAGATAATCAACACCTCATGAAAAGAGTCTTTGAATAGACTTGTATCTTCTATTCGATAAAAGTCGCCATATTCATCTTTTATCCCATTAGGCAAGAATTCATAGTCCGAAAACTCTCTTTCCATAAGATCAAAATGAATATACGGAAGTTCTCGAATAAGTGATCGGATACCTTTCGCTTTCTCTCTTCCATTTTCGTCAGACGGGAGATGACTTACTAAATATCGTAGAAAATCAATTATCGGATCGTTCTTCGATGTTTCAGTTCGTGTTTTGTGTCCATCCATGCAATATGTAACATCCCAACTCCGATCAAAAGTCAGGTTACGACTCAAAACTACTACCCGATAGAGGGGATGTCCTTTTGTGTCTTTGTACCGTATCAACCAAAACTTCGGATGGAAAGAAGGGAAGGCCGCCATGCCTCTTCTCTTTACTGTATTGACTGAGAAAACCATTTTCTCCAGAAGAATGTACAAAGGCGTAACCCGATTAGGCAAATGAATTTGCCCGCCCTCGCAGAAGAGTGCAACTCGATCACCAGTGCTGCGTAGAGCTTCCAATAGGCATACTGGGTTATTTGCCAAAGCACTATCCGTTTCTTCTGACAACCCTAAAGCAAGACTTGCTCCAACGAGCGCATCTAAATCAAGCGAATAAGTCGTCCCGATAGCAAAATCAACATTATGCTCAGGCGGTGGCGCAAGGATTTCGCCATAATCCAATCTGTCGTTATTCGGATTCAGCATATAGACCCTCACTTTCAAAGATATCCCTTATAATCACCTTGGCATTATTAAACCGGTAATCAAGGAATCCTCCACCATACCAATCGTCTGTATCAAACTCACCAGGATGAAGAGTCTTTGCTCGATTCTGTTTCAATTCCCGTTCGCGTCTGCGAATCTCTGTTTTCATTTCCTCAACATCGCCATTTTGCATGAATTGTTGTTCAGTCATCAAAAAGCTGCAAAGGCTACTTTTCCGGTATAACTGCAATCTTCCAAAGATTTCCTCGAAATCAACATTCGCTAATTCTTCCAGAAATGGTCGAATGCGTTCCCATTCCTGGTTTGCCTCTTCGTTCTTCCCCTCTGAAACTATAATATTGTAGAGAATTCGAAGAACATATAAGAAACCCGAGAACTCTACTGCCATTTGATAATCTTTCTGAACACGTTCGGGAAATAAGTGAATCAGTGTATCCAGTTCTTGAAAACTATCACATTCAACTATATCTGTCAGATTATTCTTCAGTATATAGGCCAACATAGAATTCGGGAAGGATAAGATGATCTGGCGCTTAAGAAAAGATCCTTCCTCTTCTGAGAGATTGATTTCCAGTTTTTCAAGCCAGTCGGATTGATATGTCGGTATCTTCCAGAATTGCATACGGAACAGATCTCCGGCATCTTTGTCATCTCCATCATAATCTTCGGCGTTATCATTTCTATTACCAAGTTTAGTTAAGGTAGCCTTTTGATTCTTTATGGTACATAATGCGCGGATATACTGTGATAAAGATAAGTTTCCAGCTGTGAATATCCCGTATCTCCGAAGACCTGCCCAGTAGATATCGGCAGGAGTACGCTTAACCCATTTTCCTTGTCGTAGTGATCGATTTCCTATTACACCTTCAGTATCTGTTCCGTTAATTAGGAACGTTTCACCACAACGTCTTTCGATATCGTCAAATAACTTATTGACTTTGTTAGGATTCGATTCAGAACACAGTTCCATATCCTTAAGCGCATATGGAACGATAAGAAAATACTTTGCCCTGGTCTGGATCGTAGAAGTACCAGGGAAGAAGATATTAGAGAATCCATCTCGGATCGGAGCTATCCCAAGTTCATCAAGCGTGCCAGCTTCAGAAAGCATATCTAACACGCTCAAGACCTTGCTACGTTCGCTTTTAGAATAATCGATCCACCCTAACGGCATATTCTTCCTCACAAACTACTATTGATGCATCCATTATATTTCTTCTTTTTGATAATCAATTATACTAATTGTAAAGAATACAAGAAATTTATTCTATGTTTTACATAATCGTGCTGTTATATCATTTGGATCAAATGTATATACTAAAGCATTTCCTTTTGTTATCATGAATCTATAGATGCAGAAGTAAATGATTCCGATTATTATTCAAGGTGACTATCAGATATGAATATAGATAATAGTAAAAAATCACAGTCCGGTTCTTATTCAAACTCTTCCCTCGAGGATCAACTTCGTTACTTAAAATCTAAAAGTCTTATTTCTGGTTATAGAGCACGGAAATATGGGTATGAAGGGAAACGGAAAAACCAATTCAAATGTGATTTTGCAATTAGTCTTCCAAATGGTGAGGAATGGATTCTCTTTTCCGCTGCCTCATTAACATCTGACAGATTAAAAACCAAACAGTGGGATGCGGAAAATATTAAAAACATTGACCAGAATATTAAGAAAGCTTTTGTTATCTGTCCAGATAGCACTAAATCATTGAATAACATTTATAGGTACAGAGAGTATATCAGATCAAAACAAGATATTTCCTCTGTAGATGATATCCTCCTACACAGTGAACTAGTTAGTCTAATTGAAAACTATGCATTAGGCTCAACCCTTTCTGGCAGCAAAGCTGCCAAGAAAGGGTTAAACTTCGAAGATCTTCTTGTAGAAATACTTGAAAACAAGCAAAACTTTATGCTTTGGAAAGGCAATACACTTGCTGCCGGTTTCCATTATCACATTTACAGTAGAATAGTTGAAAAACTTTCTCTTATACCTGACACCGTTAGTTCTTTTAAAGCAAGTAACGAGATTCCCGATCTTCCAACATATACTTATAAAGATGGCACTACAAAAAAGGGCGGGCGGGCCAAAACTGACGTTTTCCTTCAAGTTCATTTCACAGACGGTAGTTCAAAAACCTATACTTTTAGTTGCAAATCTACCACTAAATCAGATGTGACCGTTTTTCAATTCCCCCCCAAATACTGTGTTGATATTCTTGATATAAGTGAGTCAGACACAGAAGAATTACTGAATGCTTATGTTAAGTCAGGAGGACCAAACAATATGCCGCCAGACAAAGCCGAATTACTTACAAAAAGATTGGTTCCATATATGGACGAGTTTAACCATTGGGTTTTACACGGTATCGAAAAAGATGGCTCAAGCGCCCTCCAACGAGCAGACTACATTATTACCAGATACCAGAAGGATTCTGGGGAATGTATCTATATAGAAACTATAGATGAATGCATCAAAGCCCAATACAATTGGGGAAATACTCATTTTGGAACAGCATTTAAATGGACAGTGACGAAGAAAGATTCTAATGGCGTTTGCTTTCCTGCGCTGCGAATACGATACAAATAAGGCGGCAAAGCTTCTCTGCTTGCCGCCCTTTCTGTTTTTACCCGAAATGATGTATCGAACTTATAAATCAATATGTCTGGGTAAACACTTCACAAACTGACTAGCCATTGCATTAGCAAGGAGAGGAGGAATAGCGTCTCCGATTTGCTCATATTTGTCCTGTTCCTTATCTCCATGGAATTGAACGTATGGTCCAGCAAAATAATACCAATCTGGGAAGCTCTGGAGTCTTGCTGCTTCGCGAGGTGTAATGGCTCTGTTCAGTACAGGATGCAACATTTCATCAAGGCAGTGGGAAGTTACAGTAAAACTTGGTTCATCCCATAACAGTCTCCTGTTTCTACTTCCATAGATCGTATTAGGAAACAAATGTCGATATTGATCAATCTGTCCAGATGCACTCAGTTTTTCAAACGTATCTCTCATTGAGCTTCTTTCAGGGATCAGTGCTAAGAGTTCCTGTTTACGTTTGATATGGCCAGGGCCTTTCTGAACAGAGACTTTTTTCTCCGAAGCGATGCCGGAATCTATCAAGTACTGAGGAAAATAGGAGTGGATTCCTGTTCCATCGTACTTCCCACGCATAATAGAAACAAAACGTTTCTGATTCTCAGTTTTAAACTTCTTGGGTTCAGCATATGGAATAACGTCATCACCCTCGCCCATATCAACTTGCGGAAGATCAGAGATTGCATCTTCGACTGTAACATATGGATTCTTTCTGTTGGGGCCATGGGTTTTTTCTGGATACTCAAATTCAACGTCATCCAAATCTCTTCGTATTCCAACCAAAAACAATCTTTCTCTGTTTTGCGGGACACCGTAGTCACAAGCACGCAGTAGGATTTCGTCCGGGTTTCTAGAAGCAAGCTTGTAACTAATCTCTGAGTTTGGATCCTCGAACGTGTCACAAATATACTGGAAAATGGCTCCTTTCTTTCCGCTGGAGTCTCTTTTGGAGAACATTCCCTTAACATTTTCAAAGAGTACAGCCTTTGTTTTAACTGCTTTTGCAATGCGTACGATATTGCTAAACAAATCGTCTCTTTCATC
>JAEEGL012285945.1_pt1 | contig 11785 bp, 10 predicted proteins | sample 9134231 | NCBI WGS metagenome assembly JAEEGL01 (sample SAMN16246548, study PRJNA631951) | gut metagenome | biome: gut microbiome; feature: rumen; material: fiber-attached | host: Bos | place: Iran: Karaj | collected 2018-10 | reverse complement strand
CGCTTCGTATAACGAAGCAACATAAGTGGCAGGACCGCTGCCAAACGAATACCCCATCAGATAAATGCGGCGGACATTATCTTTGGCACGAAAATAGCGGAAGATGGCAGCAGAAGCACTGCGGATATTGTCATCGGTCGGTTTGCCATCCGAAGTGCCAAAGCCCGGCCAGTCTACAACCGCAACATCAAAGTCCGGGAAATGATCATTATCTGTCATTTGCTTCAGAAAACGGAGTGCTGCCGTGGCGCTGTCTTCGTTATAACCGCCAAAATACAGAAGCAGGTCTATTTTATTGCTGTCAGTATGGCTGCTCTGGTGCAGATGCCACCCTCGAAGATCGCCATTCCCGGAAGGAATTTTGATATCTTCTACTAAAGGAATATTGAGCGACTGTTTTTCCGCAAATAGTTCTTCCAGCTCGATTAGCTGCAGCTCAGAAGCAGCTTCTTCATTAAAAGAAGGGCGCACGATCACATGCGGTGTCACCAGATAAGTGACAAGGCAGTAAATGATCAGTACCGCTATTATGATTATCGGAATCAACCATCTGCGTCTTTTCTTCATAGATGGTATTATACACAAAAAAGGAAAAAGGTGTATAATGCCCCCAAAGGCCTTCCCGAAACGGGATGCGGACAGGAGAGATTATGAGGATCGGACAAGGATATGATGTTCATCGTCTGACAGAAGGACGAAAGCTGATCATTGGCGGAGTGGAAATTCCATATGAAAAAGGGTTAGACGGACATTCGGATGCGGATGTACTCCTGCATGCCATTATGGATGCCCTGCTTGGAGCAGCTGCTCTGGGTGATATCGGACTCCTTTTCCCTGATACAGATGCGCAGTTTGCAGGTGCAGACAGCCTGAAACTGCTGCAGAAGGTCAAGGATGTCCTGGATGAGAGAGGATATTCCATCTGTAATATTGATGCGACTGTCATCGCACAGGCACCGAAGCTGAGACCTTATATAGATTCCATGCGGAAGAACATTGCGGAGGTGCTTAAAATAGATGTCTCCCAGGTAAGCGTGAAAGCGACAACGGAAGAGCATTTGGGTTTTACCGGCCGCAAAGAGGGCATTGCTGCCCAGGCCATCGTATTGATTGACTTCTAGAGGTTTTTTGATACACTTTATAAAGTATGTAAATAACAGCGAAATGCTGATAACAGAGGATAAACGATGAGAATTTATAACACATTAACTGCCCGAAAAGAAGAATTAGTGCCGATCGAAGAGGGGAAGATCAAGATGTATGTCTGCGGACCGACCGTCTATAATCTGATCCATATCGGAAACGCCCGTCCGATGATCGTTTTTGACACGTTCCGCCGTTATATGGAATATAAAGGTTATGACGTGACCTATGTTTCCAATTTTACGGATGTAGATGACAAGATCATCAATAAAGCAATGGAAGAAGGCGTGGATTCTTCTGTCATTTCAGAACGATATATTGAGGAATGCAAAAAAGATATGGCCGGCATGAATGTTAAACCGGCGACATATGCACCAAAAGCAACGGAAGAGATTGATGGCATGCTGGAAATGATCCAGGCTCTGATCGATAAAGGGTTTGCATATGAATCAAACGGAACCGTTTATTACCGCACACGGAAATTCCAGGGATATGGAAAGCTATCCAAAAAGAATCTGGATGATATGCAGTCCGGACATCGCGAGATCAAGGTGACCGGAGAAGAAGAAAAAGAGGACCCGGCTGATTTTGTACTTTGGAAACCGAAAAAAGAAGGAGAACCAAGCTGGCAGAGCCCATGGTCAGATGGCAGACCGGGATGGCATATCGAATGCAGCGTCATGAGTAAAAAATATCTTGGCAATACGATCGATATCCATGCAGGCGGAGAAGACCTGATCTTCCCGCATCATGAAAATGAGATCGCACAGAGTGAAGCTGCAAATGGATGCATCTTTTCCAATTACTGGATGCATAACGCCTTTTTAAATATTAATGGAAGCAAAATGAGCAAGAGTCTCGGGAATTTCTTTACGGTCCGGGACATTGCCGCTAAATATGATCTTCAGGTACTTCGCTTCTTTATGCTGAGTGCTCATTACAGAAGTCCGCTTAACTTTTCGGATGAGCTGATGGAGGCTGCAAAAGCAGGTCTGGAACGCATTATCAACGCAAAGAAAAAACTGGACTATGCGGAGCAGCATGCAGAAGGAAGATCATTCTTTTTCGATGAGGGCGAAGATCAGGATTTCGGCGCTGAATATCTGGCTAAATTTGAAGCAGCTATGGATGATGACTGCAATACAGCTGATGCGATCGCTGCTGTCTTTGAGTATGTCAGAGCGATCAACAGTACGATTACGGATACTTCATCTACGGCTCTGGCAGAGCTGGCGGAAAAACGTCTGGTCACTATGTGTGATATCTTAGGCATTATTCTTGATAAGGAAGAGGAAGCACTGGATGCTGAGATCGAGCAGCTGATCGCACAGCGCCAGGAAGCCAGAAAAGCAAAAGACTTCGCATTGGCAGACAAGATCCGTGACAAGATCACAGCCATGGGTATTGTTCTGGAAGACACCAGAGAAGGAGTTAAATGGCACAGGAAATAAAGGACATTGCTTCGCTGAATCTGGCGTTTCTTGGAGATGCTGTGTATGAACTGATCCTCAGGGAATATGTGGTCAGGCATTATAAAGGCAATGTAAATGCTTTGAATAAGAAGACGACTGCTTATTCTAAAGCAGTGACACAGGCTCAGATCTCAGATATCCTTTTAGGCAAAACGGAAGACGGCTCCTGCTTTCTGAGCGAAGAAGAGCAGACAGTTTTTCGCCGTGGGCGGAACTCCAAAAGTGTTTCAATTCCAAAGAGCTGTACGCCTTCCGAATATCGCAAGGCAACCGGTTTTGAGGCTTTGATCGGTTATTTATATCTGCAGGACCGGAAAGAGCGGATCATGGAGATCGTTACTTATGGAATCGACAAATACCAGGAAAACAAATAAAGAAAAACAGTATGAGTTGATGGTGGAGGGCAGAAATCCTGTTACCGAAGCTCTGAAAACAAATGATAATATTGATAAACTTTATGTACAGGAGGGCGTTCATAACGGCCCTCTTGTGACGATTATCGCAATGGCAAAACAAAAGGGCATCCTTGTGGTTGCAGTGCCAAAGGAAAAACTGGATGCCATGAGCGAGACCGGTCATCATCAGGGTGTTATTTTGAACCTTTCTGCGGTCAAATATGCAGAAGTGGACGATATCCTGAAAAAGGCAGAAGAGAAGAATGAGAAGCCATTCGTATTTATCCTGGATGGGATAGAAGATCCGCATAATCTTGGGGCGATCATCCGGAGTGCAAATCTGGCAGGAGCTCATGGTGTGATCATTCCGAAACATCGTGCTGCAACCGTGAATGCAACGGTTGCAAAAGCCAGTGCCGGTGCCGTTTACCATACACTGCTTGCAAAAGTTACAAATATAGCCCAGACAATTGATTATCTGAAGGAGAAGGGTCTCTGGTTTGCCTGTGCAGATATGGATGGAATTCCGATGTATGATGCCAATCTGACAGGAGCGATCGGCATAGTGATCGGTAATGAAGGGAAAGGCGTCAGCCGGATAGTAAAAGAAAAATGTGATTTTACGGTCTCTATCCCGATGAAAGGAGATATTGATTCTCTGAACGCTTCTGTGGCGGCAGGCATCCTTGCATGGGAAGTCGTGCGGCAGAATCGTTAGGTACTCTTATTTGTCATGCAAAACTCACCTTTGGAAAAATTAAAACTGTATCTATCCATCTATTGGACGATGTTTAAGATTGGCATCACCACTTTTGGAGGTGGTTATGCCATGATTGCTGTTTTTGACAAGGAACTGGGCGAGCGGAAAAAATGGATCGATCAGGAAGAGCTTCTGGATTATCTTGCCATCTCGCAGATCACGCCTGGTGTTATCGCGGTAAATGTTGCCACTTTTGTTGGAAAGAAAAAAGCCGGTGTTCTTGGAGCCGTTTTTGGAACGTTGGGCGTTGTGACACCCTCTTTGATCATCATCACGATCATTGCAGCACTTCTTACTAATTTCGCAGGGAATGAATATGTCATGCATGCTTTCGCAGGTATTCGTATCTGCGTATGCGTTCTGATCATTAATGCCACGATCCGGTTTATTAAGCAGACCGTTGTAGATGTATTAACGCTGGCCACGTTCCTTTGTGTGTTTCTGGTTGCTGCTTTTACGCGCATATCGACGGTTTACATCGTGCTGTTTATTATTCTGGTCAGCATTGTTTTTACGATCATTAAGGGAATTTCTGACAAAAAGAAACATGACGGAGGTGCAAAATGTTAGACCTTCTGATCATGTGTCTGCAATTTATGAAAACGGGTCTGTTTGCTGTTGGCGGAGGTCTTGCTACGATTCCGTTTTTATATGAACTGAGTGACAAATACGAGTGGTTTTCACATAGTGATATTTTGAATTTCATTGCCGTGGCAGAAGCCACCCCCGGACCGGTTGGGGTAAACATGGCGACCTTCGCCGGATTTACGACACATGGAGTCGGAGGCGCCATCCTTTCTACCTTATCATTGGTCCTGCCATCCTTTGTCATTATAATGATCGTGTCGACCATTCTGCAGAAATTCCGGGATAACCGCTTTGTGACACAGGGATTCCATTTCTTACGGCCGGCATCCACGGCCCTGATCGGAGCTGCAGGACTGCGCGTCCTTCTGATCGTATTTTTTGATGTGGAGAGAGTTACCTTTGATATGTTCGGCCATCTGGGGCAGGTCTTTACGCATATCAATTGGACTGCAATCATTGTCTTCTGCGTTATGTTTTTCCTGATGAAGACCTTCAAAGGGCATACGGTGGTCTATATTCTGATCGCCGCTGCTCTTGGAATCCTTTTGAAGCTTTAGCAAAGCTGAGGATAAAACGAAATTTAAGGGTAGAAATTCATCTGAAAAAGGAATACAATAAACAACAGAAAAAGTGAGCTTGAACTCACATAATAGATTTATTAGGAGGGTTTTACAATGGCTGGTTACAAAATCACAAAAAAAGACGGTTACTATACCTATACGGCACCTGGACATAATGAGTGCAAGTGCACAAGACTTCATGATCCACAGGATGTTGACGGCGGTCGCCTGATCAATGGATTAACTCATTTCCTTCCTGCTGGCGGCGGCACAGAGTTCGCAGCAAATACAGCTGAGTCCATTTATTATATTCTTCATGGAACCATGAAATTCAAAGGCGAAGATGGTGTTGAGACTGTTCTGGAAGCTGGCGACAGCGTTCATATCGCAGGCGGATCACCAAAATGCGTTACAAATATCGGCCCTGACACAGCTCAGATGCTGGTTGTTCTTCTGCCTGCACAGCAGTAAGAGTATACTAAAAAGAATCTTTCAAAGGCTGCCTTTGTGGCAGCCTTTGTTTTTCGGAGTGTAAAGAGGATTGACATCATGAAGATCACCATATTGACGGAAAACACGGAAGGGATCCAGGGAACCAGAGCAGAGCACGGACTTTCTGTTTATGCTGAAACAAAAAAGCATATTCTGCTTTCCGATACAGGCGCCTCAGATGCATTGATTGAAAATGCCAAGGTGATGGGAATTGACCTGAGAAAAGTAGATACCTTGGTTTTGAGCCATGGACATTATGACCACTGTGGAGGCGTGATACCTTTTTCTGAAAAAAATAATATAGCAGATATTTATATCCGGGAAGGATCTGATGGTCCATTTTATGACAGCGCAGGAAAGTATATCGGTATAGATAAAAGGATCATGAATCTGCCAAACCTTCATAAGGTTAAAAAGGATGAACAGATTGATGAAGAACTGTTCCTTTTCGGGGATGTGAAAGGAAGGAAACTGTTTCCGTTTGGAAATGTGAAGATCCTGAAAGAGGAGAACGGTGTCCGTGTCCCGGATACCTTTGAACATGAGCAAAACCTGGTCATCTCTGAGGATGGAAAAAAGGTTTTGATATCCGGATGTGCGCACTGCGGCATTGTAAATATTCTGGATCGATTCCATGAAATCTTTGACACAGATCCGGATGTTGTCATCACCGGTTTCCATTTGATGAAAAAGACGGCATACCAGGAAGATGAGATTGCCCTGATAAAAGAAACAGCCATCAACCTGCAAAAAAGGAAAACCCTTTATTATTCGGGCCATTGCACCGGGGATGCAGTTAACTATTTAAAAGAAATCCTGGGGGATCAGCTGCAGCTGATGTATACTGGCCTTCAATTACAAATCTAGTTTACGGAATACGGAGACTTATAATGAAAATTTTAGTTTTAAATGGAAGTCCGAAAGGAGAATACAGTATTACACTGCAGACGTGTCTTTTTATTATGCGGCATTTTCGGGACCACTCTTTTTCTGTCATTCATGTTGGAGCGCAGATCAAGAGTCTGGAAAAGGATTTTTCAAAAGCAAAGAAGATGCTGGAAGAAGCAGATCTGATCCTGTTTTCTTATCCGGTCTATACATTTCTGGTACCGGCCCAGCTGCACCGGTTTATTGAATTGATGAAAGAAATGCAGGTGAATGTGAAAGGCAAATATGCGGCACAGATTTCCACGTCCAAGCATTTTTATGATGTTACGGCACATCAGTTTATCATGGACAACTGCAAGGATCTGGGGCTTGAATATCTGGAAGGCCTTTCCGCGGATATGGATGATCTGAAAAGCAGGAAAGGACAGGCAGATGCGCTGCATTTCTTCCAGCGGATCCTGTTTGATATCGCAGCTGAAAGAGGACAAGTACCTGGGCCGTTTGCGAATCTGAAGGATGTTGTCATCGTAGCAGATCTGGCAGCGGATGATAAGAATCTTAAGAGGATGATCGACCGATTCATGGAGAACTGTACAGAAGAGGCGAAACTGGTGAACATCCATGATTTTCCGTTTAAAGGTGGATGTATCAGCTGTTTCAACTGTGCATCCACAGGAAAGTGTATCTATAAGGATGGATTTCAGGATCTGCTTCGCAACGAGATCCAGGCGGGCAAAGCAATTGTTTTGGCTTTTACCATTAAAGACCATTCTATGGGATATCAGTTCAAATTATATGACGATCGGCAGTTCTGCAATGGACATCGGACGGTTACGATGGGAATGCCGTTCGGCTACCTGGTCAGCGGCAAGCTTTCGACAGAACGAAATCTTCAGCTTTTAATGGAAGCCAGGGCAGAGGTCGGCGGAAACTATCTGGCCGGGATTGCATCTGATGAATTTGATCTGGATTCTTCCGTGAATCAGATGGCAGCAAGCCTCAGCTGGGCCATAGAAAACCATTACACAAAACCGGCGAACTTTTATGGCGTCGGCGGGATGAAGATCTTCCGGGATCTGATCTATGAGATGCAGGGACTCATGCGGGAAGACTACAAGTTTTATAAGAACCATGGTCAGCTGGACTTTCCACAGAAGCATAAAGGACGGATCGCGGCAATGTATCTGGTCGGCAGTTTGATGAAAAACCAGAAACTAAAGTCAAAAATGGGCAATAAGATGAACGAGGGCATGATTGCCCCTTATAAGAAAGTATTGAAGAAAAAGGATAGATGAAATGCAGACAAACGTTGAAAAGATGAATTTCTTCAATGAAATAAAAAAGGATAAGGCTTTATACGCCGATATGCTGGAATCACTCCGGCAGGAGGATGCAGAGATTCTTCACGATTCCAAAACAGCTCTTCTTCTGCAATTGAAAAGCTGGCCGCTTTATTTACTGGCAGCAACGGATCTGGAAGAGGGAAAGAGTCTTTTGCAGGGCCTGACACCGAATGAAGATGGTGAGATTGTACTGGTGCTGCGGGGAAAGGACCTGAATACCTACGCTCTTTCATTAGGGTATCAGACTTCCGGGCCATGTTATCAGACCCTGTATGAGAAAAAAGAACCGATTCAGGCAAAAAGTAATCTGGTCATCCGACATCCGGAACGGGAAGAATATGGAATAATCAGTAAAACGTACACGCTTAATATCAGCGAAGAAGAGGTTTATGCAAGTATTGACCGACCGGAATTTGCTGCTGGTTATGCAGATGGAAAATTGGCAGGATTCATTGGTCTGCATGCAGAAGGTTCCATTGGAATGCTCCATGTTATGGATGAGTTCCGCGGGAGAGGGTATGCCTGGGACTTGTCGGCTCATATGGTCAATGGCCGCATGGCGGCAGGTGCCTATCCTTATGGTCAGGTGTATGATGATAATGAGGCTTCGATTTCCCTGCAGCGGAAGATGGGGATGACTTTTTCAAAAGAGTTTATATATTGGATGTGGAAACCAGCATCACAAGAATAATAGCGGGGGATGGGACTTCCACGTTCAAGTCCCATCTTCGAACCAGATAAAAAAACAGGATGTACCACTGGTACATCCTGTTTTTTTGTGCGGAGGATGGGACTTGAACCCACACGCTGTAGCCAGCACAAGATCCTTAGTCTTGCTCGTCTGCCAGTTCCGACACCTCCGCATGCGCGATTTCTCGGAAAACGCAAAAGTTATTATAACATATCTTTTTTCGTTTTCAACGATTATTTTTTGGGCAAGAGGACTTTTCACTGTTTTTGGGACTGCATTAGCGAAAAATAACGTATCAGAGTTGAAAAAATGAAGATAATTATGGGCATTCTGTAAGAACATTTACATAGTAATGTCCTTTTTTTTATTCAATCTTTTATAAGGTTTCTCTATGAACATTGCGGTTTTCGTGATAAAATATCATCGTCACTTTTTGCGCACATTTCAGGAGGATGAATCAATGGAGACAAAAAAGATCAAAAAGGTATTGGTCGCAAACCGTGGAGAGATAGCTACACGTGTCCTAAGGGCATGCTATGATCTGGGACTGAATACGGTTGCAATCTACTCAAAAGAAGATATTTACAGCGAACACCGTATTAAAGCTGACGAAGCTTATATGATCGGTGAGAGCTTAAGCCCATTGGGGGCATACCTGGCAATTGACGAGATCGTGGATCTTGCCAAAAGAAAAAATGTGGATGCGATCCACCCGGGTTACGGCTTTCTTGCTGAGAATGCTGATTTTGCAAAAGCCTGTGAAGATGCCGGCATCATCTTTATCGGACCGAACTCTAAGGTTCTGGGGCAGATGGGCGATAAACTTTCTGCTAAAGAAATGGCCCTGGCATGCAATGTGCCAACGATCCCTGGCAGCACAGAGCCGTTGAAAGATGCAGATGAGGCTCTTGCAAAAGCAACAGAATATGGATTCCCTATTATTCTGAAAGCAGCAGCTGGCGGCGGCGGTCGTGGTATGAGAAGCTGCTTTACACCGGAAGAAGTGAAACCTGCCTTTGAGCTGGTTCAGTCGGAAGCTAAGAAAGCATTTGGCAACGACAATATCTTTATCGAAAAATTCCTGGTTGAGCCAAAACATATCGAGGTACAGATCCTCGCTGATAAATATGGCAACACGGTTCATCTGTTTGAGCGTGACTGCTCCCTGCAGAGACGTTATCAGAAAGTTGTTGAGTATACACCGGCATGGTCTCTTCCGGAAGAAGTCAGAAAATCTATCTGCGATGATGCTGTCAAAATCGCCAAAGCAGTCAATTATGAGAATGCCGGAACAGTTGAATTCCTGGTAGATAGGAGCGGCGAACATTACTTCATCGAAATGAACCCGAGGATTCAGGTTGAGCATACCGTTACCGAAATGGTGACCGGCGTTGACCTGGTACGTGCACAGATCCTGATCGCAGAAGGCGAAAAACTTTCTGATCCAATGATCGGCATTGCAAAACAGGAAGATGTTACCACTCGTGGTTATGCTATTCAGTGTCGTATTACGACAGAAGATCCAGCCAATAATTTCGCACCGGATACCGGTAAGATCACTGCATACCGCGCAGCAGGCGGTAATGGCGTACGTCTGGACGGTGCCAATACTTACGTTGGTTCCGTGATCACTCCTTACTATGACAGTCTTTTGGTGAAAGTTACCTGTATCGACTCCACATTTGAAGGTGCAGCCAGAAAAGCACTCCGTGCGATCACCGAGACTACGATCCGTGGTGTCAAGACGAACGTTGGGTTCTTAAGCAACATCCTGACGAATGAGACCTTCCTTCAGGGAAGATGCTATACCAAGTTTATTGATGATACACCTGCATTGTTTGAACTTCCGGGCAGCAAAGATCGTGCGACCCGAATGCTGAAATACATCGGCAACATCGTTGTCAATGATCCGACAGCCGGCCGGAAGTTGTATGATACTCCGCGGTTCGTAAAAACCAGCGGACAGCCGCCGAAAGACGGACTGAAACAGCTTCTTGATGCAAAAGGACCGGAAGCAGTCAGAGACTGGGTTCTGGCGCAGAAAAAACTTCTTGTTACAGATACTACAATGCGTGATGCGCACCAGAGCCTTCTTGCTACCCGTGTCCGTACCCGTGATATGGTGAAGGGCGCAGATGCTATGGCTGAGATCCTGGCTGATGCATTCTCCTTTGAGATGTGGGGCGGTGCAACGTTTGATACCGCATACCGTTTCCTGTATGAAGATCCATGGGAGAGACTGGACCTTCTTCGTAAGGAGATTCCAAACGTGCTGTTCCAAATGCTGCTTCGCGGTTCCAACCTGCTCGGATATTCAAGCTATCCGGATAATCAGGTTCGGAAGTTTATCGAAGAAAGCGCAAAGGGCGGCATTGATGTCTTCCGTGTATTCGACTCCCTGAACTGGATCCCGAATATGGAAATTGCCATGGATGAAGTTCTGAAGCAGAACAAGATCCTGGAAGCAACCATGTGCTATACAGGTGATATTTCTGATCCGAGAAAAGATAAATATACACTGGATTATTATGTCGGCATGGCTAAAGAACTGGAGAGAAGAGGCGCACATACGCTCTGTATCAAAGATATGTCTGGTCTTCTGAAACCATATGCGGCAAAGAAACTGATCAAGGCATTAAAAGATGAAATTGGAATTCCGGTCCATCTGCATACGCATGATACCTCCGGCAACCAGGTGGCAACATGCCTGTTTGCTGCAGAAGCCGGCGTAGATATCGTAGACCTTGCTATTTCCTCTATGTCCAGCCTGACAAGCCAGCCGTCCATGAACTCTGTTGTTTCTGCATTAAAAGGAAATGAGAGAGATACCGGCCTGAATATTCATCAGTTAGAGCCTCTGAGTGAGTACTGGGAGGATATCCGTCTTCGTTATGATTCCTTCGAATCTGATCTGAAGACACCGCTGACAGATATCTATCGTTACGAGATTCCTGGAGGACAGTACACGAACCTGCGTCCGCAGGTCCAGAGCCTCGGCTTAGGTCACCGTTTTAACGAAGTCCGCGAAATGTTCGTTACAGTCAATCAGATGCTGGGCGATATCGTAAAGGTTACTCCATCCTCCAAGATGGTGGGTGACCTGGCAATCTTTATGGTACAGAATGATCTGACAGCAGAAAATATTGTGGAAAAAGGTGCCGGACTTGCATTCCCTGACAGCGTTGTCAGCTACTTCAAGGGTATGATGGGACAGCCAACCTGGGGATTCCCGGAAGATCTGCAGAAAGTCGTCCTAAAAGGTGAAGAACCAATCACCTGCCGTCCGGGCGATCTTCTGGATCCAATCAACTTTGATGAAGTCAGAGAACATCTGAAGGAGTTCAAAGATGAGGATCAGATCACAGACCGTGACCTGGTCGGATGGGTCATGTTCCCTAAGGTTGTCGAAGACTTCTATAAGAAGAGAAAAGAGTATGGCTATATTACAAGACT
>JAEEGL012176580.1_pt1 | contig 11785 bp, 14 predicted proteins | sample 9134231 | NCBI WGS metagenome assembly JAEEGL01 (sample SAMN16246548, study PRJNA631951) | gut metagenome | biome: gut microbiome; feature: rumen; material: fiber-attached | host: Bos | place: Iran: Karaj | collected 2018-10 | reverse complement strand
CGGGAGGCATACAATATGTTTTGCTGTTCGGGAATACTCTTCAACCACGAGAGCGAGCGGCGCGGGGAGACTTTTGTAACGAGGAAGATAACGCTCGCCGCCGCACGTATCGCGCAGGGCAAGCAACAGAAACTCCTCCTCGGCAATCTTTCGTCGCTGAGGGACTGGGGCTATGCCAAGGATTACGTGGAGTGCATGTGGCTGATTTTACAACAGGAAAAGCCTGAAGATTTTGTGATTGCCACTGGTGTCCAACATTCGGTGCGCGAATTTGCGACGCTGGCTTTCAAGGCGGCGGGCATTACGCTGAAATTTGAGGGCGAAGGCATCGACGAAAAGGGTATTTGCACCGCAGGACCCGACTTCCTTGTCGGCAAGACGCTGGTGGAGGTGAGCGAGGACTTTTACAGGCCGACGGATGTGGTCAACTTGTGGGGCGATCCGTCCAAGGCGCGGAGGGTTTTGGGTTGGAATCCGCAAAAGACCACCTTCGGGCAACTCGTCTCCCTGATGGTGAAGCACGACATGGGAAAGGTGGCGGCAGACCACGTTACGAGCGTGATGCGCACCAACCTCGCGGAATATCTGGAAAAGGGAATCGTGAAATAAATGAAACTTTTGGCTCTCATATTGGCGTTTTTGCTGCCGCATTTGGCGTGGGCGCAGTCATTGGATGTAAAACTCCTCAACATCCGCTATTATGCCTCCACCAAGTGCGGCGACGAAAACCCAGTGTTGGTAAAAATTTGTTTTTCAACCACTTATCCCACACTGGGGGAGTTGAACGTGGTCGTGGTGGAGTCCAATCCAAAAATCACCTACACTGGTGTCGTGAGCGAATATGATGCGGAAGGCCACGTCTATTACAGTTTTTGCACCAAGGACGGCGAGTCCAATAGTTTCGACATGTATTTCCGCGACCCCAGCGGCGTACGTAGCAATACTTTCTCCATTTTTGCAAAATCGGAATGATTTTATTATAATATTGTCAATCATGCTTATAGCGCGTCAAAAAAAACAGGAAAACATTGCGGAATACATTATATATATGTATCAGGTGGAGGACATGATGCGGGCATGCGGGCTCGATATTGATGTCGTCAAAAAAAACATCATCAGCCAATATTCGCAGCCGCAACCGGTCATCGACGAAATCACGTATTGGTACGACAACATCATCGCCCTGATGCGCAACCAAAAAATCGAGCAGAAGGGGCATTTGCAGGAGGTCGCCAACATCATCGACGACCTCAACGACCTTCATCTCCAGCTTCTCCGCTCGCCGCTGCACCCCGACTACAAGGTGGCGTACCAGGAGGCTGCGCCGGTCATCGGGCAGTCGATTGCCATCACCAAATCGGAGGGCGCGTCGGAGATTGAGGTATGCTTTGAGATGATGTATATGATACTCCTCCTCCGCCTCAAAAAGAAGGAGATAACCAACGACACCAATTTTGCCGTCGCCAAAATATCCCGCATGCTCGCCATCCTCAGCGAAAAGTATCATAAAAATGAAAATGAGGGGCTGGATTTTTAACACTTTTTAATAGCATTGCTCTTGCAAAATCCGTTTTGCCTGCATACATTTGAAACCGAAAAAAATCATTTTACAAACAATCAAACAACAACAATTATGACAAAATGGATTTGTCCCGTGTGCGGCTACGTACACGAGGGAGAGGAGCCGCCGGAGCGTTGCCCGCAGTGCAAGGTGCCTGGCAGCAAGTTCAAGAAGATGGAGGAGAACGCCGCTTTGCAGTTCGTCACCGAACATGTAATCGGCATTGCCAAGGATATTCCCGACACAGAGGACGGCAAATTTGTGCTTCAGGGATTGAAGGACCACTTCAATGGCGAGTGTTCGGAGGTGGGCATGTACCTTGCGATGAGCCGTCAGGCCGACCGCGAGGGCTACCCCGAGATTGCGGAGGCTTTCAGGCGTTATGCCTTCGAGGAGGCCGATCACGCCGCAAGGTTCGCCGAGATGCTTGGCGAGGTGGTCTGGGACACCAAGACCAACGTTGAGAAGCGCATGCTCGCCGAGGAAGGCGCATGCAAGGGCAAGATGGACATCGCAAGGGTTGCCAAGCAGCTCAACCTCGACGCCATCCACGATTCTGTTCACGAAATGGCCAAGGACGAGGCTCGCCACGGCGCAGGCTTCCAAGGACTTTTCAACAGGTACTTCAAGAAGTAAAAATGAGAATTTTTGCCGAAGGCAAAAATCTGTTTTTCTTTTAACGTCAATTACCGTCAATTTAATCGTCAATTATCGTCAATTTTTTTCGATAGTTGATGGTTAAATTGACGGCTTTTTTTGTTCTTTTAACGTCAATTATCGTCAATTAAATCGTCAATTACCGTCAATTTTTTTTGATAGTTGATGGTTTAATTGTTCTTTAAACGTCAATTACCGTCAATTTTCTAAGAGAAATTGACGGTAATTGACGTACAAATTGACGGTAATTGACGTTTATAAATCTAAAAATTTACGATAATTGTCGTTTATAAATTCAAAATTGACGGTAATTGACGTTGAAAAAGTTTCTAAAACTATATTTCGGATTCCTCGTAGTTGGAGAGGTAATTGTCGCGGAGTTGGTTGTGGAGCGCAACCATCTGAAGGGCTGTTGCTGCCGCCTCGTCGCCCTTGTTGCCGAGTTTTCCGCCGCAACGTTCACGCGCCTGTTCGATGTTGTTGGTAGTCAATACGCCGAAGATGACGGGCTGGTTGTACTTGATGTTGAGTTCAGTGATGCCCTGCGTTACGCCGTTGCAGATGAAGTCAAAATGCCTTGTGTCGCCCTGGATGACGCATCCGAGTACAATTACGGCGTCCACGTCGGTGTATTCGAGGAGGCTCTGTGCGCCGAGCGTCAGTTCAAAAGTGCCTGGTACGCTCACAGTAACGATGTTTTCTTCCTTTACGTTGTGCTTTACGAGGGTGTCGTGTGCGCCTTTGAGGAGTGCGTCGGTGATTTCCTTGTTCCACTGCGCCACTACGACGCCAATTTTCATGTCGATGCCGTTGGGTATCTCCGCCGACCCGAAGTCGGAAAGGTTTTTGAGATTTGATGCCATTTTTTTTAGTTTTTTGATGATTATTGCAGCCGCAAAGATAATATAAAAGAATAAATTAATAAATGAATAAATGAAAAAAAATTTCATTAACTTTGCGCCAAATAATTCAAAAAAAAACAATATTACAAATGAAACTTTGGGACAAAGGCTTTGACACGGCGGAGTTCGTAACCCGCTTTACTGTCGGCAAAGACCGCGAGATGGACTTATATCTTGCTGAATACGATACACTTGGCTGTATGGCTCATGCGCAGATGCTATCCGAGTGCGGACTCCTTGACAAGGACGACAACGACAAACTCCAGCAGGAACTCCGCACCATTTATAAGACCGCCGTCGATGGCGATTTCAAGATTGAGGACGACGTGGAGGACGTTCACTCGCAGATAGAATTCATCCTCACCGAAAAACTCGGCGACCCGGGCAAGCGGATTCATACCGCCCGCAGCCGCAACGACCAGGTGGTGACAGCCGTAAGGCTCTTCACACGCGCAAAACTCCAAAAGATAATCGAGACCGTCAAGGGTGTATTCGACACTTTCGTCGAATTGAGTGAAAAATACAAGGACGTGCTTCTTCCCGGCTACACGCACTTGCAGATTGCTATGCCGTCCAGTTTCGGACTTTGGTTCGGCTGCTACGCCGAGAGCCTTGCCGACGACATTCAGACCCTCCTTTCGGCTTGGAAAATCAACAACCGCAACCCGCTCGGCAGTGCCGCTGGATATGGTTCGTCGTTCCCGATCGACAGGCAGAGGACGTCGGATTTGCTTGGTTTCGACAGTCCCGACTACAATTCCGTCTATGCCCAGATGACTCGCGGCAAGGTGGAGACCGTGGTGGCAAGCGCATTGGCGCAACTCTCGCAGACGCTCGCTAAATTCGCCGCCGACTGCTGCCTGTTCATGAGTCAGAACTTCAAGTTCATCTCGCTGCCCAAGGAGTACACCACCGGCTCGTCGATAATGCCGCACAAGGCCAACCCTGACGTTTTTGAGTTGATGCGCGGCTATTGCAACAAAATCAGCGTCCTGCCTTTTGAACTCAACCGCATCACCGGCAACCTCACCTGCGGCTACTTCCGCGACCTGCAACTCCTTAAAGAGAGCTACCTGCCCGTATTCGAGAGGATGCAGATGTGCCTGGACTTCATGGAGTTTATCCTGCCAAAGATCCAGCCCCGCGAAGACATCCTCCAGAATGAGATGTACCAGCCGATATTCACCGTGGAGGCTTTGAACGAAATGGTGGTCGCCGGCGTGCCGTTCCGCGACGCCTACAAGGAGGTGGGGCATCAAGTTTTTGACGGCAAGTTCCATTGGGACAAGCCATTGAACCACACCCACATCGGCAGCATCGGCAACCTCTGCAACGACAGGATTGCCGCGTTGTTCAATTCTATTTATAAGGAGTTCAACTTTGAAAAAGTGGATTCCGCCATCTCAAAACTCGTAAAATGACACTCGTAGAGGCGATAGTATATCTGATTGCGGGCGGTGGGCATGGTCTGACGGTGGAGCAAATCGTCGCCATGGTCAACGCCCGGCAATTGCATAAGCGCAAGGACGGACAGCCGGTCACGTTGGCGCAGGTGTATGCCACTATCATGCGGCATCCCGAGGTGTTCGTCAAGGAAGACGGCAGGATAAGGGTGATAATGTAGGGTGGGGGATTATTCCTTCCGCTCGGCGCGGCGTGCCACCAGGACGCTGATTTCGTAGACTAATTGCAGCGGCAGCGCCGTTACAAACATCGTGAACACGTCGGTGCTCGGGGTAATCATGGCGGCTATTACGAGGACTATGAGGAAAGCGTGTTTGCGGTGTTGTCGTATGAAATTGTGCGACACGATGCCCATCTTTACAAGAAAAAATGCCAGCACGGGCAGTTCGAAGGCTATTCCGGTGGAGATGCAGAGGGTAATCAGTGTGTCGATGTACGAATCGAGTGCGATGAGGTTGTCGATGTCGTCTGCCACGTGGTAGTTGCCGAGGAAGTTGACCGACAGCGGCAGTATCAGGTAATACGCCGTCAGTGCGCCGGTGTAAAACAGCAGCCCGCTCGACACAAGTGCCTTCGCTACGCTTGCCTTTTCGTTGCGGTACAGGGCGGGGCTGACAAAATGCCATATCTCGGCGGTGATGTATGGCACGCATATTATCACGCCCGCCCAGAACGACACGTTCAAGTGCGTCAAAAGCTGCGCCGAGAGCCTTGTGTTGATGATTTTGATTGGGGAGACCGCCATGTCGGCATCACCGCCCGACAGCCATCCGGCCATCATGCCGAATAGCCTGAATGTCGGGAAGTCTTCCCGCGTGGGTCCGAATATGACGGTGTCGAATAGGAACTCCTTCATAAGGAACATAACCACCGCCGCCGCCGCCACCGCCGCCAATGAGCGTATCAAAGACATTCTGAGAACGTCCAAGTGGTCCCAAAATGTGCCTGTCGCGTTGTCCATTTTTGGTAGGTTATTTCTGCGTGTCGCCTTTGGCGTCTGACGGGGCGGGGGATTGGGCGTCCTTGTTTTTCTGTTCGTCGTCGTCGACGCTGTTGAGGGCGTTCTTGTATTCCTTGACGCCCTTGCCGAGGCCGCGCATCAGTTCGGGTATCTTCTTGCCGCCGAATATCAGCAGCGCAATTATCAGGATTACGACGAGTTCCTGTCCTCCAATGATTCCTAATAGCATGGTTTGATATTTTTTTATGGAAAATTGAAAGTTGAAAATTGAAAAGGTTTCCACCAGCAACTTTCAACTTTCAACTCTCACTTTCAACTTTTAACTCTCAACTTTCAACTTTCAACTTTCAACTCTCAACTTTCAACCTACTCGCCTTTTGTGCACTGTGCGTTGAGTATTCGCCAGCTTTGGTCGGCGGGGTTTTCGATGAGTTTTTCGAGGTAGTGGTATTTGATTCCGAACTTGTTTTTGATTGCGTCGATTTGAGCCTGGATTTTGGCCTGAGTGTCGGCTGACGGCGTTTCGCTCTTCTCGGCGGTGATGATTGTGTTTTTGGAGGTGAACTCCGGCTCCACAAACTCAAATAGTTTGGTCTTGTATCCGTTCTTGTTGAGGATGAGGACGCGCAGCGAGTCGGTCAGGATCTCCGCCATGCGTTCCATCACCACGCCGTACTTGAGCGCGGGTTCGAGGACGTTGCTCTCGGTGATTTTCATCTGCTGGCGGATCTGCCTGTGGCAGCATGGCGACACCACGATGAGTTTTGCGCCCGACTGCATGCCGAGGTAGATTGCGTCGTCGGTGGCTGTGTCGCATGCGTGGAGGGCGATGAGCATGTCGAGGGAGTTGGCCTTGAAGTCGTTGATGTTGCTCTGGACGAACTCAAGTCCGCCGAAAGACGACTTCTGCGCGATGTTGTTGCAGAATTTCACGAGGTTTTCCTGGGTCTCCACGCCCTTCATGTCGACTGTGAGCTCCCGGCTGTTGGTCAGGTAGTCGTAGGTGGCGAATGTGAGGTATCCCTTGCCGCTGCCCATGTCGGCTATCTTGACCGGCTTGCAGTCCTTTACGCTGTCGGCGAGGGAGTCGATGATTTCCACGAACTTCTCCACCTGCTTGTACTTCGCGCTCATGCTCGGTATGATTTCGCCCTTGTTGTCTGTGATGCCGAGCGACTTGAAGTAGACGCTGCTCTTGGTGTCGAGGAGGCGTTTTTTGTTCTCGTCGTGCGAGCCGTCGGCTGCGGTGGTGAATGTCGGGTTTTTCTTCTTGTAGATTTTGCCCTCGCGCTTGTTGTTGTATTTCAGTTGCCAGTCTTCCTTTGTGGTGTAGAGGTAGTTGTCAAGGAAATTGTTGCCTATGATGCTTTGGAGCTGCTTGATGCCCTCGTCCATCGTGAAGTTCTTGGCCTCGTCGTGCCTGTCGTACTTGTATACGAACTGCAAGTGCGGCTTGTCGTCGAGTTCCACGTACCTTACTACAATCTTGTTGAGGTCCTGGTTGTCAAGTACCCTCTTGGAGAGGATGAGCTTTACAAACGTGCGCTTGTAAACAGATGAGCTCACCTCGTTGGTGAAGTCCAATAAGACTTTGTCCATAGTGTCTTTTTTTTAGGATTTTTTACGATTCGTTTTTGTTTGTTTTTAATTCTAACTTACAAAAATCGCGCCGAGCCTTCCGATGCCGACAATATGTCAGCACCGGGTGAATCGGTCGCTTATTTCGTTCCAAATTTAATAAGAATTTTCAACTTGCCAAGTGTTTTCGGCGTTTTTTTTTAATAATTAACAAATTTTTTTTGTAATGCGCTGATTATTAACATTGTTTATAAAAATCGTTTTTTTTGTACATGTAATGCAAATTTCGGTTTATAATTTGCAAGGAGATTAGCGGCAAGTATCACTTTATAATTATAGCAATTTCCAAAAATGGAAAAACACTCATATAGGTTTCTGATTGTCATCCTGGCTGTGCTCGGCGTGTTTTGGATGCCGGAGGACGCCATGTGCCAGCGCAGGCGCGACCGCAGCAAGGACAGGGAAAACGACTCGCTCAAGCAGATCGCCGCCGACTACGCGCTCTCCGATTCCGACAGGGAGAGGGTGCAGTCGGGCATCAAGCTTGCCAATTTTTATATGGAAGACAACGACCCCAAGTGCGTGGAGCAGGCCAATTCTACCATCAAGATTGCCAACAAGTGCAAGATGTACACGGAGGTAGGCGACCTATACCACATCATCGGCAAATATTATTTTAATAAAAAGGAGTACAAGAAGGCGGTCTCGGCGTTGGAGTCGGGGTATTCTGTCCTCAAGAAAAACAACCTTGCCATCCCGAGGGCGCGGCTCTGCTACACGCTCGGGCAGTGCTACCAGCAGCTCAGGAGCAACCGCAAGGCGCAGAAATATTTTGACGAGGCGATGTCGCTCGCCAAAAAACTCGCCGACAAGGAGATGATGCACACCATCACGCGCTCCCTGTGCGACATCATGCTCTCCGACAAGAATTACAAGATGGCTTACGAGTACCTCAACGCATACCTTCAGGAGGAGAACGCCAAATTCCGCGACCAGAACGCAAAGCTCATAGACATCAAGGAGGAGCAGGAGCAGCTCATCGACCAGAAGGACTCCACAATCCAGGAGGTGGTCAACCAGAACGCGGCTCTCGAAATGGAGCGCCAGCAGCTGGAGTTTGCCGCCAAGGAGCTTGAGTACGAAAGGCAGCGCCAGGCGGATTCGCTCGACAAGGTGAACCTGATGAACGCATCGCTCAAGGAGCAGGAGGAGTTCAACAGGGTGATTATGTTGGGCCTCGGCGTGGTGCTGCTCCTGACGGGCGGCGTCATCCTCCTGATATTGAGGAACAACCGTCAGAAGAAACGCACCAATCTGATGCTCGTGGAGAAAAACAACATGATCAGCTCCCAGAACGAGGAAATCCAGCGTCAGAACGAGGAAATCAGCAAGAACCTCGAAGAAATCGCCATCAAAAACAAGGACATCACCGACAGCCTCACGTACGCCGGCACGATACAGAAGGCGATGCTCCGCGACTTTGAGAAGCACCGCTCGCTGATGAGCGACTATTTCATATTCTACGCGCCCAAGGACATCGTATCGGGCGACTTCTACTGGGCTTACAAGGTGGGCAGCAAGTTTGTGTTCACCGTGGGCGACTGCACAGGACACAGCGTGCCGGGCGCGTTCATGAGCATGCTCGGCATAGCGTTGCTCAATCAGATAGTGGCGCAGCAGCACGTATTGCAGGCTTCCCAAATCCTCGAACAGATGCGCGTAATGGTGAAGCAGTACCTCGGACAGACCGGGCTCGACGAGAGCGAGGCTCCAAAGGACGGCATGGACATGGCTCTCTGCGTATGGGATTTGGAGAGCAACAAGTGCAACTTTGGCGGCGCGTACAATCCTATGATAATGGTGAGGGGCGGCGAGATGAAGGTGTTCAGCGCGGTGAAGTCGCCGGTGGGCATCCACATGCGCGAGCTTCCATTCGAGGACCAGTACGTGGATTTGCAGAAAGGCGACAGGCTGTTCCTCTTTTCCGACGGGTATTCCGACCAGTTCAGCTCCTCGCGCCACGACAAATTCAAGATGTCGCGATTCCGCCAACTGCTGCTCGAAACGAGCCGCCTCCGCATGTCGGACCAGCGCACAAGGCTCGTTGACAACTACTATTCGTGGAAGGGAGATTTCATACAGATAGACGATGTATGCGTGCTTGGCGTGGAAATCTGAAAAATTCCAAAAAAAATTTTACGATTTTATTCGGTTTTTTTCAAAAATCCTATTATATTTGCATCGTGAAAGAAACGTAGGTTTCATTCGCTGCACACTAACCTTAAAATAAAAGAACAACGCTATAACTATGGAGAATATACACATAGCAGGCTCACATGACGGATACTTTGTCCCGACGGTGGATTTCAACTATCAGAATGGCATTTGCGACATCTCCGGGGAGTCATTCCTGGAGGAGACCAATGTGTTTTACGCCCCGTTGATTTCTTGGATACGCGAATATACCAAGACGGGCTTGCCGTTGATTTTCAATTGCAAGCTCACGTATTTCAATACGAGTTCCACGAAGAGTCTGCTCGACATCTTCAAGATTCTCAAGAAGTATGAGATGGACGGCGGCCAGGTGACAGTCAACTGGTATTACGACAACGAAGACCTCGACCTCGAGGAGGCCATTCAGGATTATATCACCGACACTGGCTTGAAAATCAATATGATTAACTTCTGATGCCGCTGTATCTTTGTCGCTTATGGTGGTTGCCGCCTACCATGGGTCGCTGTACCTGGCGTCATTGATGAAGGTGGTGTCGCTGAGTGTGAGCAAAAACGCCTTGACAGCCTTCAAGTCGCTGTCTGAGAGGTGTGAGCCGCCGTGGTTGGCGTTTATTGACAAGGGGTCGATGTAGGGCGACCTTTTGAGTCCGTTGTTATAAAACTCCAGTACTTCGTCCAGTGTCTTGAACCTGCCGTCGTGCATGTATGGGGCGGTGTACTCTATGTTGCGGAGCGTCGGCACGCGGTATTTGCCCCGGTCCATGGGGTCGCCCGTAACGGAGTATCTGTCTTTTTCGCCTTCAAAGTCGGTGTCTTTGGCGTTGTTCATAAATAGATTGGTGGTCCACAGAGGCAGCGCGGGGCTTCCGTGGCAGTGAAAGCAGTCCGCCCCCTCGGTGGTGAAGAGCATCAGTCCGCGCATCTCCTGCCTGGTGAGCTGCACTTCGCCCGCCATGAATCTGTCAAACTTGGAATTGAACGACACAAGAGACCTCACAAACTGCGCTATCGCCTTGCTGATGAGGTCTATGTTGATGTCGGTAGTGCCGAACGCACGGTAAAACATTTCCTTGTAGCGTGGCTCTTTTTTTATCAGTGCAACAGTTTTTTTGATGTCGCCGTCCATCTCGTGCGGGGCGGTGATTGCCATCGGGACGGTGCTTTCGATGTTGCCTTCCTGAATAAGTCCGTTCCAAAAATATCCCGAGTTGTTCCATACCAGATTGATGAAAGGCAGCATTACGTGTGGTGTCTTCTTGCCCGAATTGCCGATGGGCCGTCCGTCGGGGAATCGCTCTGTGCCGCACTCGAAGGCGTGCTGCTGCTTGTGGCATGTGGCGCAGCACATCGGGCGGTCGGGGTCGCCGGAGAGCCGTCCGTCATAAAATAGATAACGACCGAGCCTCACGCCGTCGATGGTCATGGGGTTGTCGGGCGGTATGTTGAGCGAATCGGGAAACATAGGCACACCAATGTCATACGGCACGGGTTCGTAAGTAACGTTGGGCATCCGCGTGCCGCATGACACCACCAATAATAACAGTGGCAAAAGTTGGTATGCTTTTGATTTTTTCATTTTTTGATTTGTTGATTTTGCTTTCCTCTCTCCTCTCTCCTCTTTCCTCTCTTATTTGAGTTCCATTCCTTTTTTGATTTTTGCGACGGCTGCATCGCCGGCGAGGGCTTGTGCGAGTGCTATTGCAAAATCCTGCGAGTGTCCGGCTCCGATGGCTGTCCAGAGGTTGCCGTCCTGTTGGTATGGCTTACCTGTGTAGGTGTATTTTGCAGACATTTCGGCGGCGCAGCATGAGTGGGATGTTACCGACTTGCCGAATGCGATGCCGTTTTTGAGCAGGACGGTGGGCGCACCACAGATGGCGGCGAGGATTTTGCCCGATTCGTATTGCTGCTTGGCGAGTGCGCCCACTTTGGGGTCGTTGCCGAGGTTTTCGTAGCCGGGGTAGCCGCCCGGCAGGTAGATGAGGTCGGCGTTGGAGAAGTCGGCGTCGTCCCAAAGCAGGTCGGCGGTTACTTGCACCTTGTTGGATGCAGATACGGTCTTGCTGCCGCTGACAGATACTGACTTGACGTTGATTCCGCCACGGCAGAATACGTCGTATGGTGCCATCGCCTCGATGAGTTCGAAGCCGTCGGCAAGAATGATGAATGCGTTTTTCATGGTTGTGGTTTGTTTGTGTTATGATTTTGTTTTTTTGCGATTTCGTGGTCGGGGGTTCTTTTTCCGTGCGCGATTTCGGGGATTCCGTGCGCGATTTCGGGGATTCCGTGTGCGATTTCGGGGATTCCGTGCGCGATTTCGGGGATGCCGTGCGCGATTTCGTTTTTCCGTGCGCTCACGCACACGGCTTTGTGATTTCGCCCTTTCAGGGCGGTTAGACATTGTATGCGTATTATGCATTGTGCATT
>JAEEGL012037219.1_pt1 | contig 11785 bp, 13 predicted proteins | sample 9134231 | NCBI WGS metagenome assembly JAEEGL01 (sample SAMN16246548, study PRJNA631951) | gut metagenome | biome: gut microbiome; feature: rumen; material: fiber-attached | host: Bos | place: Iran: Karaj | collected 2018-10 | reverse complement strand
GATGTACATTGAGGAGAGCTGTTTAGCTTTGACCCGTCTGAGAATCTGGAAAATTCAAAGTTGTATGGGTAAAAGTCTGAGAGCTGCTTCTCCTGCGGTTGCATATATCCGGCTCCCTCCGTCAAGGAGTGGGTACATATATATAATTCTGCAGGTGTGAGCTGATTTTCATTCTTTATACAACGGGTATTTCCAGAACCTTCAGACCAAGAATGTCAAGAAGGCTCACACTTTTTGTGCTAAGTGAATGATCAATAACTAAAGGAAATGAAACGAACGAACTCATTTATTCTGTTTGGTCGCGCATTCAAAAATGCAAAGAACGACTTTTGGGTCTCGATTCAGGTGTTGTTCTTTATTACTATAGGATTGGCATTCCTCTTTTGGTGGGTTGAGGGAATCGTTCAACCAGATGTTTATGGAGGAATAAGCGGCCTTTTACAATCTTTTGTCTGGGCTTTTACCCGTTATATCGGCGATCCTGGTCATTTTGCAGGCAGTGGCCCTGTTACATTAGCTGGGCGTTGGATTGATACGGCTATTGGCATCTTGAAAATTCTCATCTTTGCCGTCCCTGCCGGTCTTGTGGCCAATGGTTTCAGAAAAGCAATGGAGGATGATAAACGTCAGCAAAAACTGAAGGATCTTAATGAAAAGTTGCATCATGCTTTCCGTCGTGTTCAAAATCCCCATACATTGTATAAAGTAGTTCCTGTTAAGAAGTCTATTGTTACGATTCAAGCGGATCAAAGAATTGATACCAAAGATGTGCTTGATGCTGTAGATTTCAGCAAAGACATGCGTTTGCGAAACATGGCTTCAACCTATAGCATGAACGAAGAGCCCCAAGATCGTTTAGTCATTGAACTTTTCCCTTTGACAAAGGATAACCCCTATGGATGTTTCATTAATCGAGAATCTAATGTGACGATTGTCTCTACTTCAAGTGTGCAGGAGATGGGTACAGGCCATTTTGCCTACTATTTGGCGCTTTACGGTAATTTCAATTACATTAGCAAAGAGATTGAAGTTAATCCAAATGAGCCAGTTAGTTATTACAATCTAGAAAAGGATCAGATTGAAAACCTGAAAGACATGGATGGGAATAAACCATTAAATATATTCTTAGACGACATTCGGCAATTGGCAAACAGCGACAATCATTGGGTGATTTTCATCCTCTCAACTAGTAAGACATGCCCTACACAACTTCACTTTATCCACAAGCTAAGTCAGAAGGTTGGAACCGCACCAACGACTGTAGTCAAAGAAGAGCAGTTTGTGCAGATGTATCAGGAAGTTGAGCAGATGCTTGCCAATACAGACTATCCATTGAGTACAGATGCAGACCAATATGAAAAGTTGAGTAGTGATTTGGATGAGTATTTCCGGCCTGCAGGACCTAAGAATATAGCAACCTATCTCGGAGGTGGCACAAAATTGAATGCCTTTACGCTACGGGTTGCTTGGAAACTGACAGCTCGTGATAACCGTTCTGTTTCTATCGCTCGCCGATTGGCTGAGATTATGGCAAATCATCTGAGTGATAAACCATTTGAGGAACATAAAGATCTTTGGAAGAAGTCTGGTGAAGGCTATTTCGTAGACGAATGTGTTAATGAAAAGAATCAATAATTTAATATGATATCATTATGAAAGCAAACAAATTTATTTTGCCTATTTCAGCACTGGCAGTGCTCCTACTGGCCAGTTGCGGAGGAAATAATCAACAACAAAGTAATGGGCTGACAGAAGGTGCCTCTGGCGATATGGAAGCCTATGAGAACAGCGATGTGAATGCCTTGGAGCAGGCACGTCCAACGATTATGGTAATTCCAGGTGACCAGACTTTGCAGAACTTCAAATGTCTCAAGACACAGAGAATTGACGGGCGTGACTTCGTCCTACGTGACTACCAGAAATATCTGCTGAAGGATGATCGTGCCGAGCGTATCATTTCGGCCATCCAGAATGAATTCAATGCTCAGGGCTATCCTCTCAACGATTTTGAGCAAACTCTAAAGCAACTCGACACCCAGGAAGCGCTTGATATGGCTGATGGTTTTGAGAAGGATGCCAAGACCATGTTGCTTACTGTAGCACAGCCCGATATCATCTTGGAACTGACCTATGATACCAGTCGTGACAAGATGTCGATGACTAGTCATAACTATAGTCATAAGGGTGATAAGAACATCAATTACACTTTGAATGCCATTGATGCCTATACCAATAAAGTGGTTGCAACGATGACTGCCAGTAATATTAAGGGTGAATCTACTACCCAGACTATTCAAGAAGATCTGAAGCAGAATATGCCTAAGTTCCAGCAGGATATTATCAAGTATTTCAGTGACATTATGACTCGTGGTCGAGATATTACTGTTCGTGTGGCTGTGGAGAAAGGCTGTAAAGTGAAACTTTCTGATGAAAGTATCGAACGTGATACCTATGCCGATTGGATCATGGACTATATCAAGACTCATACCGTCAAAGGTGCCTATAAGATGCAGCGCAATACTGATAAGGAACTCTATTTCGTGAACTGCCGTATCAGACTCCTTAACGAGGATGGCACTCAATACGGAGTCTATGACTGGACTCGCGACTTGCAGAAGAATCTGCGTAAGAATCTTGGTCTGAAGTGTACTAACAAGGCTCAGGGATTGGGTGAAGTGTTAATTAGCATACAAGGTATTCAATAAATAAAGATACAATATGAAGCGTATATATTATATAATAGGTATAGTAATGCTGACTATAGCCGTCACTTCTTGTGGTGGTCAGCAAAAACAGGGAACTAAGTTTGCTCCCAAAGAGCGTGAGTCTTCACTGTCTGATTCAGAGCGTCAGGCAGCAATTGCGCAGAAGAAAGCTGAGTTGGATAGTCTGAATCTTGACATCCAGACGCTTGTATTCGAGAATAACATCAAACTGACTGTACTCCCACCTGCTGCAACAGGAGATATTACAGAGGAGACCTCTGCACTCATGGCAGGTAAAATGATGCAGATTACAGCTCAGAATGGAGTGGGAGGTTATGGCAATTCTCCTGCTTTAGCACTCGCAGTAGTGATGGCTCCTACAGGAAGGGCTGCTACTGGCACTGCTCCCCAGCGGATGATGACCAAGTATTCCATTACATTCTTTGTCTCTAACATGTTGACAGGCGATGTCTATGCATCGCATAGCGAAGATGTAGAGGGTGTTGGCGCCACATTCCCAGAGGCTACACGCAATGCTGTCAATGAAATCAAAAACACCCCCGCTTTGCAGCAAATGTTGAAAACAGCTTCAGGACGTATCATTTCTTGGTATAATAATGTTCAGGGATTCAGGGCTATTGTGGAAGAAAATGTCAGCAAGCAGAATTATGAAACAGCATATGCCCTGTTAGCTTCTGTTCCCAAGCAGGCAACTGCTTGTTTCGACTATGCTCAAAAGCGTCAGGGACAGGTTCTTGAAGATATGAACAATCAGAAGGCAGCTGAGACGTTAGCAGAATTGAGAAATGCCATTGCTGCGGCTGGCGATCAATACGACCCCATGCCATCAGGCTATTTGAAAATGATTCCTGCCAAGTCTAAGCAATATGCTGAGGCTACAAAACTCTACGACAACTACGTAAAGCATATTCAGGATGTCCGTATGGAAAACATCAAACATGAGCAGAAGATGGAATTAGAGCGTCTGGCTCTTGAGCAAGTAAAACTGCAACATCAGCAAAAAGCTTCTATGGAGGTTGCAGAAAAGGCTGTGTCTAAGCCGTCTGCCTCTTCTAATTCAGAAGATTCTGGGACAAAGCAATCCACAGGTAGTAAGATTGTCGAGTCTTTCAAAAAGCATCCGCTCCTTTGGGGCTTAGGAATTGGCGCTGTAGTAACGGGAGTGGGTGGTATTGCCATGTATGCCTCACTGCCAACGCTTACAAAGATTGGATTGGCTTTATTATAATAATCGAGATAAAATAGTTGCTAATATATTGTAATTTAATGTAATGGCTTTATTTTTCCAGGATATGAGATTTTAATCAAAATTGTATAATTATGGATATTAGTGGAAAAGAAAGAAAAGGTTTTTGGGATTTCATGGATGGCATGAGGTCAAATGATCGTGTAGTTGCTATAATGTTCCCTATTTATTTAGTGATTTGTTTGATTTTTGGAGGAGTAGTGTTGTTATATGAAAAATGGGACAACATTACTAGATGGTGGTATCAAGAGAAGATAGAAGTTGTTGGAGAAAATGGTCAGATATATGATAATTATTATGAGCCATGTTCTAATAATGATTTTGTAGCCGCTCATCTTTTTCTAGATAAGATGAAGGTCGCAAGTCAAAAAGATGTATCTATTACAGAAGAAGCTATATCAGATGCAACGATGTATGTTTTCCAGAAGGAAGCAACTTTTTTGTTAACAGGAGTAGGGGAAGATGCAAACAAAAGAGTCCTTTTTCTTGTTAAAGAATTGCCTGATTCTTTGAATACAAATGGTTGTGACATGTTGATGGATCTTGCTATTATGATTAAAGATGCACAATTGTGTAAAGACGTAGTTGAACTATATGAATCTGAAGAGCCTAAGAAGGAAGCAAATAAGAAATATCTGCAAGCAAAAAAGGAAGGGAAATTTGACTAATAAATCTCATATCAGATGACAACATTTGATTTAATAGACCATTATCAATTTGAATACATATCAACTCTTCATCGTGGCAACATTGATATTAATTGCGGATGTTGCTCAATGGTGGAAGAAATGAATGCTATCAAAGTCCTATATGGCAAAGAACCTATACGGGATGTGATTGAAAAATGCGTATGCAATAGACATGGGCATCAGTATTGTATTCCCCAAACAGCTGTTGATGATGCAGTGAATGCATTGATGGATAGCATGTTTGTTAGGGCTGATATGGTTGCAACACCTTTCATAAACGGTAATAATATATCTGAGGTATTTGAAGACTTTGAGGAACTCTATGATTTTATTAGTCTTGTAATAAGTGGTATACCAGGTATTGGCCCATTAACTGTTTACGATACAGCAAGACGTATAGGTCATTTGTTTAGTACTCCAATATATCCTAGGTCTTATGTGTATCTTGCCGCAGGTGCAAAGAATGGGGCTGAGGCATTGTTAGGAAAGAAAGGATTGCGTTTTAGAGAACCTATCCAACTATTTGAATCATCCTTTGGAACGTTCCCAAGTATATTTATTGAGGATATGCTATGTATATATGAGCCGCTTTTTAGCAGATGCTCTGTGAATCCAGTTAGTAAAGAAATAAACATTCCATATTCATATAAGAATATCAATTCCGTTTCATTAAAGATTCTGAAAGAAATGAAAGAAATGGAATCAATTTAGTGATAATAATCATTTTCTAGTTAGTATAAAAAATTAATCTTTAAGAATATGAAAAAGGTAATTTGTTTTATTGTTTGCTGCATAGCACTTGCAGTAACATCGTGTGGACCAAATTTGAGTACAAAAGAGATTTCTGTAACAGGTGCAGATGGTACTGTTTATAATAGCTACCAGACAGCTTGTAGCAAAGGAGACTTTGATGCAGCGAGGGACTATATTGGAAAATTGAAAGAACAATTAGTTGTTGTAAAAGCTGAGGGTGATTATAGTGATATTAGGGCTTTCTCAGAATTAATTCAAGAAGCAGAAAGCTATGTCGAAAATGAAGAAGTTCAATATCTTGCTTCTCTGAATGAAGAACGGGCTAATAACAGAATTATATTAATAATGAACCAGCGCCCTATAATAGGTGTTGAGGCAGCAGAGAATGCATGTTTGGGGAAAAAAGTATATAATAGAGTAATTCAAAGTGATGTAAATGATAATCTTTGGAATGACGATTGTCAGACTGTAACAGACTTCAAAAAATATATAATTTGGTGTGGAGAACATAATTCCAAATGTACATCGTTGCTAAATATAGCAATTGCATGTGGTAATCAAAATCTGGCTCAAAAGATTATACATGTTTTTCGACCAGATCCCGAATTATTAACAAAGGAAATAAAAGGAGAATCATCTTATTACGATGTTTATGCCCATTACACAAATACCTCCAAAGATGCTGCCCAGAAGAAGTATGATGAAGCGATCAAATCCGGAGCTTTTAATTAATGCATAAGCAATATAACATGGCAAAGATTCAGATGGATAAACAGCGGCTTGGAATGGCAGGTGAATACAGCGTTTGCGCAGAACTCTTAAAAAGAGGGTATAATGCAAGTATCACTATGGGAAATGCAAAAGCCGTTGATATTGTGGTTCTCCTGCAAGACCAATCTTTTAGACGAATAGAGGTAAAGACATCACGTAATAAACGGTTTGTTACGGGCTTCTTCCAGAAATATTATGATAAAACCCAAACTCAACATCCTGATTTTTGGGTGTTAGTACATATAGACGAAGAGAACAATTCGTACTATTATGTTCTCACTCATGAGGAAATGGGAAATGTGCAGATGAAACGTAATGAAATGGATACATGGGAACAGATAAATGGGTGTGATAATGTATTACTATGTGATATAGAATCTTTCATTGATAAATGGGAGAAAATTTGCTAAACAAGATAGGTCTTGTGATGATTAAGTATAAGCATAATGATTCGCTTCTGTGTAAGTTGTATGCTATTCATGCAGAGACGGGTTATGAGTGGCCTATGATATCTTTTGTAAGAGAGTATATCAAGGATAATATGCCTGAGGCTGATGTGCGAATGGACAAGCTTGGAAATCTGTATATCACAAAAGGAAAGGCAAGCGTGGGTTATCCTACGCTTGCCTGCCATATGGATCAGGTGCAGACTCTTCATAGCGAGGACTTTGAAGTGCGCCAGGAGGACGATATGCTATATGGCTGGAGCGAACAGAACCAACAACGTGAGGGCTTGGGAGCTGATGATAAGAATGGTATTTATATCGCTCTGCGTTGTTTAGAAGAATGTCCTCGATTGAAGGTCTTTATGGCAGTAGGTGAGGAAAAAGGTTGTATTGGCAGCAATCGAGCTGATATGACGTTCTTTGCAGATAGTCTCTATGTGTTGGAGCCCGATTGCAAGGGTGGAAAGGAGATTCATACAGTGCTTCGAAGTATCCCCTGTGCCAGCAAAGACTTTGAGGAAGCCCTGCAAGTTGAGGCTAACGGTTTTGAGATCACAGATGGCAAGGGCAGTGACATCCTTGCCTTGACACTGAACGATATTGGTGTGAGTTGTGCCAACATCCCTGCAGGCTACTATCTGCCTCATAAGGATGATGAATATACGTTGCTCTCAGAACTGGAACATACGCTTGCTTATATCCAGCAGACAATCGCCCGACTCCAAGAGCGATTCCCTCACACTTACAAATCGGAAACCCAGCAATGGGTTGAAAGTTTAAAGTTAGGATAGAACAGATAACCGGAAGTTATGAAATTTGAAACTGAACAATAAGATGGAAATAACACGTAAACAGATTTTTGAAATTATAGAAAAGGATGATGGTAGCAATGTATGGAGCCATCTTTATGATGTGTTCATGTTTGTAATTATCATCCTTAGTGTGGTTCCATTGATGTTTTGGGACTATCATCCGGTTTTCACATATATAGAAATCTTTACGACCACTATCTTCATAATAGATTATGTTCTACGATGGATGACAGCTGATTATAAGATAGGTAAGGGCCCGCATTCTTTTGTGAGTTATCCATATAGCTTTTGGGCCATTATCGATCTTTTATCTATACTGCCTAGTTTCCAGATTTTGGGCTCAAACTTTAAGATTCTGCGTACTCTACGTATGCTGAAGATTTTGCGTCTGTTGAAGGTTTTACGCTATTCAGAGCAGATATTCCTCTTCGTAAAGGTGTTGAAGAAAGAACAAAAGGTTCTCTCTGCTGTGCTTTTATTCGCTGCAGCTTATATTTTCATAACAGCATTGGTAATGTTTAACTTTGAACCACGTATCAACCCGAATACAGGTAACGAAACATTTAGCACTTTCTTTGATGCTATCTATTGGTCAACGGTGACACTAACTACTGTTGGCTATGGCGATCTTTGCCCAGCAACGAATTTAGGTCGTCTCATCAGCATGTTTTCTTCTCTATTTGGTGTTGCAGTCATCGCTTTGCCTTCTGGCATCATTACCGCCAGCTATTTAGATGAATTGCGTAATATTAAAGAAGGGAAAAACTCTGAAGTTGAAATAGAAAACCACTGATATTAATTCGCATATACGTAGCATATTAGAAAATAGTTCCTCTGTATTTTGAATTTTTCTCGAAAAGTTACTATATTATTTTCGCAAACAAATAAAACTTATAGTATTATGGCACTTAAGATTAATAAAGACACTAAATTTGCCAAAGTAGGTATGTACAGGTACTGGGGCGAGAAGACTTTCACGACGGAGGCGGATGAGCTTTCTGGCTTTGAACAGGATGAGCATTTGTTGGAAATTGATATCCCAGAGGGTATAGAAAAAATCGGTGAGTGCTGCTTTAAGGATTGTAAGTCTTTGGAAACAGTACGGATTCCTGCATCGGTTAAGACTATTGGTCGTAATGCCTTTATTGGTTGCATTGAATTGAGAAACGTTGTCATCGAAAAATCTGTGGTAGAGATTGATGTCTGGTTTGATGAAAGAAAAGTTTCCAAGATCACATTAACTCCACCGTTCAATGATTTGGTAAATATGCTCCTAAAAGGCTATGAGATGGAAATGAAGGATCTGTCTTTTGAATTCTGAAAGAACAAAAAACTTGTGATGGATAGGGTAATCGCTGAAAAGAAAGATGAACGGAAGTTTTTTTGATAGGATTGGTTTGGCAGATATGGAGAAAGTTCATTCTGCAGTAATTGGATGGTTATTTTCTGATGATTGCATAGCATTAACGAATCAACAGAAATCAGAATTATTGTGTTCTTTGTTTCGTGTAAGTCCAAGCCAAACATTTAATTCATTTGTCGTGGAGGTAGAACATCATGATATAGATGTTCTCATCATAACGGACAATACTACATGTTGGGTAATAGAGAACAAGATTAAATCTTCTCAGCATAGTAATCAGTTAGATAAATACTACAAAATTGTAAATGGAGAACCTGTTAAGATTGGACGCAAAATACAGAACATACAAGATTACAAGCAATTTAAATCTCACTACTGTTTTTTGACACTTGTGAATGAGAAACCTCAATGTACAAATAATGTTTGGGTGAATACCACATATAAATCCTTTTCAATTGCACTTAAAAATGTCCTTGCAAATGTCAATAGAAATAATGATTCTGTCATTCTGAACGAATACTTGTGCTGCATTACCAATCTTGCAACGGCTTTAGATGGCTTCATAAATAATCATCAACAGTATCAAAATGTCTTTGTAAATGGAGCAAAAAAAAAGAAAAGAAATGGCAATTATATTGCAGACAACGGTCTTGAAACGATTTTTCAAAAATGCTTCCTTTCATATATAAAGAACAAAACTCAGAATTATCACGATTTTGACATATCAGAGACTCATGGTGTGGCCTTAGCTGAGAATAAAGAAATATATTCAATTAATGGAATTAGTTTAGGAATACAATTCCAAAACGGTACGTTTAAAGCTCAACTTCTTTATAAAGAACAAAATGCAGACGCTTTCTGGAGTTTTTGGAATAAGAAAATAGTTGTAAAGAATTCCAATGAAATAGAGATTTGTAATACTCTTTTCAAAGATTGGGAGTTTAACCCTTCTAAGGAAGAGAAGAAACCATATTTCTCAATCTCAAAAAAAATTAGTAATTGGTATTCTAAGTCAGTAACTGATATTGTGAAGGATTGGGATTCCATGTACGCTGAATGCATAAAGGTATTGGATGAATTAAAAAAGGTAATTTGCCAGTTCCCTTGATTCAAAATAGTTCCTTCGATTTTTGAATTTTTTCCAGAAAGTGATTATATTACTCTATCAAACAAATAAAAACCTCGCGATGTATAGGGTATCGCAGAACACAATGATTAATAATGAAGACCTAAAAAACTTGTATGAAAACTTTTGTAACAATTGTTACAAGAAGTATAGTAATTCAGACCAATACAATTTCAATCTATTGGATGAACAATGTGGAAGTATAAAGGAGAATTCCCATACAAATATTCTAATGAAATTATTAGAATACAAAAATCAGTATGGTTATGTATTTTTAGAAGACTTTATATCTTCATTAACGGATTTTGAAATTATAATTGAGGACGACGTTAGGTTCGAAACAGAATACTTTGATAGAACAGATGGGAAACAAGGTAGGATAGATGGCCTCATCTATCAAAAAGATAAATTTGCTATTATAATAGAAAACAAAGTAAACCGTGCTTCCAATCAGAAAGATCAACTTAAAAGATATATAGAGTCTGTAATAGGAGATGGGGAAAAGAAAGAGAAAATTGTAGATATTGAGAATGTCTATGTGATCTTTTTAACTCAGAGTGGGGTTGAAGATCCTGATGATGAAAGTCGAGATTATATGCAGAACGATGATATTGGGATTCTTAATAACCCCGGTTCTTACACAGATGAAACAGAACCGTTAAGTGGTCCCCGTTATTTCGCCTGTTCTTACAGCGAGCATATCCTTCCTTGGTTAGAAGAAAGAGTACAACCAATTGTGATGCAAAAAGAAATAATGCTTTATACTGGTTTGGTTCAATACATCGATTTCTTAAAAGGAATGTTGAATCTGCGTGAAGGACAGACTAAACTTCAAGAAGAAAGTGTTAAGTGGTTTGATAAGTGGTTTGATGATAATGTCACAATAGATGAAAGTACTTTAAAAAAACAGAATACATATCTGAAGGATCTTTATGTTAAGCTTCCAAGACTTGCGAAGAAACAGAATGAAGAGGGGTATAAAGATTCTGTAAAATGTATCAATCTATTGCGAAATATCGTGATGGAAAAAGCCGAAGAACCCATGGCGAATTATCTAAATAAAACAAAAGAGTTTATTTCTTCGATAGAGAACCCACTCATTCCAGAGAAAGATTTGGATATCAGACACACTTTTGATTTCTATTGCATAATTATTCGTAACAAGAATTGGCCAAAAGGGTATGAAATCGGTTGGATACCATTCAATATAGGGAAAAATACAGCCAAGCTGTATTATAAGAAACCTAATAGTGGAACAGATATATTATCGAATGATGTTGAAAGTCAAGAACATAAAGGATTCTTTTATAATGGAAAGAACCATCTATGGCAGACCAGAGAAAGAAATGTCAAAATTGAAGAACCTGATGATAAAGACCTAGATATTTTGGCGGATATTATATCAGAGTATAATAAGAAGATAAAAAATGAGCGATAAAAAAAGTTCCTCCGATTTTTGAATTTTTTCCAGAAAGTGATTATATTACTCTATCAAACAAATAAAAAGCGAGAAATGGAAATACTTGGAATTATAGGAATCATTGTCTTATGTTTTTTCCTCTTTGTAGGAGGCGGATTATTGGGATGGATTTTTAAGGGGCTTGGAGCTATCTTAAATTTCCTGATGCAAGGCTGGTCATCGTGTTTGGGAGTTATTGTCTGGATCTTTATTATCTTTTTATTTTTCCTGGCACTCATATGATATGAAAGTAAAAAAGCCTCCCAAAAGGGAGGCTCATTTACGATGGGAGCTTCTGCCAGAGGTTGGTGCCGATCTTTACGATGAGGCTCTCTTTCACCCAGCGGCAGATGATGGTCTTCACTACAGGCGACTCGCCATTGGCCAGGCGGAG
>JAEEGL011663510.1_pt1 | contig 11785 bp, 10 predicted proteins | sample 9134231 | NCBI WGS metagenome assembly JAEEGL01 (sample SAMN16246548, study PRJNA631951) | gut metagenome | biome: gut microbiome; feature: rumen; material: fiber-attached | host: Bos | place: Iran: Karaj | collected 2018-10 | reverse complement strand
GGTCACGTCCGAGAGAAGAGCCTGTAGAGTTGGGGACACGAAAACCAACGTCCGTTAACTCCCGTGCATTAGCACTAACTCCCGTTAATTCCCGCTAACTCCAAGGCAAAATTGATATAATTAATTTTGCTCATTTACTTATCAGAAAGTCGTAGTAACTTTCTACTATTAGTATTAAGAGGAAAGTTTCTTGACAAAGCCGTCTATTTTACCATTAACCGTTAACATGCTCAAAGCAGGTATCACGAGCAAATAGAAAACATAGCCGTACCATTTGTCCATGATAGGGATGGCAAGATTAAAACTAAAGAGGTAGAGGAAAAACGGGTGAAGGACATATGGTGTCATCGAGCGGTTGCCATATTTGGTAAACCAATATTGCTTGTTGGGCATCGAAACAATCAAGGTGACAGAAAGAACTGTACATACCAAATAAGTGAACAGTCTATATACCACATCATGCCAGCCCGCATTATAACAATGAGAAAAAGATATGAATAAATGAATTTTGCGGTGATAGAAGAACGCTGCTACATAAAGAATCATTATCGTTATGAAAATGATTCGAGACCATTGCACCGTCTTATAACTGTTGACCCAGTTGCAAAATTTACCAGAAAGCCTCAACCTGATTCCCAAAAGGAAGAACGGATAGAAACCAATCAACCTTGCCAGCGAAAAGGGTCCATCGATAATGGGGAAAAAACCAGCCACAAGAGATAACAGTACCGATGCCGACAGTAATACGTTCAAGTTGTATTTCAATAGTTTGGGAGTTACCAGACAATAGAAGAAGAGCACCCACAAGTACCACATGATGTCCAAATTCCACCTGAAATATGTCAGGCCTTTCGCATACGGTCCGAAAGTCCTTATACCATGGATCAGGAAAGTAAACAGCAAACAAGGAAAAAGATATCTCTTGATGAGAATGCTGAAGGGTCGCGTCTTGAACCAATAACCAGAGATAATGGTGAATGTGGACATCGTGTAAGGCATTATGATCATATAGAGAATCTCGGTCCAATGCTGCCCCTTGATGACTACATATGGGATGGAGGCATGGTGAATCACCACAAACAGGATGAGAATAATCTTGAGGTTATCCCACAAATAAATACGCTGATTATCTTGAGGATAATTTATCATGATGCTTGATCAGACAATAGTTTGATGAGAGAGAGGGAGGATTTGCCGAGATAGTGGAATCCTTTCCTCTCATACATACTCACTGCGGCCTGGTTCTCATGTTGTACCCAGAGCATATACCTTGACTTTTCCGTAACCATGTTTCGTTCCACGAAAGCATCGAGCAAAGCCTGCCCCACATGTTGACCTCGCGCAGAGTCTTTCACCGCCAGGTGTGAAACCCACGCCACATTGTTCTCTACAGTTTGATGGAGTGCACCTATGAAACGCGCTTCATCCTCATGTCTGCACCAGGCTAGCAGAACGGAACCGTTGGCCAACAATCTTTCATAGACTTCAGGAGAGACGTAATCGCCACTATACTTGTCGAAAGATTGGTTGAAGAGTTCGAAGGCACCTTGCACGCCTGCTAATGTTTGAGCGGGCTGTACTATAATCTCTTCGTTAATCCTTGCGGGCAGAAGATCCTTGTAGATACCGGCATATTGGTCACGAACAAGATGGCGACTGAAGCCGCATTGTTCCAAATAAGCAACTACGTCGGCGGGCTCGCCAAGACTGCCTCGAAATAGGATCTCGGTTTCGAGCACTTCCCCTTGAAGCGAGAGTATCTCATCGAAGTCATTGAGGTAGAAATATACCCTCCAGAAGCCATCTTTCTTCACTAGAAGGAAGACATTCCTTTCTCCGCAATACTCATACAAGGAATCGTGGACGATCAGGTCGGCCGCCTCCCGCTGGATATAGTCGTTCGAAGCGCAACCCCTCTGTCCGTAAAGGTCGACAATTTCCTGGTAACGCGAGAAAGACTCAACCTTTTTCAGCATCATATCGCTTTTTCAGTTCTATGCGGTCAATCTTACCATTTAAATTATACGGCATCTGAACCAAGTGATTCACAACCTCGGGGAACATATAGACGGGGATGCGTTCCTTTACCAGATTGATGATGTCGATGGGCTGACCATCAGCGGTAGTATAGTACAGTACAAGCTTGTCATTATCATGGTCGAATATGCAAGCGGCATTCGTTACGCCTTCGATAGCGTTCACGGCCACTTCTATCTCTCCCAACTCAATACGGTTTCCCTTGTGTTTCACCTGGAAATCCTTGCGCGAAACGAATACCAGGTTGCCATCGTCAGCGGGTCTTACCAGGTCGCCTGTACGGTAGATGATATCGTTGAACAATGGATTCAAGGGGTTCTGGACAAACACCTCATCGGTCTTGGCACGGTTGCCGTAATAACCCAATGCAACACCCGTTCCACGCACACAAAGCTCTCCCACTTCACCGACGCCAGCCTCGGTATCGTCGTCCTTGAGCACAAGGACCTGCATGTTGCGGCAAGCCTTTCCGATGGGGATATACTCGTCGTCGGCATACTGGCGCTTCACATCGAAGTAGGTGCAGTCAACCGTAATCTCGGTAGGGCCATAGAGATTGACAAACCTCACATTGGGCAGTTTCTCCTGCCAGGTACGCAATTGCTTGGCAGGCATTGCCTCTCCGGCAAAGGTAACAAGACGTAGGTGCTCGGGCAAAGCCACACTGAGGATATCGCTGTTACCGACAAGCACAATGGCAGAGGTAGCCCAAAGAATGGCGGTGATATGACGGTCGTTCAGCAATGGCATCAGAAGCTTGGTGAAGGTGAAGTACTTCTTCCCTATCACATTCAGCGTTGCACCACTCTTCAGGCAGATGACGATGTCCTTGACCGAACCGTCGAAATAGAACGGAGTCTGGTTGCCCAAGGCATCCTGTTCGGTAAACTCAAAGGTTTCGACCAGCCAATTGGCGAGGTCAATCATTCCACGATGAGAGATCACCACGCCCTTGGGGACACCCGTAGAACCACTGGTGAAAATGCTATAGACGGGATCAAGATCAATAATCTGCTCACGGATGGCAGACAGCGCCTGCTTGTCTGCCTCGTGTTCCTTAACTTCATTGTAAAGGAATCTTGGTCCATTGAACTCAATCTGGTCGAGCGTCTTCAAGTCAGCGGCGGTTGTAGCCACAGCTGCAATGGGCCTGCATACGTCAGCAATCAGGCGCACACGTTCAAAAGGCATCTTGCAGTCAATCGGGACATAGAAATTACCGCTTTCAACGACACCCATTGCCCCAACCAATCCTTCTATGCGGCGGTCAACAAATACCAGGACGGCACGACGGATGGTGCCATTGGTAGCCTCAGCGATGGCTGTACCGATGCTTTCAGCCTGCTGAACCCACTGGCTAAAGGTAAGACTCAGCTTATCATCTGCCAATGCGGTTTTATCGGGGAGTCGCTGTGCGGTTTGCTCTAAATAATCAAGAATATTGGTTACCATTATTTCTTCTCGTATAGCTGGTTAGGATCGGTAATGAGGCCATCCTCATAGATGGCATCGTCTTCATAGATGGGCAAGATGTCGGCGGTATTGATTTCGAATGAGGTTGCACCGAGCGATATGCCAATGCCAAAGCCACAGGCCAACACCTTGATCGTCCTGTTCTCACTGTCATTTCCATAGCGGTCGCATAGCGAGACAATTGCCGAAGCTCCCGAGGTATTGCCGTAGCGGTCGAGGGTTATCGGCATGCGCTCAAAATCAATCTTGGTCTTCTTGGCAATCTGCTTCAAGATGTAGAGGTTCGCCTGATGGAAACCGAAACAATCGTAGTCGTCGGGTGTAGTTTCCGTCTTTGCAAAGAAGTCCTTGATCAGTCGAGGCACGTCGAAGATGGTAAACGTAAACACCGAGGTTCCTTGAATAAAGCTGTTCATCAGCGTTCTGGGGTTGCCATCTTCGCACATGACCACTTCCTCACTGGCGTGCAGGTTGCGATAGCCGCCACCAGGAACTATCATATAGGAGTAGCCACTGCCATCACTTCGCACAAGGGCATTGATCTCATCATTCGGATCATCGGTTTTCTCCAACAGCATCACAGCACCCGCTTCGCCAAACAGCATGGCAGAACTGCGGTCTTCGGGATAGACGGACTTGCCGGCGGTATCACCCACAAAGAGCAACGCCTTCTTGATATCTCCTGTATTCATGATGGATGCAACGGTCTGCATGCCTACAACAAGCGATGAACAACCAAGGCTGATGTCATAACAAACCGCCTCCTTCGGGATACCCAATCGATATTGAAGCACAAAGGCCGTGGCAGGTCGGCGATAGTCGGGGCTGTGTGAAGAGAAGATACAAGCGCCAATCTCGGAAGGATCAACGCCCTTGTGAGCAAGAAGTTCCTGGGCTGCACGGAACCCGAGGTCACTGCAGGTCTGATGCTCCAACGTGCGATGTGAACTGCGCACACCAGTCATCTGCATGAACTTCTCCACTTCTTCGTCACCGAACAAGGGCTTATACGATTCGGTTTTAACTTCGTTCTTTGGAACAGCACAGGCCACACCGGCAACACGAATATTATGGAATTGGAAAAAAGCCATTTTTGTTATTATTAAGTAATAAGTAACCAGTCAGAATTAACTATACATATTTTTCTTTAAACACGAATTATCGCGAATTATCATTAATTTTCAGTATGTGTCTATAATGACCTACCTTTCATACTAATAATTCATGTGTATTCATGATAATTCGTGTTAAAAAAAGACGCATATAATTATCGTTAATTTTAGTTACATACTTCTCTTGTTATCAGTTTTTTCTAGATTGCCTTTTTGCTAATACTATTCTTCTAATTATCTTGGGAATCTCGTAATCTCCATTCTGCTTGTGCATGAAATAATCTTTGGCTAATAGCGCGGAAGCATATAAATCCACATATTGCCCATTATCATAAATCGCCTCTCTTAATATTCCTTCCTTTTGACTAAACATGGCAGGACCCATCTGCATGGATAACTTATTATCAACGCGACAAGTGCCATACAGACGATTGAGCCCCATTACTTCGAATGCCTGCTCATGAATAAACAAATATGATTCGATCCATGCCAGGCCATTGCGATAATCCTCGTCAGCGATCACAATCCCGTGAAAACATGCGCTATGGTTTTTCCGATCAATCTGTGATATGCTTACCCATCCGACGATACGCTTCTCGTCGTCGTGGGTACAGACAGCCCAAAACTTATAGGTTTCATGTTCTCCCATGCACCCATGGACCCATTTGACAGCTTCTTCGTAGGTAAAAGGATGAAAACCTCCGACAATCTTGCTATTCAACTTCTCGTCATTCTTACACTTATAAATAAAATCGATGTCTCGATCCTCAAAATCACGGAATAAAACAGTATTATCCATATAATAAAGTTAACAAAAACCAGTAATAATTTGAATCACGCGCTGTAAATCGGCTTGGCTATATCGCTGATCGACAGGAATGAAAACGGTTCTTTCGGCCAGATAATACTCCCAATCGTCGGAGTGACACCAATGGAACACATTAGGCCAATAGGTGGCGACAAAGACCTTATCGGCAATCAGCCGATTTTTCAAAGATTTATCGTCGGTCAAGTATGGATATGCCATCGGAACGGCGTCATCCGACAGATGCAGATGCAATTGATTGGTGTCGGCCAAGGCATCGTGAAGACAGATGAAATTATTACGGCGTTGCAAGGCAGAAGCATTATAGTCGATGGACTGCATCAGCCGTAGCGTCAGATTGGACATACGCTTAATCGGTTGACCAACCAACCTTCTGCTCTGCTCACGAAAATCCATATAGCCAGCTTCTGCTCCGAGGTCAATACGCTTATTGAGGAATGACATTCGATCCCATGAAACGTCTTGCTCAAATTCTACATCAAGGTACTTATCCGTATAAAGATAGGCACCATCGGGCACGCCGAAGAACTTACGGCAGGTATAAAAGGTATCAATTCCCTTTACGGGCTTAGCGTAGAATGCCTGGGTATTATCAACAATCAATTGGTGGCCATACAGCTCGGCAAGCTTCTCGACATAATGCTGCTTCAGACCATAGTAGTTGGTATAAAGCAATGCCTCATCTTCATGAAGGGTAATCTCTTGAACCAATTCAAAATTGATGTCGATAGGATAGAATTCGTAGGCTACATTCAGCTTGTGGAATGGCTCGAGAACGACATCACAGGTATAATAAGGCAGATAAAACTTCCGATACTGACGGGCACGAAGGATGTACTCCAGACAATTGCGCCCTGTATTGAGACGGAGAGCGTCCTGATGAAGTTCCTCATGGAAAGGAAGTTCTAACGAGAAATAGCCGCCTATGGGATTCATTGTGGAGATAGAATTACTTTTACGTAGTTGCGATAGGAATTCATTATCTGATGAAGTTCGGCCTGTGAATCGAACTTCAGGAACAGAGTGCCAATGGCATTATTAGCACCTGAAAAGGGAACTACCCTATCGCCTTTATCCACACGTATTTCTTCCTCAATAACATATTTATTCCTAAAATCCTCATCAATCTCCAAATGGTCGAAAACTCCAACAGATTCGTTATGAAGAACCAGAATTGCATAATAACCATTGTAATTGGGTTCATGCACCACTGGAATCGGTTCGCCGATAGCCTTGCACACTTCTGCCTCAATAATATCCACGTCAGCTGCATAATTGAGCATTTCGGCCAAACGATTACCTCCTGCCCTTGGAGAAACTTCCATAAGGTAAGGCTTTCCATTGCGGCAGACACGCCATTCGACGTTGAACAAGCCGGTCTGGAAATGTAAAAGAGAACCCAAGCGCTGCAACTCGCTTCTTATCTCATCGAGGAACTTTGGTTCCTTGTCAGCAGGCCAACATTCGGCGGAAGGAGTGAATGGATTAGAAGCTTCGTGGTCGAAATACTGATCGTAAAAACCATTATACTTCAATACGCCATCGACAAAGAAACTCTCACTGCCTGAAGAAAGACCTTCTTTCTCCAGGAAATCCTCAATGATGAAATGACCATTATGGGACTCGTCTATGGCGTGTTGTATCGCCTCTTTCAGATTTTTCGAGTCGTCGACACGTGTAACACCTTTGCTGCCTGCACTGTCAACAGGTTTGACAATAACCGGCCAATTGAAGTAATCAACATCCTTCAAAGCCTCTTCTGCATCAGTATATCCTTTGGCATTCGGCACATTGAATGCGTTGCTGGACAAGAATTGACGGAAACGAGATTTATCCTGCAAGATACAGGCTGCTTCGTATGAACAAGTGAAGGGCAACCCCATCTGCTCAGCAACGTATGCAGCCGTAACTACTCCTGGATCTACAGCATACGAAAGAATGCCATCAATCTGAAGCTCTTTGGCAAGTGCTAATACTGCCTCTTTGTCGAGTATGCTCACATTATGGTATTCATCCGAATACTTATGAGCTATATTATTCGGAAGATAATCCACCGTGATGACATGGCACCCATGGCGATGTGCAGCCTCTATGGCAGGAAGCAAATATCGTATGCCACCCAGCAGCATCAGTTTCTTATGTTTCATCTAAACTAAACATTCCTGCCGGTCGGAAAACAATAATCGAGCACCTCATGAAGACGATCTCCAAAGATTGGACCCTGTGTCATTTGTAGTGGCCAAGTGTCTGGACACCTTAAATTGGCTTCTATAAAGACAGGCTCATCATTTGAATCTAATGCGAAATCCCAGCCAATCATAGCTACTACGGGAATCTTTCTATGACAAAGCATCGCTTTTTCGACAATTTGTTCGAAATGAATAATATGGCAATCCTCAAATTTTAAACCAGTGGGAGAATAATCTATTTGAGGCACGCTGATATTGGTCCCACAAGACATTCGGCCATCGGGTAAAATACATGAGGCAATACCTCCAGAAGTTAAATTATCCACAAGGGCACCTTTAGCTCCGCATCTTAGCCAAACACCTAGAACGGTTAATTTGCCATTTAATAACAATGTGGTTACGCGGAATGTATTAAGTGAAGTAGGATTGAACCTTGCTGTCTGTTCACTTTGTGTTAGTAATTCTTGAACAACAAAATTATTTTGGAAGTAATCAAAATGTTGCTTAATGATTGATTCATCATATTCTTTGACGATTTTAACACCAAGACCGCCATAAGATTGTGTGCTTTTCTTGAAAACGATAGGTTGTTTGTATGAAAGAATTTTATTTATAGCGGCATCTTTGAATATTAACTTGTTATTACTATCAAAATAATTCCCGTTTATAGTGCGAACTATTTCAAATGGATGTTTTACGTCAGAAAACAATGTGTGGTATAGCCCTTTATTCCCAAGGACTCGTGCTCGGTATTCCGGATTGAGTTTCTTGATTAAAAGTGGATACATTATAGAATCGCTGACAATATATGGAAGTGATTCTTCTGGATTATTTAAAGCGGCAATTCTATGATATATTAAGCCAAAATCATAATTAATGTATCTGCCCCAGAAAGATTTGATTTCTATAGTGACAGATTTTGGAAGATATGGAACTTTATTTTGTATGATAAAGTTGTTAAATTTATTATCATAGATATTGGCAAGCTTTTGAAGATTTCGATTAGCATTAAATGAACGAACTTTCCATTCTATCCTATTAGTTAAACTGTCAATGATATTCATAGGAGAATAAATATAATATTAAATCAATTATATTTGCGTGAGATACAATCAATCACTTTTTGAACATCTTCGCTACTAAGAGTATGATGCATGGGCAAGCAGATTACTTCATTGGCGATCTTGGTGGCTACAGGAAGATTCTCGGGTGCTGCGCTAGGGAGGCCACGGTAGGTGGAGAAATTGCTGATGAGTGGATAGAAATAACGACGACTGAGGATGCCCTGCTCCTTCATCTCGAAGTAAAGCTGATCGCGCGTCTTTCCGTATTCCTCGGCATTGATGAAGATAGGGAAATAGCTGTAGTTGTGGCGCACACCAGGCATATCGTCGAAGAAGCGGATACCGGGCACATTGCGTAATGCCTCACGATACTTAATAGCCACCTGATGACGAGCCTCGATGGCAGCATCGACTTGCTTCAGATTCAAGAGTCCATAGGCAGCACGCACCTCATCGACCTTGCTGTTGATGCCTGGAGCCACCACCTCAGTCTCGCCTGCGAAACCGAAGTTCTTCAGATAGTCAATCCGTTTCTTGGTTTTCTCATCATGAACTACTAATGCGCCCCCTTCGAGGGTGTTATAAACCTTTGTGGCATGGAAACTCAACGTACTCATGTCTCCACGATTCAATACGCTTTCGCCATTCACCTCTACACCAAAAGCATGAGCAGCGTCATATATTACCTTTAGTCCATACTTATCAGCAATTTCTTGAATAGCATCCATCTTGACCGGTTTGCCATAGCAATGTACTGGCATGATAGCCGTAGTCTTTGACGTGATAGCAGCTTCGATCTTATTGGGATCAATCCCACAAGTCTCCTCCTCGATATCCACAAACACTGGTTTGCAGCCGTTCCACCAGATGCTATGGGTGGTGGCAACGAAGCTGTATGGAGTCGTGATGACCTCACCGGTGATACGCATTGCCTGTAATGCGGTCAACAACGGTAAGGTACCATTGGTGAATAAACTGATATACGGCACTTTCAGATACTCGGCCAAAGCCGCCTCCAACTGCTTGTGGAACTGTCCATTATTAGTGATCCACTTGCTCGCCCATATCTCTTTGAGTAGTTCGTTGAACTCATCAAGATTTGGCAATAGAGGAGATGTTACTGTGATATTATTATTCATTTTTATCGTTTACTATTTGGCTCTGATAATTCTTATCCAAATCTGTTTCTTTAAATGTCGGTTGTAATTAAATCTTTTGGTCAACCATTTTTAAACGTTACAATATTTTATTGATTAATTTAGTTTATCCACAGCTTCGCTAAGCTTGACACATATAGAAGTGAAAGCTTTACAAAATGTCATAAAAACTGTGCAAATATATGAAATATTAAGATATAAAAAAAATAAAAACAGAAAAAAACTATAATAAAGACATTTTTAAGTTGATAATCATAGTAATTGACAACTTAAATTGATTTTTAGATGTCAAAAAACTTCATGAAATTAATCATTCGAGACCCCAAATGGTGGAGAGGACCTGGAACTCGGTGCGTCGGTTGATCTGGTCGGCGATGGAGCGCTGGTCGGGGGGGAGGGTGTTGACGAAGTCTTCGGTCAGCTCCTGACCTTCGGGGAGGAAGTCGTACTTGGCGTGGAGCTTGTCGTCGATGACCTTGGGCTTGGCTTTGCCATAACCGACGGGGGTGAGGCGATCTTCGTCGATGCCTTGCTCAATGAGATAGTCGACGACGGACTGGGCACGACGCTGGGAGAGGTCGAGGTTGAAGGGCTGACCACCTACACGGTCGGTGTGGGCGGCAAGTTCGATGGCGCAATAGGGGTTGTCGTTGAGGAGCTGGACGAGGTCGTCGAGGGCGGGATAGGACTCTTCGCGGAGGGTGGCCTTGTTGTAGTCGTAGAAGATGTTGTCGATGAGGACGGGATTGGAGATGGTGGGGAGGTAGAAGTCGACTTCGTAGTCGGCGTCTTCTTCGGCTGGATCACTCGTGAACTGTGCGCGACGGTTGAGGTAGCCTGTCTTGCCTGCCATCATGACGTATTCGGTGGAACGGTCGATGGAGGCGATGTAGGAACCGTCGGGCTTGGTGAGCGACTTGAAGTTCATACCGTTGCGACCGACGACACGTACGATGGCCTCGGGGATGGGTTCACCTTCGGTGTCCATAACGTATCCAGTGATGTTGATTTTGATGGAGGGGAGGAGGAAGGAGTAGATGTTGTCGTAGCCCTTGCCTTGCTGGCGGTTGGAACTGAACCAACCTTCCTGCTGCTCTTGGGTGGCACGACAGAAGGTCATACCGAAGTCATCGGCATTGCTGTTGATAGGAACACCTAGATGTTCGAGGTGCCAGGTGTTCCATTCGTCGAGGCGGGCGCTGTAGATGTCGAGGCCGCCCATCGATTCGCGTCCGTTGGTGCTGAAATAGAGAATGCCATCGGGCGAGAAGGAGGGGAACATCTCATCGGCAGCGGTGTTGATGGCGGGACCGAGGTTCTCGATGAAGGCGATGTCGGTGGCGGTACGCAGTTGGGCACGCCAGATGTCCAAGCCTCCTTCACCACCTGGCATGTCGCTGACAAAATACAACCAACGACCATCTGGCGATACGGCGGGATGGGCGTAAACCGAGAGCGTGTCGTTGCCAAACTGGAGCATGGAGCCTGTGCCGAAGGAGGCATCGGAACGAGATGAGGCATAGAGGTGGGGGGAGGCAATCTGTCCCTTGCCACCTGCTGCGGTGTAGTACATCGTGTTGCCGTCGGGAGAGAAGGCGGGTGTGCCTTCGTCGCCTTCGGAATTGATGCCACCTTCGATGAGTTCGGGACGGCCCCCTTTCCCCTTGTCGTCTTTGCGGAGACACCAGATGTCGCAGTACTTGGTGCCTGTGATGGGTGATTTCTAGTCGCCTGTTGCTTTGTAGGCTGAGGAGGTATCGTAGAGCACTTCGTCCTTATCGCCCCAGATAGCGGGGCTGAAATCGGCCCTACGGCCACTTGACAGGGAAAAACGCTTGATCTGATAACGGGAGCCAGCTTATTTCCATTCGGCGGCTTTGCGGCACCTCTCCAGGCCTGCCAAAGCCAGTTCGTCGTCGGAAAAGAG
>JAEEGL011553594.1_pt1 | contig 11785 bp, 14 predicted proteins | sample 9134231 | NCBI WGS metagenome assembly JAEEGL01 (sample SAMN16246548, study PRJNA631951) | gut metagenome | biome: gut microbiome; feature: rumen; material: fiber-attached | host: Bos | place: Iran: Karaj | collected 2018-10 | reverse complement strand
CGGCGGAGAGGACCAGTATCAGCACGACCGCAAAAACGGCGATCCCGACTATAACGGCTCTTTTTTTGAGGATGTCTTTCACTGCGTTATCTCCGTTCAGAGTATATTTGCGCCGAGGGAACGGCACATCTGCCCCAGCGCGCACCCCGGCAGACCGACCACGTTCCAGAAGTCGCCGTCTATCCGCTCTACAAAGGCGGCGGCGCGGCCCTGCGCCGCGTAGGCGCCGGCCTTGTCGAAGGGCTCTCCGGAAGCGATATATGCCTCTATTTCGGCGGAGGAAAGCTCGCGGAAGTAAACGTCGGTCTTTTCAAAGCGGCAGAGGGTCCTGCCGCCGTATTTAACGGCCACGCCGGAATATACGCTGTGGCCGCGGCCCGAAAGAGCGCGGAGCATGCGCCGGGCGTCCTGCGCGTCGACGGGTTTTCCGAAATGCTCGCTGCCGCAGAATACCAGGGTGTCCGCCGTTATCACGAGGGCGTCGGGGCCGTAGTCCGGGCAGGCGGCGAGCTTCGCCGAAGCTATAGCCTTAACGGCCTCGCCGGGCGGCATATCGCCGCAGTCGGGCTCCCGGGCCGATGAGGGGATTACCTCGAAATCCTTTACGCCCATCATTTCAAGTATGTCCCGCCTGCGCGGGGATTTTGAAGCGAGTATTATCCGCATAAAGAGAGCTCCTTATATGGCAGCGCTGTAATAAAAGCCGGTGCCGGTGTTGTTCGGCGAGTATTCGCCCTCGCCGCGGTAGCGCTGCAGCACGGCCACGCACTCGCGCGCGTTTTCCGTTGTGAAGCAGAGCCTCGCGCCCCATGCGCCGAGGTTGCTCCAGTGGCGCCTGCGGTCCGGGAGGAACAGCTTTTCCGGAGAAAAAACGGTGTTTCTGCACTCGTGGGTCCGCAGAATGGGGGCGGCGTCGCCGTTTGAAAAGCGCAGCTCCGGAAATCTTTCGCAGGAGCATACGCCGAAGACGTTTTTGATCATGCACGTCTCCGTGAGCATGAGAGGCAGCCGGCCGTAGACCATGATCTCGGTATCTATGGGCTTGGACATGGCGCGTATGCTCTGGAAGGAGACCTCTGCCGGGAGCACGGCCGATAAAAGCCCGGCGCCGGCGTATATGTCCATGGTTTCGGAGTTGAATATGTTCAGCTCGGCTCCGCCGCGCGGGCGCATGCCGAGAGAGGCGGCGAGCTTTATCTGCGAGGGGTCGGAGACGAACACGTCTTTCACTCCCGCGTCGAAAAGCTTTGAAAGAGCGGCGCGGAACGGGGTCTCCTCGCCGTCCCATATAACGCGGGGGAGCGCCGCGGCGACGATGCAGCCGTCGTTTTTCAAAAACGGCTCGAGGGCCGCGACGTTGTTTGAGGCCTCGAAGACCGGTACGGAAACGAGCGCGGGCGAAAGCGCGGCGAGCGCGGGCGAAAGCTGGGAGGCGCGCAGAACGGAAACGGTCAACACCGGCGTGCCCGCCTTTCCGTAGGTAAAGGGCGCGGCCACGAATCTGCCCTGTATGCGGAAGGGCACCATGCGCCGCTTTGACGACAGCTCGCTGAATATGGCGCGCTGCATGGACTCTATGATCTCGCGGGAGATATAAAGGCCGTCGTCTATGACGCAGTTGAGAGATTTTACCGTGTAGGGAGTGCCGCGCGCGCGGAAAAGCTGCGTCTGCAGCTGTATCTTCGTAAGCCCGTCTCCCGAGGAACGAGAGGGGATGGGGCCGTCCGCGGAGGCTACGTTGCCTTCCGAGTCTCTGGCCGCGAGGCGGAAGCGTTCGCCGGCGCGGAGATAAGCCGCGTAATCGAGCGCGACGGTGGGCGTTTCCTCGCTGAGCCAGCGGCGCTCGGACTGACCGGACGGCGCAGGCGTTTTCGGCTCCGCCGCGCCGGAGGCGGCGATATCGGCCCTGGCGTCAAAAAACGAATCGGAAAGCAAAGGGGAAAGGATGGCGGAAGCAAGCTCGGCGCGGTCGGCGGAGACTGCAGGTTTGCCGCCGCGCATGACTCTCGAAAGAATGGAAACGGCGGAGGCCGTTCTTTCCGGAGAATCTCCGACTCCGTCTATAAAAAGAGCGTCGGGCGAGCATCTTCTTATATCGTCCACCCGGTCGGCCAGAGAAAAGCCGCGCATTGAAAAAGGATGCAGCTCGTGTTTTCTGCCCATGGAAAAGGCGGAGCCGCAGAGCTTTTCGCATATCTCGCGGCGGGCGTCGCCCGCAAGACGCAGGGCGGTGCATTCGCCGGCAAAGCAGGCGCAGAGCGGAGAAAGGACCGTAATCTCCGTTTCCGCGGGAGACGAAGCGGCGATATAGGCTATGCGCTCCTTAGGGAGCTGCGGCGGCAGGCATATCCTGGCCGCGCCGACGTCGGCGGCGAAGCGCACTCCGCGCAGGGAATGTATGCCGCACCCGGCCGTGAGATGAACGGGCGTCTCCGGCAGCTCTTGGCGCAGCGCGCGCAGAAGGCCGAGGTCGCTCGTGCGCAGGGCGCTTATGCCGATATGCTGCGCCCACAGGCCGAGACGCAGCGCGGAGGCCATATCCCCGCTGCCGAAGCACACGCCCTCGAATTCCAGATATGTTTTTTTGCCGCGCTCGCGGCAGTAATCAGCGATCTTATAAACGTCCTCGCGGCTCATGGAGCCGTCGGCCTTTTTATATCCGTTTCCCGAGAAGCGAACCGTTACGGCGTCGGCGCCGCTTTGCACCGCGGCTGCAGCCGAACGAAGATCTGATATTCGGACTAAAAGCTCGGGCAAGTCAATAATCCCCCTCGGTGTGATATCCGGCGCCGCCCGTAAAGCGGGCAAGGCGCGAGCGCAGGGAAGCGATCTCCTTTTCGCGCGCGGCAAGCTCCCGGCGAAGCTCGGATACCTCCAGCCGCGCCTTCGTGGCGTCTTCCAGACGCCCCTGTATCTGCTGCGCGGCGCTTTCCGCGCGCTCGTTCGCGCGCGTGTATTCGTCCGTTACGGTGATCAGAGCCATTAGGGCCGCGTCGAGCTTGCTGCGGATATAGCTGCGCTGTTCAAGAAACTTCGCGTCGGCATATATGGCGAGAGCCTGCACGTAGTCTTCCGATTCGTCGGTGATAACGGTATAGGGCTTGCCGCCGAGAGTGATGGTTATTCTGTTGGACACGGTCGTCACCCCTTCGTTCAGCAGATGGTCCATACTTTTCTAAAATATAGTATAGCACACATTTCTCCCCGGAGAAACATAAATTGTTGCTACTTGCCAAATAAATTGATATAATGCTCTGGCTGGGGGATAAAGGCCCACGTGAAAGGAAATGCATGCCGCTATGGAAAACGAAATGCTTGCTCTGGCGGGCTCAAGGAGCCTTGTAATCGAATATGCAGCGGCCGAAAAGCTCATCCGCGCGGGCGACGGCGAGGCGGCGCTTCTTTACATATGCCTTCTCAAAAACGGCGGAAGGCTCAGCGTCCGCGAGGCGGCCTCCGCGCTCCGGCGCAGCGAGAGCGATATGCGCGGCGCGTTTTCCAGGCTCGCGGAGCTCGGCCTGCTCAAGGGGAGCAGGGAAGCGCAGGTCCCCGAGAAAAACGAGCTGCCCGAGTATACGGCGGAGGATATCCGCCGCGAGATGGCGGCCGATTCCGATTTTTCTCCGCTCGTGCGGGAAGTGGAGAGCGTGCTGGGAAAGATGCTCAACCCGACGGATCTCTCCATTTTGCTCGGGCTTTACGGTCATCTCGGCCTGCCGGCCGAGGTGGTGCTGCTGCTCGTGAACCACTGCGTGGAGGAGTACCGCGAGAAATGCGGCCCCGGGCGAGTGCCCGGAATGCGCTGGATAGAAAAAGAAGGCTTCGTCTGGGCGAGGGAGGAGCTTTTCACTCTGGAGCTCGCCGAGGCCTATCTCAAGCGCCGGGCGGAGAAGAAGAAAAACGGCGAAGCCGTAAAAAGGATGCTCGGCATAACAGACAGAAAGCTCTCGTCCACGGAGAGCAGGTATATCGCCTCGTGGCTGGAAATGGGCTTCGGGGAAGAAGCCCTTGAGATAGCGTTCGACCGCACGGTAGTAAAGACCGGCAAGCTTTCCTGGGGGTATATGAACTCCATAGTAAAGAGCTGGCATTCCAAGGGACTTCATACTCCGAAGGAGATAATAGAAAAGGACGGGGACGGAAAGCCGGCGCGGAGCGGCGCGAGCGAAAGCGCGGCGCCTGACGACCGGGAAGTGGAGCAGATGCGCAGGTATCTTGATTCGCTGCGCGGAAAACGGTAAAGGAGCGGAGAGACGTGGGATACGACGCCAAAGTGCTTTCAAAGGCCCGCATGATTTACGAAGAGAGAAAGGCCGCGCACGAAAAGGAAACGGCCCGGAAGAGAGAAAGGATCTACGCGCTCCTGCCGCAGGTAAGGGAGATAGACAGGCGGCTCGCCGAGTCCGCGATGGAAGCGGTAGGCGCGGCGATCGGCTGCGCGGAGGATGCGCAGAGCACCGTGGAGGCCATAGCCGAAAGGAGCCTCGCGCTCCAGGAGGAGAGGACGAAGCTGCTGGTCGCGGCGGGCTTCGCGCCGGACTGCACGGACGACACGCCCCTTTGCGCCGAGTGCGGAGACACGGGCTTCGTAAGGGGCGGTATGTGCCCCTGCCTGGAGGAGATATACAGGGAAGAACAGAAAAAGGAGCTCTCGGCCCTGCTCAAGCTCGGCGAAGAGACCTTCGATTCCTTCAATCTGGAGTACTACAGCAGCGAGAGACAGCCGAACGCGCGCTACTCCGCGCGGGAAGCGATGGAGCTCGTTTACGAGACCTGTCTTGAATACGCGCGCAAGTTCGGGGAGGGCTCCGGCAGCCTTTTCTTCACGGGCGCGCCCGGCCTCGGAAAGACGTTTTTGTCCAGCTGCATAGCCAAGGTGGTCTCCGAAAAGGGCTATTCGGTGGTTTACGACACGGCGGCGGACGTTTTTGCCCGCTTTGAAAACGAAAAATTCGGCCGCGGCGGCGAGGACGAGGAAACGGTCCACAGCGATATAAACCGCTACATGACCTGCGATCTGCTCATCCTTGACGATCTCGGCACCGAGATGACTACCGCCTTCGTGGTATCAGCCCTGTACTACATAGTGAACACTCGCCTTGCCTCGCGCAGGCAGACCATAATAAGCTCCAACCTCGGTGTGGATGACATACGCCGCCGCTATTCGCCGGCAATTGCCTCGCGTCTCGAGGGAGAATACCAGACTCTGCGCTTCCGCGGCAGCGACGTAAGGCTGATAAGAAAAAGAAAATGATTGACATCCGCATTCGCGGGAGCTATACTTTAGCCGTTCAAGAGGGGTGCTGGAGGCTTTCCGGCTGAGATGGCAGCGAGCGCGCTGCCAAACCCGTTAAACCTGATCCGGGTAATGCCGGCGTAGGGAAGCATAGCCAATGGCAGCTTTCGGCCGCGCCGTTCCCGGTGCGGCCTTTTTATTTCCCGGCCGCGGAAAGGAGAAGAAATGAAGAAAAACGGAAGTCTGCAGGCTCTGTGCGAGGCGGCCGTATGCGTGGCACTTTCGATAGGCTTGAGCTATATCAAGATACCGATAGGGCTTTCCTTCGGCGGCTTCGGCGGATCGATAGATTTTGTGATGCTGCCGCTGATAATCCTCGCGCTCAGGCGCGGCGTGTGGTGGGGCCTCGGAGCGGGGCTCGTTTTCGGCACGCTCAAGTTCTTCGTAGCCGGCGGCGCGGCGGTGAACTGGCAGTCGATGCTGCTTGACTACTCGCTTGCCTATATGGCGGTCGGCGTTTCCGGCCTTTTCAAGGGCAGGAGCCCGGCGCTCGGCGCTCTTGCGGGCTGCCTCGCGCGGTTCGTGATCCATTTCATAAGCGGCGTTACCATCTACGCGGAGTGGATGCCGGAAGAGTTTATGAAGATGACGATGACGAGCCCGGCCATTTATTCGATCCTCTATAACGGCACGTACATGATCCCCAATACGGTCATAGCCGTTCTCGTGATCGCTCTGGCGGCCAAGCCTTTGAAAAAAGGAAAGATACTGTAAAAAAACCTGAAGAGAGCAGTCCGCCGGCCGTAAAAATGCGGCCGGCGGACGAATTGTTGTTGACAGGCATTGAAAACATGCGATATAATGACAAGCCTGTAAATGTGGAAGTCTGCGTTTACAGCCCGCCGCGGCACTTTCGGCCGCAGGGGCGGAGAAAACGGCGCCGGGAGCCCAGAGACTCCGGCCAAGCGGCGCCGAGCTATTGAATTAAGGGGGTGTAAACATGCTTCGCACTTATCAGCCCAAGAAGCTCCAGCGTTCCAAGGAGCACGGTTTCAGAAAGAGAATGGCCACCAAGAACGGCCGCAAGGTACTTGCCCGCCGCCGCGCAAAGGGCCGCAAGAAACTCTCTTACTGAGCCCTGCCGTATTGCCGCCCGCACAGGCAGAAGGCCCGGGAGGGCCGAAGCGGGCATTGAAGGGAGCAGCCCTTGAAAGCCACAGTAACTATTAAGAACAATTATGAGTTCCGCAGGCTCTATGCGCACGGAAAGAGCAAGGCGGGAAGGGATATCGTAGTGTACTGCCGCCGCAACGGCCGCCCGTACAACAGGGTGGGCTTCACGGTGGGCAGCAAGGTGGGCAAGGCCGTGACGAGGAATCTCGTCCGCAGGCGCCTGCGCGATATTTATTCCCGCGGCGAGGCCGGCTTCCGCACCGGCTACGATATCGTTGTCGTCGCGCGCTCGGAGAGCGCCCTCGCGCCGTATCGGGAGCTGAAGAGCCAGATGCTGCGCATATTTGAGAAGCTGGGGCTCATAAAAAACGAAAACTGTGAGCAATGAAATGAAGAAGATACTCATTGCAGCGGTAAGATTTTACAGGAAAAACATATCCGGACTCAAAGGCCCTACCTGCCGCTTTACTCCCACGTGTTCGGAGTACGCTTTGGAAGCGCTTGAAAAATACGGCGCGCTTAAAGGGTCTTATCTTGCTGTGCGCAGGCTGCTGAAATGCCACCCGTTCCATGCGGGAGGCTACGATCCGGTACCCTGAAAACGTTTGTCCGTTCCGGAAAACGGACTGCCGCCGGCGAATTCCGCGTTCGCGCCGGCAGGCAGATTAAAAGCATCGCGGAGAAATGGCGGTATAAATGTCACTTTGGGACATAATTGCTACACCGTTTGCGTGGCTGCTCCTACAGCTTTATTATCTCACGCATAATTACGGCGTGGCGCTGATACTCTTCGGCGTAGTGGTAAAGCTCGTGCTGCTGTTTTTTGCCGCCAAGGGCAAGGAGAGCATGCTCAAGCAGCAGCGGCTGCAGCCGAGAGTAAAAGAACTTGAAAAGAAATATTCCGGGAACACCAGAAAGTATCAGGAAGAGGTCCAGAAGCTTTACCGCGAGGAAAAGATAAAGCCGCTTTCCGGCTGCCTCTGGTCGCTGATACCGTTCCCGATACTCCTTGCGCTTTATCGAGTGATTCGCTTCCCGCTCTCCCTTCTCATGGGCCTCAACAAAGGAGAGGTGGAGATGGTAAAGACCACGCTCGAAGGGCTCGGAGCAAACGTTGCCTCGAGCGGAGCCTACGCTCAGATGTCGTTGGCGCAGGAGGTGCACAGGCATTTCGCCGAAGTGTCGGCCGTAGTGCCGAAGGTCAAGGATATAAACTTCAATTTCCTTGGCATCAATCTCGCCGAGGTGCCTAACTGGAAGATCTTCACGGCGCTGAAAAACGCTTCGCCCGAAGCGAAAACGGCGATAATCCTGCTGTTCCTGATACCGATAATCTCCGGCATATTCGCGTTCGTTCAGATGTACGTGACGCAGAAGCTCATGAAGGCGCCGGAGACGGACGAGGCCACGCCCAACCCCATGGGCTCCGGCAAGACGATGACATTCATCATGCCGCTGATCTCGGTGTGGTTCGGCTTCATAATGCCCGCCGGCATCAGCATCTACTGGATAACGCAGAGCGTTTTCGGCACGGTCCAGGAGGTCGCCCTCACAAAATACTATAACAAAAAGCTCGACGCGCTCGACGCCGACAGGCTGGAGCGGGAGCGCAAACAGAACGAAGAAAATGAGCGCAAGCGCGCGGAAACGGAACGCCTCCGGGCGGAGAACGCCACGGTGGTGAACCCCAACACGAGCAAGAAAAAGCTGCAGGCTTCCGAAAAGCAGCAGCAGCGCGAAAAAGCGAACGAATGGGAAGCGGAAAGAGAGAGAGCCAGGGCTCTGGAGAAAGGCATAGCCCCCGCCGCGGAAAGCGGAGCCGTGGGAGACAGGCCCTTTGCCAGAGGCAGGAATTACGATCCCTCCCGCTATACCGAAAGAAGAGTGCCGCCTGCAGCGGCGGCTGAGCCTGCACAGGATCCGGAAGCGGAAACAGACGTTTCTTCCGACGACGGGCAGGAATAAGGAGAGATCCCGCAATGATCAAATCAATAGAAGCAACAGGCAAGACAGAGGAAGCGGCTGTTGCGGCAGCGCTGGAACAGCTCGGGGTAGACAGAGATTCCGTATCCGTAGAGATCCTTGAGCGTGCCAAATCGGGCTTTCTCGGGCTCGGGAACACTCCCGCCAAGGTGCGTGTGAGCTACGAGTACGAGGAATCCGCGGCGGAGCGCGCGAAGAACTTCCTCGCCGGCCTTTTCGAGCGCATGGGCGCCGAGGCCGATACCGAGATTACGGAAGACGAAGAAAGGGGCCTGTCCATAAAGCTTACGGGCCAGAATCTGGGCATGCTCATAGGCAGGCGCGGAGAAACGCTCGACGCCATACAGCATCTGACGAACCATGCGGTCAACCGCGGAGCCTCAAAGCGCGTGCGCATAAGCGTAGACGCGGAAAATTACCGAAGCAAACGCGAGGATGCGCTCAAGGGCCTGGCGGAAAAGGTCGCCGGGAAGGTTGTCCGCTACAGAAGAGATATGACGCTCGAGCCCATGAATTCTTATGAGAGGCATATCATCCACACGGCTCTCCAGGAATACGACGGTGTGAGCACTCATTCCGTCGGCATAGAGCCGAATCGCCGCATCGTAGTTTCTTATACGGGCAGAGGCGGCAGAAGCCGCTATTGACTGCCGCAATAACAGGAGGGGAAACGAAATGATTCTTGAGAAAGTTATAAAGATCCTGTCGGATCAGCTTGGGATCGACGAAGCGCAGATAGCAAAAGACACCGATATCATGGAGACGCTCGGAGCGGACTCGCTTGATATCGTCGAGATGATCATGACCATCGAGGAAGAATTCGGGGTAACCATTTCGGACGAGGTCGTAAGCGGCTTCAAAACGGTCGGCGACGTTGTAACGTATCTTGAGGACAACACCTGACTTGCGCGGATGCGGCGGGCAAAACCCGCCGCATCCTTTTATTTTCGGGAGCAATATTGACTAAAACGGCCGGGGAATGTAAAATAATACATAAAGTAAACGCGCTTGACCGCAGGGGAGCGAAACATGGGAAAAGCTATAGGCGCCGGCTTTATCCGCGCAGCAATAAAAAACGGCCGTGCGGTCCACGCCGCTGTCATAACCGGCGCGGATCGGGAAACGTGTTTCGCGCGCGCCTTGGCTGAGGCAAAGGCGCTCGTCTGCCGCGAGGAGAACGCTCCGTGCGGCGTCTGCGACCAGTGCGTCAAGGCGGAGCACGGCTCGCATCCGGATATAAAGACGGTGCAGGCCGAGCAGGACAAAAAGGAAATAACGGTAGACCAGATACGCGCCGTCCGCCGGGAGGCTTTCGTGGTGCCGAACGAGGCGGAAAGAAAGGTCTTCGTCATCCGCGCGGCGGGAATGATGAACCTCTACGCGCAAAACGCTTTTTTGAAGGTGCTCGAGGAGCCGCCGAGCAGGGTGGTGTTTCTCCTCGCGGAAGAGGAGCCGGGTCTGCTGCTGCCGACGGTGCGCTCCCGCTGCTGGATGATTTCCGCGGAAGGCCCCGAACAGGAAAGTCGGCGGATCCCCGAGGCGGAGAAGTTCGTTTCTCTCATAAATGCGGGGGACGAGCTCGCGATAGCGGAGTTCTGCGCAGGCATAGAGAAGAACGACAAGCGCACGATGACGGAGCTTCTCGAAGGTATATCGGAGGAGATCAGCCGGGATCTGCGCCGCTGCGCCGAAAGCGGGAAGGATACTGCCCGCCTCGTAAAAGAGGAGGAGCTTTTGAACGAGCTGCGGCAGATGGCCGATTTCAACGTCGGCCCGGGCCATATAGCCGGCAAGCTGCTTGCCGGGACCGCGGCGATATTTTTGAAATGAGGAAAAGCAATTGACTGAAGTAATAAACGTCAGATTCAGAAGCAAAGGCAAAGTGTATTATTTTTCTCCTGCCGGTCTTCAGATAGAGAGCGGGCGGCCCGTGATAGTCGAAACGGCAAAGGGACTTGAGTTCGGAGACTGCACGAAGGGCAACCACATGGTGGAGGACAGCCTCGTGGTGCAGCCGCTGCGTCCGGTGATCCGCATAGCTACGGATGAAGACTGCGCTATGATGGAGAAAAACCGTGCCAGGGAAAAGGAAGCCTTCGCCGTCTGTCAGGAGAAAATACTCGCGCACGGGCTCGATATGAAGCTCGTGGACGTGGAATACAATTTCGAGGGCTCGAAGATAATCTTTTTCTTCACGTCCGACGGCAGAGTGGATTTCAGAGACCTCGTAAAAGACCTTGCCGCCGTTTTCCGCACCCGCATAGAGCTGCGGCAGATCGGCGTGCGCGACGAGGCGAAGATGCTCGGCGGGCTCGGTATCTGCGGGAAGCCCTTCTGCTGCGCCACGTTTTTGGATGATTTTCAGCCCGTGTCCATAAAAATGGCGAAGACGCAGTCGCTTTCCCTGAATCCGGCCAAGATATCCGGCACCTGCGGCAGGCTCATGTGCTGCCTCAAGTATGAGCAGGACGCGTATGAAAGTCTTCTCAAGACCACGCCGAAGGTCGGCGCGGAGGTGGAATCTCCGAGCGGCAAGGGTGTAGTTACAGCCGTGAACCTTCTCAAGCAGAAGGTCAAGGTAAAGGTGAGCGAGGCCGCGGGCGAAGAGACTTATGAGGTCTCGGAGCTCGGCGAGGGCGCGGCGGAAAGATACGCCGAAAAGTTGCGTCTCAAGCGCGAAGCGGAGCTGCGCAGCGAAAGAATAGAGCCGATATTCAAGTCGGACGCCGTGAAAGCTGCGGAGAAGGTCGCCCGGGAAGAGGCCGAGACAAAGCCCGAAGAGCAGAAAAAACCGGATACTCCGCAGGGCCAGGGGAAAAAGCGCCGCAGGAGACCGGGCAGACAGGGCAAGCCCAAGGCGGCCGCGCAGCCCGAGCAGGCGGTAAAGCCGGTAGATATAGTAAAACCGGAGCAGCATAAGAAAGAAGGCCCCGGCCGCAGAAGACCGCGCAGAGGCAGGGGAAAGCCGAAGCCCGGCGCGGATAAATGAGCAAGACATAAAAACATATAAATTATGGCTTGACAGAATCAAAACCAGCTTGTATAATGACAAAGCTGTTTTTGATACGGCTCAGTAGTTCAGTTGGTTAGAACGCCAGCCTGTCACGCTGGAGGTCGACGGTTCGAGCCCGTTCTGAGTCGCCATAAGCTGCTGTAGCTCAGGAGGCAGAGCACATCCTTGGTAAGGATGAGGTCTCCAGTTCGAATCTGGATAGCAGCTCCAAAGCCCTTGAAGACCTAAGTCTTCAAGGGCTTTTGCTTTCCGGCCCCAAGGGACGCTTCGGGAAGATTGTTCCTTGAATTGTTTTCCCGGCCGCTTTATAATGAATTCATAAAAAGCAGCACTTCTGTCTTTGGAAATACGTTAACGGAGGTAAGCGCCATGTTTAAGGT
>JAEEGL011299104.1_pt1 | contig 11785 bp, 8 predicted proteins | sample 9134231 | NCBI WGS metagenome assembly JAEEGL01 (sample SAMN16246548, study PRJNA631951) | gut metagenome | biome: gut microbiome; feature: rumen; material: fiber-attached | host: Bos | place: Iran: Karaj | collected 2018-10 | reverse complement strand
TGTCGCTGAAACGAAGCTTTCGGGACAAGAGCTGGCTTTCCCTTATTAATATAAGGTGCACCAACGCTATCCTTGAAGTTTTGAAGTAAGAAGTTAATTAACTAATTATCAAACCTTTAAAACTTAATGTATTATGCGTATTAAAAACTTTACACTTTTCCTCCTTTTGGGAGTCTTTGGTCTGTTTACGACCAACCTCTTTGCACAAGAGGACGCCACCATCGACCCCGCCGACATCAAGTATTGGATTGGCGAAGGCGAAAACGAGGTGGTCTTCATCGTCAACTGGGCTGAGCCTGACACCGCTCTGGCCTGGGGCTACCGCTTTGCTGGCGAAAGTGTCACCATCCAAGAAGTCATGGATGACATCGCCGCTGTCGATTACCGTTTCAGCTATGATGCTTCTGGATCCGAATACGGCTATTTCCTCAATGACATTTTCTTTGACGATGGTGTGCTCGATATGAGCCTCACGGAAGCGGGTTGGGTCTCGTATGTCATCGACGGTGAGCCTTCGTGGAATACCTTTGATGTTCAGACTCTGGTCAATGGTAACTACGTGAAATGGGGCGACACTTATTGTGGCACCATGGTTGACCCCGAGAACTGGATTTATGTCTGGGAAAAGGAAGTCGCTCCTGTGTATGCATTGGGCGATGAAGCCAAGATTGAGGCTTCCGAGATTGTCTATTGGGTTGGCGAAGGCGAAAACGAAGTGGTGTTCGCCGTCAACTGGAACGAGCCCAACAGATGCCTGGCATGGGGCTATCGTTTCGATGGCGACCAAGTCATCCTCAAGGACGTGATGGATGCCATCGTCGCTGCTGACCAGCGTTTCAACTATGAAGTTGGTGATTATGGTGTCGCCGACATCACCTTCGATGAGGGCAGTTTGCATTATGCACTCGTTGGAATGTGGTGGCTTTATAATGTGAACGGCGTATTGGGCTACTATGGCTATGAAGCCGAGCCGCTCGTCAATGGCGACTTCATCAAGTGGGGTGACGAATCTTGCGCCCTCGAAGTCGCCCAGTGGACCTATGTGTGGACCACAGAAGTGGAGCCCGTGTGGGTGCCCACTGGCGTGAATGAGAATGCCATGAGCCTCTCAGTCTATCCGAATCCCGCCGTCGGCGAGACCTTCGTGACCATCGACAACGCTGGCATGAACACGGTGTCAGTCTACGATATGACGGGCCGCCTCGTCAGCACGATGAACGTCGTGGCCACTGAGGGCGAGCAGGTGCGCGTCAGCACCGAGACGCTCAATGTCGGTGTCTATTTCATCAGCGTGAATAGCGACAGCACCGTGCGCACTGCGAAACTCGTGGTGAAATGATAAAGAGACTTTCCATATTGCTGCTGGCTATGGTGCCGGTCGCGTTGTGGGCTCAGTTCGCGCCTGCACAAGACAAACCCGGCACCACAGCCATGCATGCCGACTCGTCGGCATTCGTGGGCTGGGCTACGGGATGCACCGTGGAGCGCGGCCCCATGCGCATTGACAAGCCTGAGAACGGACTCGCTTCGTATGGCGCCGATTCGCTCGCCCTGGGCAAGCCTGGCGGCACCTACGATGTCGTCAGCCTCGGTGACGGCGGCAAAGCCGTGTTGACTTTCGCCTCACCGATCTATAACGGTCCCGGCCCTGACTTCGCCGTGTTCGAGAACGGCTTCGCCAATGCGGTCAATCCTGAGACGTGGGCCCTTGAGCTTGCCTTCGTCGAGGTCAGCTCCGACGGCGAGAATTTCTTCCGTTTCCCTGCCGTGACCTATGTCCAGACTGAGACGCAACTGGGCAATGCAGGTTCCATTAATCCTGCACAAATTCACAATTTTGCCAGCAAATACGGCGCCTTCTACGGGACACCTTTCGATTTGGACGAGGTGGAAGACAACGTGTTGCTGGACAAGAACAAGATCACCCATGTCCTCCTCGTCGATGTAGTGGGTAACATTGACCCTGAGTATGCCTCCTACGACGCGGAAGGTCATATCATCAACGACCCTTGGCCTACGGGATTCGCCTCCAGCGGTATGGACCTCGACGCTGTCGGCGTGATTCACGACCTGGCGCATTTCGACGTGCCTGAGAATGTGACCGAATCCATCGCTCTGTATCCCAACCCTGTGAAAGACCGCCTGACCGTTAAGGCCGAGAACCTGCAAAAGGTGGAGGTCTTCAACTTGATGGGACAGCTGGTGCTTTCGAGTACGACGGCGAACGTCGACATGGGCAGCCTCAATCAAGGCATCTATTTTGTCCGCATCGCCGCTGACGGAATGACAGTGACGAAACGTATTGTGAAACAATAAAACACGATAAACGATGAAGAGAAGATATTTGTTTTTGCTGGTTATGGCGGCAGCGATGCTGTTTGCCTGCAAGCCCGACCAGCCCGTCAATCCGGACCAGCCTGTCAATCCGAATGGGCTTAACCTCGGCGCGGGCGTGTTCGTGCTCAACGAAGGCAACTACCAGTTCTCCAACGGCTCGCTGTCGTTCTATGACATCGAGGCCGACACAGTGGCCAACAACCTGTTCTACAAGGTGAACAACGCCCCTCTCGGCGACGTCTGCCAAAGTCTTGCCATGACCGATGGCGTGCTCTATGTCGTGGTCAACAACAGCAACCTCATCTATAAGGTGGATGCCAATACGGTCGTTTGCGACACCACGAAGCCCTTTAAGCTTGGTGACTTCTATTCGCCCCGCGAGATGCTCTTTGTGGCCCCCAACAAGGCCTATGTCACCGACATCATCGGCACGAGAGTGTGGATCATCGACCCGCAGGAGATGAAGCATACGGGTTACATCGAGACGGGCAAGACCACTGAGAAGATGGTGCAGGTGGGCAACGAACTATATGTCAGCAACTGGTCGTATTATTACATCAACCCTGACTCGCACGAGAGCTACAATACCGTACAGGTCATCGACATCAACAACGATGTGAAGGTGGCCGAGATCGAAGTGGGCAAGGAGCCCAACGCCATGGCTGTCGACAAGAATGGCCATGTGTGGGTGCTCTGCGAAGGACGCTCATGGGAGGAAGACTGGGGCGAGGCTCCCTCATTGTGGGAGATCGACCCGTTGCTGAAGACCGCCTCAAAGCGGTGCGAGATGCCCGGAACGGCCTCTATCGTGAGAGCCAACCCCGCCGGCGACCAGCTGTATCTGATCTATAACAACGAGGTGCGTCGTTTCGACGTCGCCACCTCGACACTGTCGGAGACGTTCCGTATCACCGCCAATCCTGAAGGATGGTTCTACAACATGGCCATCGAGCCCCAGACGGGCGACATCTACGTCGCCGACGCGGGCAACTACATGGACAACGGAACGGTCTACCGCTATTCCAACGATGGTGTGCTGCTGAGCTCGTTCAAGGCAGGCATCATTCCAAGTGCAATGTTGTTTAAATAATTGATATTCTTTTTGCGGAGCCTTCTATGGAAGGCTCCGCGCCTTTTTTGCTTATGAAAAAGACCTGCCCCCGTTGCGGAAAGACCTTCGAATGCGTGCATTCCATCGACTGCTGGTGCGTCAAGGTGCAACTTAAAGATGCCACCAAAGCTTATCTGAAAGAGCATTATACGGACTGCCTGTGCAAGGACTGCCTGGAAAAACTGAACGCCCAATGAGAAGACTCTGGATCTTGTTGCTTGTGGTCTTGACGGCATGTAGATTCAACCATCAAGTCCAAGAAGAGAAAGTCGAAGTCGACAATATGATGCGCTATGCGCGCAATGTCGTCGTCAGCGAGCAGGACTATGGCTACCTCATGGAGGTCATCTGTCCTTGGGACACCACACTTTCGTTGGGTAAGTTCGCCTTGGTCAACGACACGACGAAGGCGGTGGGTGAGGGGCTGACCCAACTCAGGGTGCCGGTGCAGTCGGTGATATCGTTCTCGGCCACGCAATGGGCTGTCTTTTTGCGTCTCGGTGAGATCGACCGCGTGAAAGGCATCCTTGAGGGTCGTTTCGTGACCGACAGCACCATGCGTGCGTTGCTGGCGCAAGAAAAGGTCTACGACATCGGTACCGAGGCCGCCGCCGATGTGGAACGGATGATACAGCTGCAACCCGACGCCTTGCTGTATTCCCCTTATTTCGATGGCAACCAGGGCGGCTTGAATGTCACAGGTGCGGTGCTGTTTCCCTTCGCGGACTACATGGAGAACACGCCTCTGGGCCGCGCCGAGTGGATCCGTGTCATCGGCATGCTGACGGGCTGCGAGGACAAGGCCGACGCTTGGTTCAACGACATAGAAAGACGCTATAACGCCTTATCGGGGCTTTGTGCCGAGGTGGAGACACGTCCCACGGTGTTCTCCGACTTGGCTTTCAACGGACAGTGGTATGTGGCGGGCGGCCGCAGCTATATGGCCAAGCTCTTCGCCGATGCCGGCGCCGACTACATCTGGAAGGACAACCCCTCGACGGCCAGCGTGCCCATGGATGCCGAGAGCATCCTCGCCAAGGCGCAACATGCCGACTATTGGCGCGTCATTAACTCCAATCCTTTCCCGATGACCTACGAGTCGTTGGCGAAAGAAAGTCCGGTATATCCGCTTTTCGATGCTTATAAGAACCGCCAAATCATCGTCTGTGACATCCTCTCAACGGGTTATTTCGAACAGTCGCAGTGCGAGCCCGATTTGCTGCTGGCCGACTTCATCCATTTCTTCCATCCTGAGCTTTTGACCGGGGAGTGGGATGGATATCAGCCGAAATACTACCATTTGGTGGAGGAATGATTACCGTCTAAACGGACAATCTACCGAACATCCCGCACAACCGCTTTTTTTCTTGTCGTCACAAGAGCATTGGCCTTTGCCCTTGCGCAAAGCCATCATGGCGACGACGACCATCGCCAGCACGACCAATAGCACTATTACGGTAGGCAGGTTCATGGGACGATGGCGTTGGCGATGAGATAGGCGACCCAGGCGACGACCCAGGCGACGACGCACTGGAAGGCGATGATGAAGAGCATCCATTTGGTGCCCAGCTCGCGACGGATGGAGGCCACGGCAGCCACACAGGGCGTGTAGAGCAGGCAGAACACCAACATCGAGACGCTGCTGGCGAGGGTGAATAGCGGCATGGCATTCAGCACCTCAAGGGTGGCCACCACGCTCTCCTTGGCCATGAAACCGCTGATTAAGGCGGTGACGACTTGCCAACTGCCCAAACCGAGGGGACGGAACACAGGGGCGATCCAACCCGCCACACTGGCCAACATGCTGCCTTCGCCGTTCTTGACCATTTGGAAGTGGAAGTCGAAGGTCTGCAGGAACCAGATGACCAAGGTGGCCAAGAAGATAACGGTGAAGGCGCGCTGCACGAAGTCTTTGGTCTTGTCCCAAAGCAGGTGGGCGACGTTTTTGGCGCTCGGCATGCGGTAGTTGGGCAGCTCCATAACGAAAGGCGCCACGTCGGCTTTCTTGCCAAACCACTTGGTGAACAGCGCTGTGACGATGCCGACGATGATGCCTAACAGATAGAGACAAATCAACACCACGCCGCCATGGCCCGGGAAGAACACGCTGGTGAAGAAGCCGTAGATCGGGATCTTGGCCGAGCAACTCATGAAAGGCGTGAGCAGCACCGTGCGCCAACGGTCGTGAGTGGAATGCAAGGTCCTGGTGGCCATCACTGCGGGCACGGTGCAACCGAAGCCGATGAGCATGGGCACGATGCTGTGGCCGGTGAGGCCGAGTTTACGCAGGAAACTATCGCTGACGAAGGCCACACGCGCCATATAGCCGCTGTCCTCCAGCAGGCTGAGGAAGAAGAACAGCAGGATGATGATGGGGACGAAGCTGAGTACACTGCCCACGCCGCCGAAGATGCCGTCGACGACGAGCGACTGCACGGCAGGGCTGACATTCCAGTTGGCCAGTGCCGTGCCGCATTGCTCGGCAAGCCAGGTGATGCCTTGGTCGAGCCAGCCTTGTAGGGGCGCACCGAGCAGGTCGATGCTGAGGTAGATGATACCCGCCATGACGAGGATGAAGATGGGAATGGCGGTCCACTTGCCGGTGAGGATCTTGTCCATCTTGCGGCTGCGTTGGTATTCCTTGCTTTCTTTTGGCTTCACCACCGTCTGGCTGCAGAGGCGTTTGATGAAGGCGAAACGCATCTCGGCCATGGCCGCGGCGCGGTCGAGGCCACGTTCTTCTTCCATCTGCAGGATGAGGTGCTCCAAAGTCTCTTTCTCGTTTTGTGAGAGTTGCAAGGCATCCATGACGATGGCGTCGCCTTCGATGAGTTTAGAGGCAGCGAAACGCACTGGGATATCTGCACGCTGGGCGTGGTCTTCGATGAGGTGCATGATGCTGTGGAGACAGCGGTGCACGGCACCGCCGTGGTCGTCTTTGTCGCAGAAGTCCTGACGTATAGGGGTTTCCTGGTATTTGGCGATGTGGATGGCGTGGTCGACGAGCTCGCTGACGCCTTCGTTTTTGGCTGCCGCGATGGGCACCACGGGCAGACCGAGGATTTTCTCCATCTCGTTGACGAGGATGCTTCCGCCGTTGTTGCGCACTTCGTCCATCATGTTGAGCGCCAGTACCATAGGCACTCCAAGCTCCATGAGTTGCATGGTGAGGTAGAGGTTGCGTTCGATGTTGTTGGCATCCACGATGTTGATGATGGCCTTGGGCTTCTCCTTCATGATGAACTCGCGCGAGACGATTTCCTCTGAGGTATAGGGTGACAGCGAGTAGATACCAGGCAGGTCTGTGACCGAGGTGTCGGGATGTCCTTTGATGGTGCCGTCTTTGCGGTCGACGGTGACACCAGGGAAGTTGCCCACATGTTGGTTGGCACCTGTCAGCTGGTTGAAGAGCGTCGTCTTGCCGCAGTTTTGCTGTCCGGCGAGGGCGAAGGTGAGCTTGGTGCCTTTAGGTAGCGGCGTCTCGTGGGTCTTGTCGTGGTAGATGCCTGCCTCACCCAAGCCCGGGTGGGCGTTATGGTCGTGGAGTGAGGTGATATAAAGGCGGTCGCGGTCGAAGTGCTCGTTAGTTTCATCGGTCTGGGTGCCGTCGCAAGGCTCCACTTCGATGAGGGTAGCATCAGCCTTGCGGAGGGTGAGTGAATACCCGTGGATCATCACCTCCATGGGGTCGCCCAAAGGGGCATATTTCACAAGTTTGATGATGGCATCGGGGATGACACCCATGTCGAGGAAGTGCTGGCGGCGCTGTCCTTCGCCTCTCACAGCCTTGATGCGTGCGGATTGTCCTATTTCGAGTTTATCTAGTGTTGTCATTGGATGCTATTTTTGATGCTGCAAAAATATAAAGACCATCCGCACCTTTTTATCCTTATTAATGATACTTTTTGCCTTTAAAACCTCATCATTTATGGGGAAGGGAATGGGTGTGGCGGCTACTGGACAATCCTTTCAGCATCGCCCCGGGTGAAGAACCTTACAGTCACTTGGGGTGTTTTTTTGTCTACGCTCTTGGCTTCACAGCGGAACGACACCTCCGACTCGCCTTCGTCCAGATAGGCCACGCCGCGTGCCGTCACCTCTTGCACCTTGTTGTAGTTTTGGTCGGCGACGTATGCCGTGCCGTTATAGTCATAGACGAGGCATTGTCCAGCTTTGAGGGTGCAGGGCAGATAGAGGATGCCGTTGGGCGTGCGGACTTCCATTTCGCTGATGCTGCCCTTACCTTCCACCTCGATGCGGAGGGCGTACCGGCTCTTATAGGGGCTGTTCCACTTCCAGGTGTCGTCGCTGAGGTTGCAGGAATAGCCGCGCGAGATGTGTTGGGGATAGAGCAGATAGGTCGAGTCTTCACCTTTCTCGATATGCCAGTTGCCGTAGGGGTCTTTGAAGGCTTCCTTCTGGGCTTCACTGAAGGCGCCCGAAAGGCGCAATGACTCCCATATATTGATGGTGTTCAGCATGGCGTCAGTGAGGCCGTGTTTACGCATGGTGTTGGCCTCGAAGTCGAGGCCGAAGCCCGCGTCAAAGGCTGCGGCGTTGGCGAGGAACCATTCCAGCTCTTCCATCGTGGTGGCCTTGCGGTTTTTGTCGGCGAGGTGGATTTTGAAGTTACCCAGCATCCAGGGCATCATGTTGCTGCGATAGAATGCCTGTTTTTGTGCAAGCGTCTCGGCCATCGTGCTACGCATGTTGGCGCTCCACAGCGTGTTTTCGTTCACTCGGGTCAGATAGTGCCACGAGCCATGGGTGAGTTGGTCGGACTGTAGGAGTTTCTCGGGGTTGTATGTGTACATGGTGTCGAGGAGACGCCCGATGGCCCAGTCACCGAAACCGTTGTAAGCATAGCTCTTAAAGTCGTTGAAAATCAAAAGCGGTGAATCACTCTTGGCGCATTTCTTTGCTTCTTTTGTGACCATCTTGTCTTGAGCCTTAGGGGTGGGGACGAGGGTTCGGTCAGAGTGGTCCCAAAGCTTGAAAGCGAATGCTTCTTTTTTATGGGCGGCTTTCTTGGTGCCGAAGGCGCCACGATTGCAGCAATAGAACAAGTGGATGTTGCCCACAGGTTCAGTACTGCGGTAGGTGATCAGTTCCTCCCCGATAAGGAGGACATTGATATGGGCGGGCTTTTTGAAAAGGTCGGAGTGGTAGACGGCGAACTCGGTTTGAGTCGCATCGATGGGCAGTTGCAATTCCAACTCACCTTGTATCAGCAGGTCGTCGATGTTGACTGGTGAGGTGGTGGGGATACGGTTGGCCCACACCTGTCGGCCTATGTCCAGCCCGGCTTGACGGCTTTTCTCGCTCACGTATTTGAGGTCTTTTGCGTCGTATTCATTGCAGAGATAGGATCGGGTCGACAGCGGGTCGAGCTTGTTCCATACGCTATCGTTGTAGGTGGGATGCGCCAATCCTTCTTGGACTTCAATCTCCGCGATTTTGTCCATGACATCTTGTCGCTGACAAGCGAAAAGAATCAAGGAGGCATCGTTTATGGAACCCTGAGGGAAATCAAGGTAATAGGCGAGGGCTCCCTCATGGCCATAGGTGTCGCGGACACGCGGTCTGAGACGGTCGTAAGCTGAAAACTGCATGCAAGTTCCTTCGGAGGTGACCATGGCGGCCAACTCGGGGTCGGCATCGTAATGCAGTATCTGGCTGACTTGTTGGGCACAGTTTGCAGGAAAGCCTGCGTTGATTCTCGTGTTGAGAGCCTGTATGCCAAAGGCCATACCTCGTCCTTGTGCCACACCGATGGCTTCGCCAACACTTTCAGTGAGGTTGAGGCAAATCGGGAATAGGAGCACAGCATCGGGGCCTTTCTCCCAATCGACATAGGCGACGGTGGCGGTAATGCTACTCCCTTTATAGTCTATGTCAAGCTTCAGGCAGATGTTGTCCACTTCGCTTGAAAAGCCAATGGTTGCCACATCGAAATTACATTCAAAATATGTGGACTCGTAAGCCTTGCCGTTCTTGAAGGCCACCGCTACAGGGCCTTCTTTCGCGAGGATTGGCTCGTTGAAGAGGTTCACATAACGCACCGTGCCATATTGGTCGATGCCGATGGAGAAGTTACGCGTGTCGAAAGGATAGGTGTAGACGCTTCTGATGTCTTCAAGATATTGGGCTTGGGCAAACAATGTGCAAAATAACAGCGCTACGATGGTCAAGGTCTTTTTCATCAGTCGATTCCTCTTAAGTCTTTGTATAGTTTAACGGCATAAAGATCGGTCATGTTGGAGATGAAGTCGACGACGGACTGCAGGCGGGTGTAGGTGTCGTCAGTCTCCACCTTGAACTGCTCGGGGACCAGCGAGAGCAGTTTCTTGTTGTAAGGTGTGCCCGGGTTAAGCACGGCGTCGGTGAACTCCTCCAATAGCGTTCCAATGACGTTGAAGCCCGTCAGCTCGATCTTCACTACCGAGGGATGACGGTAGATGTGGCGCACCGACTCGTCGCGGCACAGGTCGAGGGCGTTCTTCTCGAACTCGGGCAGATGCGCGATGAGGCTCTTCTCGAAACGGCCTTCCATGATGGCGTCGTAGTTCTTGACGAAGATGTCGCTGGCGCAGTTCACCAGCTTGTTGATGAGCATGGCGCGCAGGAAGGCCATCCTTTCATTGACATCGCTGACGGTGCGGTAGATCTCCTCCTTGTGGTTGAAGAAGCCCTTGTCTCTCTTCTCGTTGAAGAACGACGTGAAGCAGCTGTCGATGCCCTCGGTGTTGACGATGCCGCGTTTGTGGGCATCTTCCATGTCTAAGATGAGGTAGCAGATGTCATCGGCGGCCTCCATCATATAGGAAAGGGGATGACGGGCATAGACGAGATGTGCATCGTCGATGCGGGGGATGCCGCATTCTTCGACGACTTCCTTGAAGGCTTCGATCTCGGAGTAGAAGACGTTGTATTTCTTGCGGTTGCCTTTGTCGAACGAGGGGTAGGGATATTTCAGCAGGGTGGCCAAGGTGGCCGAGGTCAGCGAGAAGCCTCCGGCGCGCCGTCCCGTGAACTGGTGTGCCAGCAGGCGGAAGGCGTTGGCATTGCCTTCGAAGGCGATGAGGTCGCTCCACTGCTCAGGCAGCACCTTGTCTTTCAGTTCTTTGCCTTTTCCGTCTTTAAAGAAGCTGCTGATGGTGTCTTCGCCCGAGTGGCCGAAAGGCGGGTTGCCGAGGTCGTGGGCGAGACAGGCTGTGGCCACGATGGTCTCGATGTCGGACTGGCGTTCCTTCAGCTCGGGATGCTGTTCGGCGAGTTTCTCGACGGTGCGGCAGGCGATGGAGCGTCCCACACTGGCCACCTCGAGACTATGGGTGAGACGGTTGTGGACCATCTGCGCGCCGGGCAGGGGAAACACCTGGGTCTTGTTCTGCAGCCTGCGGAAGGGGCTGCTGAAGATGATGCGGTCGTAGTCGCGTTGGAACGAACTGCGGATGTCGGCGCTCTTGTGGGGCTGCGCGTAGCGTTTGTTGGAGAGGAGGTCGGGCCAGTTCATAGTGTTTGCTTTTATTGGTTCAGACTCTGCCTGGCATACGGCACCAGATCCTGACTAGCGAACTCTCCCTTTAAGAACTTGAAATAGCCCGCCACGGCGACCATGGCGGCGTTGTCGGTCGAGTAGGTGAGACGCGGGATGAAGACCTTCCAGTGGTATTTTTTACCCAAGGCGAGCATGGCATCGTGCAAGCCGCTGTTGGCACTCACGCCGCCAGCGATGGCCACGGTCTTGATGCCTGTCTGCTTGCTGGCCTTCACTAGCTTGTTCATCAGGATGTCAATGATGGTCTTCTGCACCGAGGCGCAGAGGTCGGCCTTGTTTTCCTCGATGAAATTGGGGTTGACTTTCAAATTGTCGCGTACGGTATATAAGATACTGGTTTTCAATCCACTGAAGCTATAGTCTAAGCCGGGAATCTGGGGTTTGGCGAAGCTGAAGGCCTCGGGGTTACCCTCCTTGGCCAGCTTGTCGATGACGGGACCGCCTGGGTAGGGTAGGCCAAGGATCTTGGCGGTCTTGTCGAAGGCTTCACCCGCCGCGTCGTCGATGGTCTTGCCGATGACCTCCATGTCGAAATAGTCCTTCACCACCACAATCTGGGTGTGGCCGCCCGAGACGGTGAGACACAGGAACGGGAAGTCGGGCACCTCGGTATGCATCTCATCGGTGGCGAAATGCACCAGGATGTGCGCGTTCATGTGGTCGACCTCCACCATAGGGATGTTCAAGGTCTGCGCGAAAGCCTTTGCAAATGAGGTGCCTACGAGCAGCGAGCCCAAAAGTCCGGGGCCGCGAGTAAAAGCGATGGCGGATAACTG
>JAEEGL010684959.1_pt1 | contig 11785 bp, 7 predicted proteins | sample 9134231 | NCBI WGS metagenome assembly JAEEGL01 (sample SAMN16246548, study PRJNA631951) | gut metagenome | biome: gut microbiome; feature: rumen; material: fiber-attached | host: Bos | place: Iran: Karaj | collected 2018-10 | reverse complement strand
GATGTAACAAAGTACGGCGTTATCTACGGCGGTGTTCAGAAGAATGTAGGACCTGCAGGTCTTGTTATCAGCATTATCAGAGAGGACCTCATCACAGATGATGTTCCTTCCTATACACCTACAATGCTCAAGTGGAAGACTCAGGCTGACAATGGATCACTTTACAACACACCTAACTGCTGGAGCATTTATATGTGCGGCCTTGTGTTCAAGTGGCTTAAGGCTCAGGGCGGTCTTGAAGAGATGAAGAAGAGAAACGAAGCTAAGGCTAAGATTCTTTATGATTACCTTGACAGCAGCAAGATGTTCAAGGGAACCGTAAGAAAAGAAGACAGATCCCTTATGAACGTTCCTTTCATCACTGATTCAGAAGAACTCAATGCCAAGTTCATTGCTGAAGCTACAAAGGCTGGTTTCGTAAGCCTTAAGGGTCACAGGACAGTTGGCGGAATGAGGGCAAGTATCTACAATGCTATGCCAATCGAGGGCGTACAGAAGCTTGTTGAGTTCATGGATGCTTTTGAAAAGAACAACTGATTACAGCGGAAAACAGATCATTGGAGGGAAAAGACAATGTACAAGTATAAGTGTTTGAACCCAATCGCAAAGATTGGTCTCAATAATTTTTCAGATCAGTATGTGGCAGTAGAAAACTCAGATGACGCTGAGGGAATTCTTGTTCGCAGTGCAAACATGCTTGAGATGGAATTCTCCGATAATCTCCTTGCAATCGCAAGGGCAGGCGCCGGTGTAAACAATATTCCTCTTGACAGATGTGCTGAGAAAGGAATTGTTGTATTCAATACACCCGGAGCTAATGCCAACGGCGTTAAGGAGATGGTGCTTGCTGCTATGCTCATTGCATCAAGAGATATCATTGGCGGAACTGAATGGGTTAAGGCAAATGCCGGCGATCCTGACATAGCTAAGCTCACTGAGAAGTCAAAAAAGAAGTTCGCAGGAACTGAGATCTTTGGTAAAAAGCTTGGTATCATCGGTCTTGGAGCTATCGGCGTAAGAGTTGCAAACGCAGCCCGTCAGCTTGGTATGGAAGTTTATGGATATGATCCGTATCTTTCAATCGACGCAGCTTGGAGACTTTCTTCAGACGTTAAGCACGTTACAAACGTAGATGACATCTATTCAAAGTGTGATATCATCACAATCCACGTACCTGCCCTTGATTCCACAAAGGGAATGATCAATGCAGATGCCATTGCAAAGATGAAGAAGGGGGTTATCATTCTGAACCTTGCAAGAGACATCCTTTGCAACGAGGTTGATATCCTCGCAGGAATCAACTCCGGTAAGATCCGCAAGTACGTAACAGACTTCCCGAACCCTGTAACAGCAGGTCACGACGGATGTATCGTAATCCCTCATCTTGGAGCTTCTACAGAGGAGTCTGAGGATAACTGCGCTGTAAAAGCAGTTCTTGAACTCAAGGATTACCTTGAGAACGGAAACATCAATAACTCCGTAAACTATCCTAACTGCGATATGGGAATCTGCGACAGCCCTCGTGTAGCTATTTATCACAAGAACGTAGCCGGAATGATCAGTAAGTTCACAACTGTTTTTGGCGACAACAACTACAACATCACAGACATGACCAACAAGTCAAAGGGAGATTACGCTTATACCCTTATTGATCTTGAGGACTCTGTTAAGGACGAGATCGTTAAGAAACTCGAAGCTATTCCTGAAGTTATCAGAGTAAGAGTAGTTCGCAAGGATGTTTGAAAAGCGCATTAGTGCTATAATCATTAAAGGGTAGGGGATTTCCTACCCTTTTTCATTGAAACTTTTGTAGGAGGTAAAAGAAATGGCAGACATTAAGCCTTTTGCAGCTATAAGACCGGTAGCTGAAAAAGCATCAAAGATCGCAGCACTTCCCTATGATGTATATAACAGACAGGAGGCCAGAGAAGCAGCACTTAAGAATCCGGACTCTTTTCTGAATATTGACAGACCTGAGACTCAGTTTGAAGAAGGACATGATATGTACGCCCCCGAAGTATATCAGAAGGCTCATGATATGCTTTGGGAAAGAATTGAAAAGGGCGATTTTGAAAAGGATGATAAGCCCTGCTATTACCTTTATGAGCAGACCATGAACGGAAGAACACAGACCGGAATAGTGGCTTGTGCTTCAATTGATGATTATTTAAACGGTGTTATCAAAAAACATGAGAATACAAGGGCTGACAAGGAAGAGGATAGAATAAAACATGTCTACACCTGCGATGCGCAGACTGGACCTATTTTCCTCTGCTACAGAAAGCATGAGCTTTTGGCACAGCTCATAAGCAAAGTAAAGGAAGTAGACGACCCTGTTTATGACTTTGTATCTGAAGATGGTATCAGAAACAGAGTGTGGGTTATTGATGACCTCGAGGAAACTGAGACTATCTGCAGGATTTTCGTTACTATCGATTCCATTTATATAGCTGATGGTCATCACAGATGCGCATCAGCTGTGAAGGTTGGCCTTAGAAAAAGAGAAGAGAACGCTGGGAAAATCAGAGGAAAGCTAAAATCCGAGTACTTCCTTTCTGTCCTTTTCCCTGATGAAGAGCTGATGATCATGGATTACAACAGAGTTGTAAAGGATTTAAATGGCTTAACTTTTGATGAATTTAAGGAAAAGCTCTCTGAAAAATTTGACATTACTGAAGAAAATGCTCAGGTAAAGCCTTCAAAGAAGGGCGAGTTTGGACTCTTTTTTGAGGATAAATGGTACAGATTAAATATTCATCAGGATATAGTCCCAAGTGACGTGGTTGAAAGCCTTGATGTATCAATTCTTCAAAATGAAGTGCTTGCGCCTGTTCTTGGCATTGGGGATCCAAGAACTGATAAGAGAATAGATTTTGTTGGTGGAATAAGAGGACTTTCTGAGCTTGAAGACAGATGTCATAAGGATATGAAACTTGCTTTTTCCATGTATCCAACCTCTATAAGCGAGCTTTTTGCTGTAGCAGATGAAGGTAGGTTAATGCCTCCAAAGTCAACCTGGTTCGAACCAAAACTTTTAAGTGGCTTATTTATACACGAAATTTGTGGTAAGATTTAATAGGGTTTAATAAAAGAGTTAGACATTTTACTTCATTAAATTTATTTGGAGGAAAACTTTAGTGAATAACAAACTTTACAAGATGATGAATTGGCCTGAAATTGAGGAGATTATTTATTCTGATGGGGACAATCCTCATAGAATATTAGGTGCTCATAAGGTCGGAAACAGTTATCTTATCCAGGCTTTTTATCCTGATGCCCAGTCCGTAAGCGTCTACATTGAGAATCAGAAGAAAACCTATGAAATGGAACTTGCTGATGAGGCGGGTTTTTATGCGGTTATCGTACCTTATACAGAGAAGCTTAAATACAAGCTCATTATTACCAGTCCTGACGGAAAAGAGAAAAAGATCGACGACCCATATGCTTTTGATGCACTCATGGACAGAGAGGATTTCATAAAGCTTGGCAGTGGAATTCACTACCATATATTTGAAAAACTCGGCGCTCACCCTATGAAGAGAAATGGCGTTGAGGGAACAAACTTTGCTGTATGGGCTCCTGCAGCTGCAAGAGTCAGTGTGATCGGAGATTTCAACGATTGGGATGGAAGAGTTTGCCAGATGCACAGACTTGATCCCATAGGTGTATTTGAGATATTTATTCCCGGAGCCAAAGAGGATGATGGATATCAGTTTGAAATAAAGACAAAGTCCGGCCTTGTAATGAAGAGACCTGACCCTTTTGCTGTTGAATCCAAGGGTGAAAATGGCATGATCTCGGTTGTTAAGAAGACAAAGTCTATTGCCTGGGGCGATGACAAGTGGATGACTGAGAGAAGAAACTTCAACATTGACGAGGATCCGCTTTCAATCTGCGAGATCTCTCTTGAAGCTTTTTCCGGAAGACACGGGAAAAAGAGCAGTATGGAAGAAATAACTGCTGACGTCCTTGAGTATATCAAGAACCACGGCTTTAATACTGTTGAGCTGATGCCTGTAATGAAACATCTTCCGGGGCATTTTTATCATATTGTTAACTTCTTTGCTCTTGATGACAGCAATGGAAGCCAGGAAGAATTCATGCAGTTTGTAGATACTATGCACAGGAATAATATCAGAGTTCTTCTTGACTGGGTACCTACATTCTTCCCTAAATCTTCTTGCGGACTCAGCGATTTTGACGGCAGATCACTTTATGAATACGGTGATCCAAGGATTGGCGTTCATCCCAAGTCAGGAGACCTTATCTTTGATTATGGAAGAAAAGAAGTAACTAACTTCCTTATTTCCAACGCGCTTTACTGGATAGAAAAATACCATGTTGACGGACTTAGAACCTCTGATGTTTCAAGGATTCTTTATCTTGACTACGACAGAAAGCCCGGCGAGTGGATGCCAAATATCTACGGCGGAAATGAGAACCTTGAGGCTCTTGAGTTCCTTAAGCAGCTTAATGCTGTGATTCACAAGAACGAACCGGGCGTTATGGTCATTACTAAAGAAACTGCCTGCTGGCCTCAGGTTACAGACAGCGTAGATGAAGGTGGTCTTGGCTTTGACTATAAGTGGAATAATGGATGGACTCACGATTTCCTTTCCTACATGCAGAATGATCCGCTTTTCAGATCAGGACATCATGATGAAGTGACCTTTAGCCTGATCTATAGTTATACAGAGAGATTTATCCTCGCATTTACACATGAGAATATGGAAAAAGGCCTTGAGGGACTTTATTACCTTATGCCGGGAGATTCTTCACAGAAGATGGCGAACCTTCGACTTGCGCTCAGCTATATGATGGTTCATCCCGGAAGAAAGCATCTTTACATGGAGCCTGATGCCCTTACCATTGACCAGGCAGTTTTTGTAGAGAACCTTTTGAAGAAGCTCAATATTCTTTATTTTGATCACGAAGCACTTCATCAGCTTGACAGCTCTGACAGTGGCTTTGAGTGGATAAATGATCTGGCTTCAAACGAGTGCATGCTTTCATTTATAAGAAAGAGTGACAATGACAAAGAAACTCTTCTTGTTGTAGCTAACATGGCCGGCGTTGAGAGAGATTTTGAGATTGGAGTACCTGTTGATGGCAGGTACACTGAGATCTTTAACTCTGACGATGTGTCCTATGGCGGAAGCGGTATTATAAATGAAGGCAGAATGGAAGCAAAGAGAAAGCAGGTAGATGGAAGAGATTATTCCATTTCAATTAAGCTTGCCCCGGCCAGCGTTTCAATCTTCAGCTATGTTCCTTACACTGAGCAGGAGAAGAAGATCCGCGCAATCAAGGAAGAGGAAGAAATAAAGAAAGAGAAGGAGCGCGCTGAGAGGCTCAAGGCTCTTGAAGAGAGAAGACAGGAAGAAGAAGCAAGACTCCTTGAAGAGCTCAAGCTCAAATATGAAAGAGAACTTGCTGAGCAGGAAAAGGCTATTGAGGCAAAGTATGAGAAGATAGAAGAAGAGAGAATCTTTGGAATCGTTTCTCAGGAGGCAGTTAAGAGTATTGAAGCTACTTCCAAGACTCCTGCCAAAAAAGCACCTGCTAAAAAAGCGTCTGCTGTGAAGGAAACAACTAAGAAAGCACCTGCTAAGAAACAGGCAGCTAAAAAGACAACAACTAAAAAGTCCGCTAAGAAGGATTGATAAAGGAAAAAGCCGGTAGCAAATGCTACCGGCTTTTGATGCGTCAAGCTGGAAAAGGGACTTGAACCCTCGACCTACTGATTACGAATCAGTTGCGCTACCGACTGCGCTATTCCAGCATGTTCATAAGACACAAAAAATATTATACATATTATTGAAAAACTTTACAAGGATTTAACAGTTTAATTAAATATATTTTCATGTTTTACCTGAATTTGTGATATAATTTTAATTTGAAGAATTGTTTTTATTAAGAAGGGACTTGAAAAATGAAAGAACTTAAAGATTACGTTAGAACTATTCCTAATTTCCCTGAAGAGGGTATTATGTTCAGGGACATCACATCAGTACTCCAGGATCCTGATGGATTCCACCTTGCAATCGACAAGATGCAGGACCTTGTAAAGGATCTCGACTTTGATGTAGTGCTTGGCGCTGAGTCAAGAGGTTTCATTTTCAGTGCACCTATTGCATATAACAGAGGAAAGGCACTTGTTCCTGTTCGTAAGAAGGGCAAGCTTCCTTGCGACACAATCGAGGTTGAGTATGATCTTGAGTACGGCAAGGCTGTACTTGAGCTTCACAAGGATTCCATCAAGCAGGGCCAGAAGGTTCTTCTTGTAGATGACCTTATGGCTACAGGTGGTACTATCGAAGCTATGATCAAGCTTGTTGAGAGACTTGGCGGCGAAGTTGCCGGCATTCTTGTTCTCATGGAGCTTAAAGGTCTCAATGGTAGAGAGAGACTTAAGAACTACAGACTTGATGCGGCTATCAGCTACGAGGGGAAGTAATTCTTAATGAAGCAGCAATTTGACGACGGAAAAATTGAGGCCATTGAGGAGTTTCAGAGCCCGGAAGTCTTGTATGAGGGATTGATCAAGAGGGTGCGTAAATACCACCCTTCTGATGATATTACCCTTATTGAAAAGGCATACAAGCTGGCAAATGATGCTCACAAGGACCAGAGACGCAAATCGGGTGAACCATATATCATTCACCCTCTTTGTGTTGCAATTATCCTTGCTGATCTGGAGATGGATAAAGAGACTATCGCAGCAGGGCTTCTTCATGATGTCGTTGAAGATACAATCCTTACGAAAGAAAAGATTGAAGCTGAATTTGGCGCAGACGTTGCACTTCTTGTTGATGGCGTTACAAAACTGACAGCTTTGCAATTGTCTACCGACAATCCTGATAATTCCAATAAAACTCAGGAACAGATTGATATGCAGGCTCAGAACCTGCGTAAGATGTTCCTTGCAATGGCTAAGGATATCAGAGTCATCCTTATCAAGCTTGCGGACAGACTCCATAATATGAGAACTCTTAATCATATGCCGCCTGAAAAGCAGCAGAGGATTTCTCAGGAGACGCTTGATATTTATTCGCCGATTGCCAGCAGGCTTGGTATCAGTAGAATCAAGGTTGAGCTCGACGATCTTTCTCTTAAATATCTTAAGCCCGAGGTTTATTATGACCTGGTTGAGAAGGTTGCTATAAGAAAGAACGAGAGAGAAAAGTACGTAGAGGATATCTGCGAAAATGTCCGCGCAGCCATTAAGGATGCTGGAATTGTAGGAGATGTCAACGGAAGAGTTAAGCACTTCTTCAGTATTTATAAGAAGATGCGTAACCAGAATAAAACTCTGGATCAGATTTATGATCTTTTTGCCATAAGGATCATTGTTGAGACGGTCAAGGACTGTTATGCAGCTCTTGGTGTAATCCATGAAATGTATAAGCCGATTCCCGGCAGATTCAAGGATTACATCGCTATGCCAAAGCCAAATATGTATCAGTCTCTGCATACAACACTGATCGGGCAAACCGGACAGCCGTTTGAGATCCAGATTAGAACCTACGATATGCATAGGGCTGCTGAATACGGTATTGCTGCTCACTGGAAGTACAAAGAGACCTCCGATGGTAAGAAGGCTGAGAACGGTGAGGAAGAAAAGCTCATCTGGCTTCGTCAGATTCTTGAATGGCAACAGGACATGTCAGATAATCAGGAGTTTATGACCCTCCTTAAATCGGACCTTAACCTGTTCTCTGAGGATGTGTACTGCTTTACACCAACAGGTGAAGTTAAAAACCTCCCGGCAGGATCTACACCTATCGATTTTGCTTACAGCGTTCACAGCGCGGTAGGGAACAAGATGATAGGCGCCAAGGTCAATGGAAAGCTTGTACCTATAGACTACAAGATTCAGAATGGTGACAGAATTGAGATTATCACCAGCCAGAATTCCAGAGGTCCGAGCCGCGACTGGCTCTCTATTGCCAAGGCTTCATCTACCAAGAATAAGATAAATCAGTGGTTCAGGAATGAATTCAAAGAGGAAAACATAAGTAAAGGCCGTGAGCTTCTTATTGAATATTGCAGAAGTAAGGGCATTGATCTCTTTGCTATTACCAAACCTGAAATTCAGAATATAGTTATAAGAAAATATGGCTTCCATGACTGGTACGCTGTCCTTGCTGCAGTTGGACATGGCGGATTAAAGGAAGGTCAGGTAGTCAACAAAATGCTTGAGCTTACAGATAAGGAGCACAAGCGAAATATTACTGATGAAGAGGTGCTTGCAGCAGTTGCTGAATCCAATATAACGCCTCAGATATCAGGTAATGACAATGCGATCATTGTTAAGGGCGTACATGACGTGGCAGTTCGTTTTTCAAAGTGCTGCAATCCTGTTCCCGGTGATGAAATCTGCGGATTTGTTACAAGAGGCAGAGGTGTTTCTATTCACAGACGCGACTGCGTAAATGTTGTAAAGATGCAGGAAGATGACAAGACAAGGCTTATTGAAGCTAAGTGGCAGTCAGATTCCGCAGCCGGAAGCAAGTACGCAGCAACCATTAAGATCTTTGCAAATAACAGATCAGGACTTATCGCTGATGTTTCAAGAGCTCTTACAGAGAAGGATATTGATATCCTTGCCATGAATACCAGGACCAGTAAACAGGGCCTTGCTACTATGGAGACTTCCTTCCAGGTTTCATCAAGAGACCAGCTGCGAGAGATTGTAGATAAGATCAGGCAGATAGATTCAGTTATCGACATTGAAAGGACCACAGGCTGATGGGGGAATCTAAACTTCAGGTCGGAGCCATGACACTTGGCATGGTTGGGACAAATTGCTACTTTGTTTTTGACGAACAAAAGAGCTTTGAAGATGGAAAAAAGCATGTTATATTTTTTGATCCCGCCGATAAGGGTGGGCTCATTTACGAAAAGCTGACTGAAAAAGGCTTTGTCATAGATCTTATTCTTTTAACTCATGGTCATTTTGATCATATTGCAGGGGCAGAGGAACTTCGAAAGCTTTCAGGGGCAAAGATTGGATGCTATGAAAAAGAGATGGCAATGTGCAGTGATACCCATCTTAATCTTTCAGTTGAGTTTGGAATGCCCACAACAGTTAAACCTGATGAGTTTTATCGCGATGGTGATGTGATTGAGGCGGCAGGAATCAGTTGCAGGCTGATCGCAACTCCCGGACATACCTCCGGCGGTTGCTGTTATTTCTTTGAGTCATCAAAGATCCTTATATGCGGAGATACTTTGTTTGAAGAATCTGTCGGAAGAACTGATTTTCCTACGAGCTCCACAAGCGAGCTTATAAGGTCTATCAGGGAAAGGCTTTTTGTTCTTCCGGAGGATACTTATGTTTATCCCGGGCATGGTGAGATGACCACTATCGGCCATGAAAAGCTGTACAACCCTTTTTGTGGTGAAGAGTACAGATAATATGTAATGACAGGCTTATGTTTGTAATGAGAACATGACAAACATGAGCTTTTATTTTGGGATTATTTTATACAGGAGTTTGAGATGCAGGTTATTTATTTAAGCGAAGATAAGTATCAATATGATATTCACTCTCTTTTCAAGGCTTTTTATCCAACACAGTCTATAAAAATGATCATCGGTAAGGTGGGCGAAAACCCTGAAAAGGAGAAAGATATACAAAGTAGCGATGAGATTTCCTATGTAGACTTTGTGCAGAAGGAAAAGCTTTCTGAAGGGGTAAAAGGAGAGATTTGGTTAAAACTTCATAATGATACTGACAAGGAAAAATATGATGAGTACTCCTGTGAGTTTTTTGATGTGAACAAAACTGAAGAAGGAAGCATTTCTACAAGTGGAGAAGCCGGGAGCTTTGATAATTCGAAAAATGCACTAAAAAAGCTTCTGTACAAGGCACTTTCAAAGAAACTTGGAAAGCAGCTTCCCTGGGGGAATCTTACAGGAATCAGGCCGACTAGAATTGCAATGAATCTTGTAGATAAAGGTAAGAGCGATGAGGAAATCGCAAAGTATATGAAGGACATGTACTTTGTGAGTGATGAAAAAATCTCGCTTAGTACACAAATAGCAAGAAGAGAAAAGAGAATTTTAAAGGATATCGATTATGAGAATGGCTACAGCCTCTATATCGGAATTCCTTTTTGTCCAACAACCTGTCTGTACTGTTCCTTTACTTCTTATCCAATAGGTGCATACAAGAATTTGGTTGATGATTATATTTCCTGCCTTGAGAAAGAAATAGATTATGTGGCTGAGAATTTCAAAGGTAAAACTCTGGATACTGTATACATAGGAGGCGGCACTCCTACAACGCTTCTTCCGCATCAGATCGAGAGACTTTTATCATACGTACATAAAAAGCTGGATACATCTAAGCTTAAAGAGTTTACTGTGGAATCAGGAAGGCCGGACTCAATCACGCGGGATAAGCTTAGGGCAATGAAAGCCTTTGGATGCGACAGAATTTCAGTCAATCCTCAGACTATGAGAGATGAGACCTTGAAGTTGATAGGAAGACAGCACAATGTCGCTCAGCTAATCGATGCATTTCACATGGCCAGAGACGAAGGCTTTGACAATATAAATATGGATATTATTCTGGGACTCCCCGGAGAAACATCAGATGATGTCCGCTATACCATGGAGGAGATCAAAAAGCTTGATCCCGATGATCTTACTGTTCATTCCCTTGCTATAAAGAGGGGCTCAAGACTTGCAGAAATCCTTAAGGAGAAGGAGATAAGAGGCTTTTCGGGAAAAGGCGATGTTTCAGACTTTAACAACACTGAGGAAATGATGAGGATTGCTGCAGAGGGTGCTGCGGACATGGGGCTTTCTCCTTATTATCTGTACAGACAGAAGAATATCAGCGGAAACTTTGAGAACACAGGCTATGCGCGTGAGGGAAAAGCCGGAATCTACAATATTCTTATCAATGAAGAGGTTCAGTCTATTGTTGCTCTGGGAGCAGGCACTGTGACAAAACGAGTATATGGATATGGTGGCAGAATAGAGCGCTGCGACAATGTTAAGGATGTAAAACTTTACATGGAGCAGATAGATGAAATGATTGAAAGAAAATGCATACTTTTTAATGATTAATGTATAAAAATCATGATGTTTTTGTAAACTAAAATGTGTTAATTAGTAAACTATTGAATAATTATTCACTACTCATAGAAACTGTATTGTGATAAAATGGGCTATTTATATGCTAATAATAGGGTTTTGATGGAAACTAATTCATAATTATTCGGTGCCCCCATTTGCCCTAAAAAAGTGTATAAATATTGATTTTGGTTGTGCATTATGCTATAATGTTGACAAAATTATAACGATATCGTTCTATGCACTAACGGTATCACAAGGAGGTTTTTATGCTATTTCAACTTTATGGTTCAAATGCTTCCATGCACCTTTTAGGATGGGTCATGGTGTTTGTGGGACTTATTCTCATGAACGAAATCGGTCGTAGGACCAAAGTAGGCGGAATTGTTGTATTCGCAGTAATCCCCACTATTCTTACTATTTACTTTATCCTTGCACATCTTGGATTGTTCGGCGGAAAGGCAAATCCGACTGTAGCATACATGGATGGCTGGTTCCATTACTTCAAGCTTTATGCTGCTGATATAGGCTGCGTAGGCTTCATGATGATCAAGTATAAATGGGGCATCGGCAAGGAAAAATGGTTCAAGTGGTTCCCTTGGTTCATCGTTGCAGCTAACATCATGATCGCTAACGTTTCCGATATGGAGTCTGCTCTTGCAGCCGCTTCTATCACCGGAAATCTTTCAGGCGCATG
>JAEEGL010587497.1_pt1 | contig 11785 bp, 8 predicted proteins | sample 9134231 | NCBI WGS metagenome assembly JAEEGL01 (sample SAMN16246548, study PRJNA631951) | gut metagenome | biome: gut microbiome; feature: rumen; material: fiber-attached | host: Bos | place: Iran: Karaj | collected 2018-10 | reverse complement strand
TCTTTTAGAATTAAATAGTTATTAGCACTACTACTATAATAAACACTATTAGTAACAAAATTACCATTTGGAAAAACGACAAAATTATTATCTTTTACATCATATATATCATGACCAAGAGCATATTTATTAGAGAATCCCATCATATTACCCAAAGTAGGCATTACATCATACATACCCATAGTATTTTCATTAACTCTTTTAATCTTTCTTGCTACCCCCTTATTCTTTGTCCAGAATACTAGCGGAGTCCTCCTATTAATCTCATGTCTAAAATTATTATAATCATAATATCCTTCATCGCCCTCTTCATAAACTTCTCCAGTTTTAACATCATAATTATAATAATAAACATATTCATTCTTATTTAATCTAGCATCATGATCCCCATATAATACAAAAACAGTATTATTATAGTATTCACTATTATTAACATAATCAATAAAAGTTCCTAAAGCCATATCAGCATAATGAGCACTAATTAAATAGTTACCAAGTTTAGTCCCCTCTAAATAATCATCTTTCTTAGTAGTCTTCTCACCCGTTTTTTCATCTATTACCTCGTAAGTATTAGTTAAATCTAATTTACCAAAATAATCATATAACTCAGGATTATAATCCGTAGCGGCAAACGGAGAATGATTAGACAATTGAATTAAAGTCCCCATGTATTTTTCATGACTATTCTCAATCTCTTCTAATTTTGGCTGCATTTGAGCAAAGAAGTCAACATCATTTAGCCCAAGTCCCAACCATCTAGGATCAGTTTTATCACCAACATCAAACTGGTCTTTAAAAATCATTCCTTCATATCCTAAACTAGGATGCATATTATTTCTATTCCACATCGTAGAACTATTAGCATGAGCACTAAAAGTATAATACCCCTTATCTTTAAGTAGTTTTTGTATAGTAACATAATCTCTATTATAATAGCTAACAAATACAGTACCACTACTAGCAGGCATTAAAGAGGTTCCCCAAGTAAATTCAGTATCAGAACTAGTGCCAACACTAATCTGAGGATAAAAATTATTAAAGTACATTCCCTCTTTAACTAATTTATTTAAAGTAGGAGTAATTTCCTGATTATTAATCTTCAAATCAACTAAATAGTTTTGAATACTCTCTAAATGAACAAAAATAACATTCATTCCTTCAAATACATTAGTATATTTATTATTCTTTTTATTTTCAACTTCTTTAAATCTATTAGCATAATACTCTTTAAACTCTCTAGCTGCCTCATCATATCCGAATAAAGAACTAATTTTTGGTGTCAAACTTTGAACCAAATCATTCCCCTGATACAATACTATACCAAACCTCTGAACTATCAATTCTCTATTCCATTGTTTAACAAGCCTAGATGCATCAGCCGAAGTAATACTAACCAGTGTAAAACAAAGAACAATCACACCAGCAAGTATTGTAGAAGAAAAAGATTTTTTACCCTTTTCTATTTTAGATACATAAAAATAATAATTATCATTCAAATATGACTTATGAATAAAATGAAACAACATAGGAAAAACAAGATAAATAAAGTCAATGATTCTAAACTTCTCTACCAAAGAGTCTCCAACAGTTTCAATCTGTGAAACTGTTGTAAGTAAACTAAAAGAAACAAAAGAAGTATAAAATATATAATATATAGAATTTATAATACAAGCAATTGTAATTATTATTAACCAATTACGATAATATTTATATCTTTTATTGGGTTTAAACAAAAAACCAAAAGAGCCAATGATTATTATTAAGGCTAAATCACTAATAAAAGGTTTATAATCCAATACATTCTTTATTGTATTAGCTCTTATAATAACAGTTTCTATCATTGCAAAAAGTACAAACACAATAAAGAGTTTATTTGTAGCAAAATAAGAAACCACTCTTTTGCGATTTTTCTTAATAAAAGTCGAAATCTTCTTTTTCAAAACAATCCCTTCTTCGTTATCTAATTATATCAAAACTATCAATATCAATCAATATTGATAAATATATACCCAAATAGGCACTTTTTCAAACTTTTTACTTGCCATTTTCCTTATTTAATGATAAAATTCATCTATACGCAGGTGTAGTACAACGGTTAGTATACAACCTTGCCAAGGTCGAGATGGCGGTTCGATTCCGCTCACTTGCTCCATTAGATAATTCTGTTCAAACTATGGACATTAAATAGAAATCAATCTCAAAAGGATTGATTTTTTTATCAAGAAGTGATAATAGTTTCACAATACAATAACATATTCGAAAAGGTTACAAAGATAACTAATAAAATCCTACTCATAATAATCTATTTTTGTTATAATTATAATAATCTAGGTGAGTATTATGAATTTAACAACCGAAATATATCTAACCAAGAAATATATTGATCAAGAAGAATGGTTAGAACTAATAAATACAATATCAGATTATAATGGTCTATTTAGGAAATGGAGAATAATCATTAGCAACGACAAGAATCAAATAAGATATTTTGTTAACACAAAATGTTCTCTTCCTCCTACCATTAATAATCTAAATTCTTTTTTATTAAAACCAGCAAAAGAACTAATCCTTCCCAAACCCCAAGCCATATTACCAACTATTCCTAAAATAGATGGTAGTATTATAGATTTAATAAACTATGCTGAAATAAGAAATATCGGCACTCTAGAATACCTAGAAGTAACATTTAAAAAAATTTATGATAACAAGATAAAATCCAAAGTTAGTTATTACATAAACAAAAACAATATTATAAAGAAATACAAGTGTTTAATTGCTCTCCCAGCTTATATACTATCGGCTGATTTCGAAGGTAATAAAAGATATTTATACAAAGGGACTCCGAAGTATTTAGACATAAACAAGGTTTTACATCTACTAAGTTCCGATTCTAGTAACGCTCTATTATCTGTAGATACATTTCCCTATTTACAAGGAAATTTTTACTTAAACCAGAATAACTTCAGCTTTAACAAGCATAGTATAATAATGGGAGCTTCCGGATGTGGAAAATCAAAATTTATAAGTTTATTAATAAATAACATTAATAAAAATGAACATTTAAAACATCAATACAAGGTAGTTGTTATAGATCCTCACGCTTCCTTAGAAGAAGATATTGGCGGTATAGGAAAAGTTATTGATTTCAAAAATCATTCTGATAGTATTGACTTATTTATCAACAATAATGATGATGTTGTCGCTTCGACAGAACTATTATTAGATTTATTTAAATCTTTAATTGCCGATCAATATAATTCCAAACTAGAAAGAGTATTAAGGCACTCTATTCACTTACTATTAACAAACGAAACATTTAATTTTAAGAATCTAAGGAAACTACTTCTAGACACAGAATTTAGAAATAGTATCATAAAAGAACTAAAATACAATCTACCTATGAGTATAATTGAATTCTTCTTATCAGACTTTAATGAATTAAGAACAAAATCATATGGAGAAGCACTTTCCCCTATTATCGCATTTATTGACGAAATGGAAATGCTACCTGTTTTCAATGACGAACAGAGTCCCGAAAGCTTAAAAAAAGCTATTGACGATAATTTTCTAACCATATTTTCCTTAGATAGAACAAGATTTGGGGATAAAGTTACAAAAACCATAGCTGGCTTAATAATGCAGCAATTATTAACCATAATCCAAAAAAGAGAAATAGATGAACATATAATTTTCATCATTGACGAAGTTGCGGTAGTAGAAAATCCAATATTATCCAGATATTTATCAGAAGCTAGAAAATATAATCTGTCTCTAATTCTGGCCGGACAATACTTCAACCAGATTTCTGAAGATTTAAAAAATTCAATTTTTGCCAATGTTATAAATTATTTCATATTTAGAGTTTCGAAACTAGACGCTAACATCTTAGTAGATAATTTTAATATGAAAATACCTCTTGATGACACACGAGAAAAAAAAGTAAAACTATTAACAGAGTTATCAAACAGAGAATGCATAGCAAGAATAGATACTAACGGTATTTTACTCCCGGCATTCAAAGGTTCAACTCTAGACTATACTAGTATTCCAAGGATAAAAACTGTTTCAAATGACAAAAGTACCTCAAGTAATAATCATGATTCAAACAATATAAAAACTAATTTCACTATAAGTAATAACATAAAATTAAAGGACATATTAATATCTACTTCATCAAGCAGAAAGGTTGTGAAAAAATGAATGATACATTAGCCCTAGAAATTGTTAATAAAATATTTAAAAACATATTTGATAAGGATAATAACTATTCTATAGATACTCTATTAGAAAAATATGCATTCGATATTAAATTACCAAAACAAGTTAATGATTCAACTACTAATGAAATAACATGGGCCGACTCAATTAATAGCGGGCGATACATATCCAACAAAAATATGGAAAAAAGAGAGGTAGAAAAGGGATGGATGCTTCCCAAAAAAGAAGTAAATAATCTACAAGAATTAATAGATATTTGGAATAGCATTAACTTAACAACCACTGAAAGAGTATACGATTCTATTAATGTTGCAAAAAGCGACACTATTTATGGAAGTGAAAATATATATAGATGCTCAGATTGTAGCGATTCAAAAAACCTAGTTTTCTGTGATTCATGTTTAAATAGCGAATACCTTCTAGCATCCCAAAGATCTAGCGCTTGTAGCTTTTGTATTAGATGTGACGACTCTCAAAAATGTAGCAATAGTTATAACGTAATTTGTTCCAACAAAATAAACAATTCGCTTTTTATCCAAGATTGTTTTGATTTATATGAATGCATGTTTTGCTCTCATATAGCATCAAAAAAGTTTTGTATAGCCAATATGCAATTTGAAGAAAAAGAATACTACGAAATAAAAAAACTAATTATTGACTGGATTTTGAATTCATAATAATCTTTTATTTATCACATAAATTACCATTCTGGAAAAAAAAGAAAACCATTAATAGAAATATCAAAAAAAAGACAATTTAATTGTCTTTTTTTTCATCATTAGATTGACTTGTAGTTGGTGAAATAAGCCTTAATGAAGTTCCCTTATTAGCCTTAACATCTTTCTGCAAATCATCCATTGTATCACTCAATACTCTAAATTCACCAGCATAATAATCTACTACCGGTCTGATAAAAAGCTCGTGATTACTAATGATTTCTCGCATTTCATCAGCTGTTAAATATTGATCTAGATTATTCCGTTGTTTTTTTATATTTTCTAGTTCCCATTCGTCATTAACTGTTTTTGGTTGATTCGACTGAGAAAGACTTTTTTCTCTAGCATCAAGATCTTTCTCATTAAAAGCTTTATCATGCCATTCTCCCTTCGAAAAAAAGCCGATTTTTGCCCCCTTTGTAAATGTTACATCTTTCTTCTTAAAATGAACCACTGACCTAGTATCACCTTCTAATATTTGAATAGTTAAATCTGCAATAGGAACACTTCTAAAATAAACATAATATCCTACGTCCTTATCTCTAATCTCAAGCTTTGATAAAAACAAGGAGTCACTATCCAATGCTTTTTCAGGAAAAGAAGTTGGTAAAGCTAGATAAATCACTCTATTTTGAGATTTAAGAATTGCTTTATTATTTCTCAAAAAATTGGAAAACCTTCCAACAGTTAAAGCAGAATCTGCCATTGTCATTGGAGTTGCATCATACCAAAACTTAACATTATCACCAGTTCTTTCACATTCTACTCCAAGCCTTTTTAATAATTTAAAAATATCATCTATATTCATTTTCCTCGCCTCCCTGGCGATTATACCCCATTTAATTCATTTTTTCAAATTTATTATATTACTTATTATAACCAGGGAAGAACTAACCTTCTTCCTTTATCTCCTCTTGTTGCAGCTATTTTACTTATAAACTCGTCTGAATCCAATTCAAACTGTTCATCTATAAGAACTTTATTACTATTTGCCCTGCGCTGAACCTCAAAATATTCCTCATCAGTCAATTCTCTAAAGGCGTATTGTTCACCCATAGAGCAACTCTCATAATAATCATAAGCGTATTTCAATAATAAAGAACATCTATTATACTCATCAAGAGTAAGTGTGCCATACCCTAACAACTCAAGCATTTTCTTACCACAAAGCAAATAATCATCCTCTAATTCTTCCGGTCTTTTGATTGGAATAATTTCCGTATCAACAGTCATCATTTCCGGAACAATCATCTCTCCATGCAAATGGAAGTTTAATTCTTGTTCTTTATCTAAAGCATATTTCCCCATTATTTGTTTAAATAACGGATCTTTTCTCAAAGAATCCAACTCCCATTTATAATCAATTCTAGCCCTAGAACAAAGAGATTTACACCATTCATTATCTGAAAAACTTCCATTATTATATTTCAGTATCATTTGATAAATATACAAAAGTCTAGAGGCGAGCCTTTTAAGTCTTGAAATATAAGCGCCATTATTTTCACCATCTTGGCCAATAGCTGGAGTAAAATCTACCGCCCTTTGTAATACTTCGAGCTCCAACGCTATTCGGTATTCATCAGACAAGCGACCAAAAGGCTGAAAACAACAATCCTTTTTCAATATACAATCTTCACTATCTTTATCCTTAAGATCAGCCATCACAGGCTTAATAATTGGTAATGTAGTACCCTTAAAATACCACTTTTTAATGCCCTCAAAGGCTTCTTCATACTGCTCATCTGTCATCATTCTATAAAGAATCTGTTCGCCTCTAACACAACTACAATAATAATCATATAAAGACCTAAGTGTTAAATAATAACTATTAAAAACATCATCACCAAATAGCCCGTTTTTTCGCATGTCTAAAAGTGCGATATGATATTCTTTAAATTCTAGTTCTAAATCCTTTAAGGATTTTACAGAACACATAACACCATACTGATCTGCAAAAGCAACCGAAGAAACAATATTATTTCCAAACAACCGCCCCAGCTTACATTTATTATTAGGATGCTGCTCAGACATTAATGCATACTCACCCATTATTTTTTTATAAAAAGACTGAGATCTAATTTTATCCATTTCCTCGTTTCTTATTTTCAGATACTCACCTTTTGCCAGCAATAAACTTCTCACATATTTTTCTAAATCGCCAATAACGACTTTATCAATCGAAATAGAAAGCTTATCACTTGGACAATATGGGGCTTTTATTTCTTTTAGCATGTTTTCAATAGCTACTGAAGTTTGAAGATCAATATCAAATATTTTCTTATAATCTCGAATAATTCTCGAAATCCAAGAACTCATTTGACAACAATAATCACTATAATCATCTTCCGTATCTTTTTCTTCAAAATATTCAAATCTCTTTTGGGCATCATAAGCAACTAATATCTCGCGAACTATTTGTTCAATATAATCAGACTTCCCATCGTTAATCTCTTTTGTTGTTTTTTCCATATAAATCCCCCATAGCTAGTTTAAATCATTTATAACTCCATTAATTAAGTTTAAATCGGACGGAATAATCCATTTTACTTTAGTCATTCTAAATAATACTAAAGGAATAATCGCTCCACATCTAGCACCATCCATCCATTTTGGATTACCAGGCATTAATTCATACAATTCATCAATAGAAATGTCAAACATCACTTTCTTAGTTCCTTCAACATAATCTTCTAAAGACAACATATATTTATGTATTCCATCATTAAACAAAGTATTATCTACTAAGTTAAATCCTGTTAATAATTCAAATCTTTCTTCACCACCAGTAAATATTGCACAATCATAATCAGTATCTAGATTAATATCTCCCAGCTTATCAAAAGTAAACTGTTCCAACTCCTCCAAAGTGTTTCCACTATACTTATCATTTACTTTAGCAAAGTTATTTAATAAATCAGCAACTCCTACATTGATATTTTTGGTATCCATAATCTTATCGCCAACAAAAGTCACTAATTCCGTCGTCTTACCACCCATATTTATTATTAAGACTTTCTTCCCATTATAATCATTCTCCATAGCTTTAGCCAAATAATAGTTCTCAATGCCATGACTTATTATATTAAAATGCAAATCAAACCTATCATTGAATAATTTAACAAGTTCTATCTTTTTATCAATTACTAAATTTCTAAAAATACCAGTAACATAAATATTAGTATTATAATATAACAAATCGTATTTCTTCTTTATCTCTTCAAAATAATCACATAATTCATTTAAATTATATTCACTTATCCCTTTTTCAGGATCAAAATCATTTTTAAAATAAATAGAATGTTCTTCTAATAGTTTTAGCTCATCTTCATAGCCATAAACCTTTATTGTTGAAGAACCCAAATCAATATAATATCTTTTCATAAAACACCTCTACAAATAATATATCACACCAATTCTTTTTGGTATACAAAAAAATAAAATGACAATACATCATTTTATTTTTTATTAAACATCTTAAATATTGAAGTAGCTGCATCAATAGCATCATTACCTGAGCTATTAGTTGAAGAGACTTGTTGCGGTAAGAACGGTACCAACGAATTAGCAAGTTTAGGAAGTGGCATCGTTTGTACAACTACCTTCCCTGGGCCAGTAATAACTGTATTAAATATTCCCTCACCACCAAGAATTATATTTTTTAATCCCTTCACGGTTTGAACATCCATTGAACAAGTTTCATCTATAGAAACTAAATAACCAGTACTAAGAATTAATTGTTGACCCTCTTCTAGTTCAAAATCTTTATACGCCCCATCAATTTCAATAAACACAGTTCCTTCCCCTGTTATCTTTTGCATGATGAATCCTTCTCCACCAAAGATCCCAACACCAATCTTCTTATTAAAAAATGTTGATAACTCGACATTCCCATAAGAGGCCAAAAAAGCCGATTTCTGACATATTAAAGGCTTACCAGGTTTCACTTCTATAGCCATAATAGAACCAGGTACACAAGTACCAAAAGCTATTTTAGAACCATCCTTAGTCGAAGTATATATATTTTGAAACAAATGTTCATTAGAAAACAATCTACCTACTACTTTTTTTAATCCCCCATTTGTTGATGTTTCCATAGTAATAGTTGGATCCATATAAGCCATTGACCCACTCTGTGTAATCATTGCCTCACCTGATTTTAACGTACATTCTACTACAGGAAAACTACCACCTATTATTTCATATTTCATTTCTATAATCTCCTTTATTTACTATTCTTCTTAACATAATTATAAGCATCTCTACACATATCTTTAATATCTTTAGTAGTATGCCATCCCAACTCTTTATTGGCTTTACTAGCATCTGCATAACAAGTTGCTATATCCCCAGGTCTTCTTTCAGCTATTCTATAATTAACTTTAACCTTATTAACATCTTCAAATGCTTTAATAATATCTAATACCGAATAACCTACACCTGTACCCAAATTATATATAAACAATCCTCTTTTCTCTTTTTCCAGCTTTTCCAAGGCTTTTATATGCCCATCTGCCAAATCAACAACATGAATATAATCTCTAACTCCAGTACCATCTTTAGTATCATAGTCATCACCAAAAACACTTAAACACTCTAACTCCCCATTTGCTACTTTAGCAACATATGGTAACAGATTAGCTGGAATTCCTTTCGGATCTTCACCTATTAAACCTGATTCATGTGCACCAATAGGATTAAAATATCTAAGAATTGCTATATCCCAAGTATCATCAGATTTATATAAATCTTTTAATATTTGTTCTACAAACAATTTAGAAGTTCCATACGGATTAGTAGTGCCTCCAATTTTATCATCTTCTTTAATTGGAACCCTCTCTGGATCCCCATATACAGTAGCACTACTACTAAATACTATTTTTTTAACATTATACTTTTGCATAACTGATAACAAAACCAAAACTGTAGAAACATTATTAATATAATATTCAACAGGTTTACTTACGCTTTCTCCTACTGCTTTATAAGCAGCAAAATCTATTACAGCATCTATTTTTTCTTTAGCAAATATTTCTTCCAATAACCCTCTATCAATCATATCACCTTGATAAAAAGTTAATTGTTTCTTCGTTATTTTTTCAATACTCTTTATCACACTCTTCTTAGAATTAGATAAATTATCTAATACTACTACCTCATAATTATTATCTAATAAACTTACACAAGTATGACTACCAATATATCCTAATCCACCAGTTACTAATACTTTCACACTTCTACCTCTCTTCTACTTGTTCACCATATATTATATTTATTCACACGTTCTTTCTTTATAAGCATTTGGCTCATAAACAACCCCAAAGAATAGTATTTCTTTATTCTTTCTATCTCTAATCATATACATAAAAGGCTTATCAAACTTCATCTCTATTATTTTAGGTTTTTCCATATCAAAAGCCGCAGATTCATACATTCCAAAATATGTAACAGCAGCCGCTTTAGTACCAGCTTCATTTAATTCAATATAAGTCTTATGAAGAGCTTGATTAACATAAATATTATCAATATTATTCTTTTTTCTTTGCTCTTCCGTTATTATTTTAGTAAAATCAGCTTCCTCACTACTAAATGCTTTTTTAATACCTAATGTATTTAACACTTCGCCAAGACTATTTATTGAGTATTCATAACTAAATACTGGCAAGAATAATTGCAATCTTTCTTTCCTACTGGCCTCTTTTACATCATTAGAAAAATTACTCAAGAAAGAATCATCCATATCATTTATAAAACTATTTATATCCCCATTAGGAATAATCCCAACAAATTCTAATTGTTCACCATTTTCATAATCTTTGTTTCCGTCTTTATCATAAGGTACATATGGTAGAACAACTCCCTTATAGTCATCCTCTATAAAATATTCAGCCCCATATTTAAAAGTATTAACCATCATAGATACATCTTTTGTCGTTTTATCAATTTTATTAAAACTATCTTTATGAGTTAAATCACACTCAAATTGACTAGCCCATTCCACATCTATAGCTATAGCATTAGCCATACCTAATACAAAGTCATTACCTATACGATCTAAAAGTTTAGGAATCATATCATATGTTTGCTTTTTTACCCAATTATTTATTACATCAGGAGTCTTAAACTCATCAAATAATACTTCTCCATTATACCCATTTCTTATATTATTTATAAAATCTTTTTCTGTTACACTCTGATACTTATTTCTTATAAACAACCCATAAGCATCATTTATTCTATTTTTAATAGGAATAATTCTATTAGTATTATTACCTACCACATTTACAATCTCTTCTTCCGTTTCATTATTAGCTCCTTCTGCCAACATATTAAGAGCAACTCTAATAGAATATGGACTAATCAAATAATTGCCATTTTCTCCTTTATTTACTTCTTTTATTAATCTTACCTCAAAACTATCATCTCCATTTATCACTATTTTTTCCTTCTTTCTTTTATTACTTTCATCTTTGTTAACCCTATTATATATAATAACACTGACACCTATTATTATTAAAAACAGTACTAATAACACACCAATTTTATTACTATTTATCGGCTTACTCACAACTCTTTCCCTCCCATTTATTTGGATGATTAACTATCCCATAGAACAAAAATTCATTACTATCTTTATCTCTTATAATATAAATAAAAGGTTTATTAAAAGTTATAATAATCTTGTCCTCTGCCTCTGCAGCATTTTTGCTAACTACAAAGCCGGTAGTCGCTGCCGCCTTAGTTCCTTCTTCATCTAAATCTATATAAGTCTTATGTATTGCTTTAGAAACATAATAATCACTAGCACCGTCAAACATCCTTGACAAATCGGCTTTACCGGAATCAAAAACATC
>JAEEGL014416101.1_pt1 | contig 11786 bp, 5 predicted proteins | sample 9134231 | NCBI WGS metagenome assembly JAEEGL01 (sample SAMN16246548, study PRJNA631951) | gut metagenome | biome: gut microbiome; feature: rumen; material: fiber-attached | host: Bos | place: Iran: Karaj | collected 2018-10 | reverse complement strand
GAGAACATAACATCACCAACACCATTATATCACAAAAGCCATTTTTGTTTAACTCTTATCTTTCTATTATGATAAAATGTAGTTGTGAAAGGAGATGATACTATGTCTTATGCAAGATGGGCTAGTAAAGAAGAAATAGTAGTACACACTACTAAAATCACAAAGAATTCTGATATTAAAAAATCAGGTATGGAAGTTATGTATGATGAGGATAATATATATATAAATGATTCTGAGGTACATAATTTAGTAATAGGTTCGACCGGAAGTGGTAAAACCCAAACTACCATAATGCCACAAATATATCTATCTATTAAAGCTGGTGAATCATTTATTGTTAATGATCATGCTGGTGAATTATACGATACTTTTAGTGGACAAGCTAAAGAAGCAGGATATAAAGTACAAGCACTAAATTTCCGTGATATGACTAAAGGTAATAATTATAATCCTTTATATATTCCTTATACTTTATATAAAAAAGGTAATATTGATGATGCCGTTGAATTAATCGAAAATGTAGCATACAACATTATGTCAGACTTTAATCAAACGGAAGCTGATCCCTTCTGGGAACAATCATCAATTAATCTATTTACTGGATTAACTCTATATTTATTCACTAAAGCAAAAGAAGATGAAATAAACGTTAATAGTGTAATAAATTTAAGTTATAATCTAGATCCTATTAAATCTGAAATAACTGGTAATAACCTTATTCAAACCTATTTATCACCAATACTAGATGCTCCAAAAGAAACAAAAGGTTCTATCATATCAGTATTTCAACAAAAAGCAGCTATTATTTCATCTCGTGATTCTATCTCTAAGTTACTATGTAATAATAATCTAGATCTAGAAAACATCAAGAAAGAAAAAACTGCAATCTTCATTATTAGCGATGGTAAGTTCTCAAGTATAATAATGCCAATGATACTTAATCAAGTATTTATCTTAAATAAAATATATAAAGATAATAGTCAAAGATTAAATATTATACTAGATGAATTTGGTTTAATAAAACCAATTAAGGATTTCCCTAATTTACTAACTGAAGCTAGAAGTCTAAATATAAGATTAACTATCGTTATACAAAGTATCTTACATTTAGAGAATATCTATGGCCCTAAGTCTACTGAGTTTATAAGAATGCAAATATCTAATACCATATTCTTACTTGCAAGTGATATTCATACCCTAGAAACAATATCTAAGGAATGTGGAAGAATAGATGATAATAACCAATTAATCAATGTAGAAGAACTTAAAGTATTAGAACCGTTTGAAGCTATTATATTAACTAATAGAATGTATCCTATTAGAACTAAATTGCTTCCTTATTACAAGTTTGGTATTGAAAGCATTAAACCAGTTACCCTAGAACCCCTTAAGTATAGTGAAGTAAAACTATATAAATAAAAAAAGACTGTTAAACAGTCTTTTTTTTCTCTAATATACTTAGTAATAAATTACCAATTTCATTAATAATTTGATTTTTATTGCTTACTCTATCTTCGTGTTCTAAGACAATCTTTTTTGGATAATAAAGATCATTATCACGATCAAATATACAAATATAAGCAGCATTATCATCACCATAAGGATTAGCAGGATCTGGTTTATTAAGTTTACCAGTTATACCAACACCATAATTAGAATTAGTTAGTTCTACTATGGCTCTTGCCATATCTTTGGCTACTTCAGCACTATATACACTATATTCATCTATTAAATCATTATTAACACCCATTTTTACTTTAAATTGATTAGAATACGTTACTGCTCCAAAATAAAATATTTCACTAGCTCCTGGAACATTTGTAATACTATTAGCAACTCCTCCACCAGTACATGATTCCATAGTACTAATAGTTTTATTTAATTCAATTAATTTATAAACAACTTCTTGGATACTTTTATTCATAAGACCCTCCTCAAATATTATAACATAAACAAAAAAATAGAACCATAAGGTCCTATTCATTTTCAGTACTAACTGAATTATTGGTAGTAGTCTCTACAGTTGTTGTAGTTTCTTCTACCTTTGGAGTTTCTACAGTAGTAGTAGGTGTGGTCGTAGTTTCATTTACATCAGCCACAACTGGTGTATTATTAACTTCTTCCTTTTTAGGTTCTTCTACAACCGTATTAGTTGTTGTTGTAGTTGTTGTATTTGTTGTAGTAGTACTAGTATCAACCTTACTAGTTTCTTCCTTTTTCTTTTCGCCTTCTACTTTAGCTATAGCCTTAGCATTGATAACACGTCTGTAACTAAGTATTCTCATACCCATTTGATCAATACCTGTTATCTTAACTCCTTGCCCAGGTGTAGATTCATGAATTACTTTTCCATTTCCAATATACAATGCAACATGTGAAGCATTGCTTCCTCGTCCATAAATAACTAAATCACCTTTTTGTAATTCTTTTCTACTAACACCGCGTCCGTTTCTCATTTGGCCACCTGGAGTTCTCGATAAACTTACTCCGAATTCACGATAAATCAACATAGTGAATCCAGAACAGTCGGTTCCAGTCTTTAAACTTGTTCCTTGACTAGCTCTTTTATATGGAAGACCTAAGAATCTTAATGCATAATTAGCAACTGCTTCTCCCGTAACAGAACTATAACTTGCAGGAACATAGTACCCCTTATTAGAAGTATTAACTTCTTGTCTGCTAGATACGTATGTAACTTTATTAGATTTCTTAACTACTTTCCCAGCATTAGCTTCTTGGGAGAGAGGCTCCAAATCTACATCCACAATGTTTCTAGCATTAGTATGTTTAACTTCATTATCAACATTCACTTTGTAGTATCCAGTAAATAATGAACTTGTGCAAAGAAGAGAAATAACTACATTATTGTAAAAAGTAACACGACTTCTCTCCTTCAAAATAAATCTCATTTTACACCTCTGTTTGCATATTTATTTTTTTATGGACATTTTCTAGTCTAACAAATTGCAATATAAAAGTCAAACTTTTTTTACACCCATAAACTCAATCCCTTGATATATAAGGAAATAAAGTGACAAGAAAAAAGAGATTAATTAATCTCTTTCTTTGTTATTTGTTTTTTAGAATAAACTATTAAGAAGATAGATGCAATTAATAGTAATAATCCAATTATATAAGTTGTTATATTATATAATCCAGTAATTGGAGTTAACTCTTCTTTTTCATCTGGTACATAAGGTTCTTCCTTTGGTGTATTAATAAATTCTATTGTTTCGTTTCTTTCTAGAGTACCCTTACTATCACCTACTATCTCTACTTCATAATCACTTTCAATTTCTTTTATTTCATATTTAGAATCAGCTGGAATATTCTTAATCGTAATAGTTTGATTAGCTCCTAACTTAATATTTCCTTTTCCACCAGTAATAGTTCCTGTCCTATCACCAGTGTATTCGATAGGTTCTTCTACTCCTTCAATATTAACTTCAAATGTAAATTCTTTATTACTATTACCTTCCATTGTTTTCTTTAGAGTAATATCATAATATGATTTAACAGGTTCATTGACAATACTAACAACACTTTCAGCTTTATCATTTATAGTTAATGTTCCATCTTTGTTAACGATAAAGTTAATATCATTACTTCTTGTATAACCATCTGGTGGATTTACCTCTTTAATAGTATATGAACTAGGCAATAATTTTACCTTTGTTTCATTATTTGTACTAGTAAATTCATATATCTTTTCATTAGACTTATTATAGATTTCAAATTTAGCTCCAGATAACAATTCTTTTTCAATGTTTTCTTTTCTAAATTTAACCTCTACTGGGTTTGCTGTATTAATAACTTTATCATTTTCATATGTAACATCATATCCATAATCACTTATTTCTTTAATTATGTAGTTAATTTGATTATTATCATTATCCTTGTTTCTTACATTCTTAAATTCAATATTACATTTATTATTAATACACATACTAGTATTAACTGTTACCATTTCTTTTGGTATTGGATCATTTTCTACATATAATCCAAATACTATTTCTTTAGGTCTATTATATTCATATCCTGTATCATTAAATTCTTTAATATAACCCTCTTCTCTCATATTTGCATGGTTAGTTATTATTTGTTTACCATATGGATTATCATCTATCCATGTATAATGAATATTATGGTCATACTCTGTTACATTAGGTAAATTTCCATTATTATCATACTCAATTAATCCATTTCTTACCCAATTACCATTCTCACTTTCAACAAATTCATACTCATCATTAGTTTTCTTCTTATAAATATCAACGATATTTAAATGAGTTGCATCTGTTGATGTAACTTCATAACTATAAGTATGACCCCCGATAATATATTCGAATACATTGGTGAATACACCATATATATATAATTCATTACCTTCTTTATTTAAAGGTAAACACACTTCTTTGTTTTCGATATCCGCCTTATAAAAATCTTCTGGTTTATTAGAGCCTACAACATTTTTGTTCTTTAAAGCAAGATATCCATATTCATTCTTTTTTGGCACAAAGAAATTAATTGTTTTAGTTTCTTCATCACTAAAAACATCATTTCCAAATTTAATACACAAACTATCATATTCATTCGCATAATCTGTTTTATACTTATCAAGGACTTCTTCTTTAGCTACATATTTAGCGAGACTTCCATCATCATTATATTTAGGTAATCCTGTTGCTACCACATTCCACTCATAGTGATTACTAGGATTTTCACTATCACTTGTTACACTTACAGTTTTAACTACACTATTTTCATCATTTTCATTATATATATTATATCTTATGCTTTCAGGTCTTGCATTCTCATTTCCAACATCATCCCATTGTTTAGTGAACTCATAACTTGCTCTATCTAGTTTGTTTTTTATTACATAACCATCAACGATTGGGGTTAAAGAACCATTCCATTCATAATCCCAAATATGATATTTCATACTGTCATTATATTCGATATAATTATTGAAAGTTGCCTTCGGAAGAGGCGTGCCCCTAAGAATATCTGTACTAAAAAAATCATATTCTACAATAGTAGGAACTATATTAGTTATCTTAAGCCTATGAACATAATCACTTAAATCCAATTTTACATTTTTTGCTTTCACTGAAATAGTGTGGCCAGCATGATAATTTTCTGAACTCACGAAACCATAACTTGATCTATCTACATAATAAAATTGACCTTGATCATCAACAAATCCTATGTATGGACCTCCTAAAGAATCTTCTGAAAAAGTAATAGCTAATCCGTTATACTTATTCCAATCAACATCATAAATTGCTTTATAATTATCTACTTTTCTCTCAGAAAACAAATATTTACATTCTGTTAAGTCTTCATTATATTTAGGGAGATTAGAAACTTTCTTTTTCCATATATAATCATCAGTTGAATCACCATTTGCAATTTCTATCGTTCTAACTATCGTATTTGGATCCTTTTCATTATAAATATCTATTGTTGTCTTCGATGGTCTAAATGACCTATCATCTTCATCTTCCCATATTTTAGTTATTTCAATTTCTGTTAAGTTTATTGTGGAAGTAATTATTGTTTCATTCCCATAGGTTGTTATTTCATCTATCTCTAAACCATACGCTGGTCCCCAACTAGCAGAGTTAAATGATAAATAGAATTCACCTCCATATTTAGAAAGAGAATGCTGATAATGCCATCCATAACTATCTCCCGTTTTAAATGGATGAAAAGTCTCAGGATATTCATCATTAATTAACTCTTGAACTTTGTGTAAATCAGACATTTTGGCTTGCTCATAAAATTGTCGCCAATCATCATAGATATTAATCAATTTTATATCATCGTTCTTAGGTGATATATTTATCGTTAACCCTGCAATATATTCTGCAAAATTTGACGAATTACGTTCCATATCCACTATAACTTCTTTACAGTTTTCACCTCTTGGTTGGCAATAAATCATATTTAGAGTGTATATCTTTGCAATGTCTGCTTGTTCATTAATCTTTATCGTTATGCCCTCTTCAGAGTCATATGAATTAATATAGTTGGGAATCGCTTTTTCACGAACAACATATTCTATTATTTTTCCATTTGAATCATATTTAGGAATATCATTAAATACACCTAACCAATGTGATGAATCATTAGAATCAGCATTCGCCCTAGATAAAGTTACTGTCTTTATAATATTGTTTTGATCATCTTTTCTATATAAATAAAACTCAGAACTACTAGGTCTATTAGTTTCATAGCCATCATCATCCCAATACTTGTCAAAATTTAAATTAAAATTTCTTCTACTATATCTTATTACGTTTGATTGTGGAAAATTATAACTAATACCTTCTTCCACCCATTTATATTTAACAACCTCTTTAGAATTATTATTAGGATAATTATCACCAGAATAAATATCATAAATATTAGGGAACGCTTTTCCTCCATCATAAACATAACCATATTCACTTTTATCTGTTGGATAAATATATTCAATATTTAAATTATATATATCTCCTTCAAAGAAAACTGCTTTTCTCTCAAAATAATAGTAATCATCTTCAGTATTCATATTAATTGGAACACAAATAGTTTTTCCACTTAAATCACTATAATAATAGTCATTGCTATCATTATTTTTAAAATACGACCATCCTTGCCATCCTGAATTAATAAATCTACTACCAAGTATTCTTACTTTTTTGTTTGAATCTCCATTAAAAACATTATCTCCAAATTTTATACATAATCCGTTATAATTGGTCTTATTATAAGTAATCAAATAATCAGAGAAATTATAATTTGTTTTAATAATATATTCGGCTAAGCTTTCATCATCATTATACTTTCTTATATCATTAAAAGTTCCTACCCATTTGTTAGTATCATTATTATCTACATTAGCAGATGTTAAAGTTACTGTACTTACAATAGTATTCTCATCTAATACATTATATAAATTATAAGTTACACTAGCTGGTCTATTTGCTTCATAATCTTTATCATCCCATACTACTTCAAAAGAATAGTTCACAGTTTCATTAACATCACCAACCATGATTTCTTCTACTCTTTCTTTTTTACTAAATACTGTTTGTATTAAAGTCTTTTCTGTAAAAAGACCTAAGGTAAATATTGTAGTTAATAATACAAATAAATATATAGGTTTTAATCTTTCTATTTTATATGGCATAATAAACACTATCCTATCTAATAAAAGTATAACATTTATATCAATAAAAAAGAAGTTAATTATTAACTTCTTTTCATTTGTTTTTTAGAATAAACTATTAAGAATATAGATGCTATTAATAGTAATAATCCAATTATATAAGTTGTTATATTATATAATCCAGTAATTGGAGTTAACTCTTCTTTTTCATCTGGTACATAAGGCTCTTCCTTAGGTGTATTAATAAATTCTATTGTTTCGTTTCTTTCTAGAGTACCCTTACCTTCACCTACTATTTCTACTTCATAATCACTTTCAATCTCTTTTATTTCATATTTAGAATCAACTGGAATATTCTTAATAGTAATAGTTTGATTAGCTCCTAATTTAATAGTTCCGTTACCACCCGTAATAGTTCCTGTCCTATCACCAATGTATTCAATAGGATCTTCTACTCCTTCAATGTTAACTTCAAATGTAAATTCTTTATTACTATTACCTTCCATTGTTTTCTTTAGAGTAATATCATATCTATCTTTTGCATATTCATTAACTATTTTTAATCTATTAACAGTATTACCATCTTGAGTATATGTGCCATCTTTATTAACCACAAGTGTTATATCTTGGCATCTACTATAATCTTTAGGAGCTTCTATTTCTTTAATTATATAAGTACTTGGTAATAATTTAATTTTTATTTCTTCATTAGTACTTATTATTTCTTTTATCTTATCTCCATCTTTATTATAGATAGCTAACTTAGCACCACTTAATACTTTACCTTCAGTGTTTTCTTTAATTAATTTAACTTCTACTGGATTTGCAGTATTAATAACTTTATCATTTTCATATGTTACATCATATCCATAATCACTTATTTCTTTAATAATGTAATTAATTTGATTATTATCATTATCCTTGTCTCTTACATTTTTAAACTCAATATTACATTTATTATTAATACATGTACTAGTATTAACTGTTACCATTTCTTTTGGTATTGGATCATTTTCTACATATAGTCCAAATACTAATTCCTTTGGTCTATTATACTCATATCCTGTATCATTAAATTCTTTAATATAACCTTCTTCACGCATATTAGCATGGTTAGTAATTACTGTTCCGCCTGCAAATTGTTCATCATAATCCCATGTGTAATGTAGATATATTTGGTTATATACATTAGGTAAATTATCATTTATAAACTCAGCTGCTGGACCTACTTTATCCACAACCGTACTCATATAAGTATAATCTGTTTTATACCCTCTTGTTATCTCTTGAATATTTAGGAAAGCAGTACTACCTACAATATAAAAGTCATAGTGTCCATCTTCAACTGGTAAACAAACAGTCTTATTCCTTAGGTCATTTCTATTAAAGGATGGATTTACATACTCATAAGCAGTATTTTGAAGCATATAGTACTTACCATCTTTTCTTACAAAGAATTGAATAGCCTTATTATCATCACCATTAAAGACATTATCTCCAAACTTTACACATAAACTATTATAAGTATCGCGCGATTCTGATTTATATTTATCAAGAACTTCCTCTTTTGCTACATAGTCTGCATAGGATAAATCATCATTATATTTTGGCAAGTCTAAAATTTTACCTAGCCATTCATTAGGATTACTAGGGTTTGCATTATTACTTGTTAAACTTATGGTCTTCACTACAGCATTCATATCTAATCGATTATAGATATTAAATCTAACAATACTTGGTCTTGCATCTTCATTACCTGTATCATCCCATATCTTAGTAAATTCATAGTCTACCTTATTATATTTATTAATTATGATTGTAGCATTAGCTCTTGGAACGGTAGAACCCTTCCATGTATATACAAAATTAGCACGTGTATTTTCAGGTAGATTTGCATCTAAAAGTGGATAATTCTCATAAGTTGTTGAACTAATAATAGGACCATACATATTATTAATTCTTTTATTTGTTGGTTCATCATAACCATCTATATGATATGGAACAATATCAACGATATTAAATCTTTGATTATTTCTATATTCATTAGGAACAATAATTATTTTTCTTCCAGGGATATAGAATGATCTATTTGTAATAATATCATATCCATTTCCAACACCATATTGATCATTAGTATAACAATATTGCCTACTAGAACAGTTAACTACCGTATACGTACTATTTGCTTCATTCTCTGGAGTTAAATAGCCTAAATAAGTATCATATACTGATATATTATCTCCAAAGGTAACAGCAAGTAAATTATAATAATCACTAAAATCATAAATAGATTTATAACCACTTATTGGTCTTTCGATAATAGTATATTCTATCTCTTGTAAATCATTATCATATATTGGAAGATTATGTACTGTTACCTCCCATGTATTATCATCAACTCTATCATTATTTGTTAGGATAATTGCCTTAATAATTGTATTTAAATCCTTAGAATTATAAATATCAACGATAGATGAAGTAGGCCTTTCGCTTTCGTGACCTTGATCTTCCCATTTCTTAGTTATTTTAAGATCTTTAACATTAATTCTAGAAGTAATTAATAGTTCATTACCAAATGGAGTGATTTTATCTACTTTAATACCATATTCTCCACCCCAACTATCTCCAGCATAATGGAAATATAGTTTTTTAGCGTGATTAGATAAAGAACTTGAATAACTATAATCAAAATAATCATAAACAGAAACCGGATGATATGTTTCAGGATATTTATTACCTACTAGACTCTTAATTTCATGATATATAGAAGAATCTTTTCGATTATAAACACCAGGATTATCCCTATATTCAAAAGGTCCTATTCCATTACTGCTATATAATCTCAGATTTGAGAAATCTATTTTTAAAGTATTTCCTTGAATGAATTTACCTAATCCTCCATCTGATTGAATTGGATAATAATAATACCATCTACCAGTTCCTTCATCATAATAGTAAATATTAAAAGCTGTTGTATGACCAGTTTCTGAATTATCACTAAACTTAACGTAATATCCATCGTTTGTATCATATGATGTTATGTAATTTGGAATTGCTTTCTCTCTTACAACAAACTCTATTTTTTGCCCATCTTCATCATACAAATCAATACCTTCAAAATTCCCTACCCAGTGATATGAATTATTAGGGTCTGCGTTAGAACTTGTTAAAGTTACAGTCTTTATAACATTATTTTGATCATCCTTTCTGTATAAATAGTATTCAGAACTAGATGGTCTTAAATCTTCATGACCTTCATCTTCCCAATACTTATCAAACATAAGGTGTCCTCTTTTATGATTATTAATAACAACATTAGCTCCTGGATAATTACCATAATTTGTATTCCAAGAATACTTAGCTATCTTTCCATTTAAATGAGTTGGATAATTCTTAAGATCATAGAATTCGAAATTTTTTATATGACTATATTCGTCATCACACCAACTATAAACATCATCTAAAGTATCTTCTATAGTAGTCGTATATATTCTTTTTATATCAACATCAACATCGTTACCATCTAAATATATTTCTTTATCAGTATGATGTGAGGCACAAACTGTTTTATTAGCTAAATCTTCATAATAGAAATTATTATCATTAGTTCTAGTATTTAATAAATAATAATTATCCCATGTTGTATAACTATAACCAGATGAATTTCTTTCATATTCTTTTGTTCCAATTATTTTTAATGATTTAGTAGTATCACCACCAAATACATTATCTCCAAATTCAATACACAATCCATTATCATTTATAACATCATATTGTTGAACATAATTTTCTATCTCTTGTTGTTTAATAAGATATTTTGCTAATGATTCATCATCATTATACTTTCTAACGTTATTAAAAGTTCCTACCCATTTTCTAAAATCACTACTAGACATATTAGCAGGTGTTAAAGTAACAGTACTAACAACATTATTCTCATCTAAGACATTATATAGATTGTATGTAACACTAGTTGGTCTATCAACAGTATAACCAAGATCATTCCATTTAATTTCAAAAGAATAGTTCATAGTCTCATTTACATCACCAACCACGATTTCTTCTATTCTTTCTTTTTTACTAAAGACTGTTTGTACTAAGGTCTTTTCTGTAAAAAGACCTAAGGTAAATATTGTTGTTAACAATATAAACAAATATATAGGTTTTAATCTTTCTATTTTATATGGCATATAATCACCTTCTACTTTAAATTAAGTATATCATTTTATAGGATAATAAAAAAGATTTCTTATGAAATCTTTAATTATATTTTTTCTTTTTATAATATAGGGTTATTAAGAACCCTAGTAATACTAGTAAGAAACTTGTTAATAAGTATGCTAGTTTATTAATTCCGGTTATAGGAGCTGGTACAATTATTTCTTCTTTTGCATTAGCATTCGTAAAAGTAACTTTAATATCTCCTTTTATTTCACCAGTACTACTACCATCTATTCTCTTTTCATAATCTGAATCATTTGTAATAGTATACTTTGAATAAGTAGGTATCTTAATACTTATTTCTTCATTAGGTATTAAAGTAAATGAACTATCACCATTTTTAAATATTAAGTCCCCTTTTGATGAAGTCAAAATACCATTATAATTATCAATATGAATATTATAG
>JAEEGL013535940.1_pt1 | contig 11786 bp, 7 predicted proteins | sample 9134231 | NCBI WGS metagenome assembly JAEEGL01 (sample SAMN16246548, study PRJNA631951) | gut metagenome | biome: gut microbiome; feature: rumen; material: fiber-attached | host: Bos | place: Iran: Karaj | collected 2018-10 | reverse complement strand
ATGTGGGGAATTCCATTTGTTATCAAAGATAATTTCTCAACGAAAGATATTCCGACTACCGCATCAAGCAATATTTTAAGTAACTATAAACCAGTCTTTTCTAGCGAAGTCTACAATCGACTTTTAGAAGCTGGTGGAATTCCAATTGGGAAAACAACACTCGACGAACTAGGCATGGGTGGTAGTGGCATGACCGGACATAAAGGAAAAACCTTTAATCCATATGATAAAACTCACACCCATATGGTAGGAGGTTCTTCTTGTGGTTCCGCTGCCGTAACAGCATCTGGAATTGTTCCTTTAGCTATTGGTTCTGATACTGGTGATAGTGTGAGAAAACCCGCTAGTCACGCTGGTTTAGTTGGTTTTAAACCAACATGGGGAAGAATATCTCGTTTTGGACTATTTCCTTTTGCGACCTCTTTAGACCATGTGGCCTATTTTACTAGAAGCGTTTCAGATACCGCGTGCGTCTTAGAAACTTTAGCGGGAAGAGATGAAAAAGATATGACCAGCTCTTTAAAACCAATAGAACCGTATTTGTCAAACATGAATGATGATGTGAAAGGAAAAAGATTCGCCATCATAAAAGAAATATTTGATTCCGTTAAAGATAATAAGGTTAGAGAAGTTTTCTTAAATATCATAGAAAACCTCAAAGTTCGCGGGGCGATTATTAACTATGTTTCTTTAGATATCCGTTTATGTAAAGCGATGTTACCAACTTACTTTGTTATTTCCTCCTCCGAGGCTACGAGTAATTACGCTAATCTCGACGGAATTAAATTTGGCAATAGAGAAGAGGGAGAAACATTCGAAGAAATAATGACTAACTCTCGTTCCAAAGGTATATCTGAATTAATCCGCCGTCGTTTCATTATTGGCTCATATTCACTTTTAAGTGAAAATCAAGAAGATACCTTTATTAGAGCGCAAAAATGCCGCCGTTTAATAGTGGATGCAATTAATAGCATTCTTAAAGATAACGATGTTATTTGTTTGCCTGCTGCGCCTAGCACAGCACCTTCCTTTGACAGACATTCTGATAGATTTAGTGATGAATACTTAATCGCAGATAATTATTTAGTGTTTGGAAACTTTGCCGGGCTTCCATCTTTGACCTTACCTATGGGAATAATTGATAATATGCCCATTGGCATAAACCTTACAGGAAGGGCCTTTGAAGAACAAATGGTTCTCAATTGTTCTTTAGCAATTGAAGAAATAACTGGACTAAAAAACCTCCATGTTAAGGAGGAAAAATAATATGAATTTTGAAGCGGTCATCGGTTTAGAACTACATATTCAAATGAAAACCAAAAGCAAAATGTTTTCATCTTCCCCGGTTACTTTTGGTTTATCTCCGAACACTAATGTCGCCCCCTTTGATATGGCTTTCCCTGGCACGATGCCAGTAGTCAATAAACAAGCGGTGATTAATGCGATTAGAGTGTGTCACGCGCTTCATATGAATATAGATAATGAGCTTTGGTTTGATCGAAAGAACTACTTTTATAGTGATCTTCCAAAAGGTTATCAAATCACTCAGCAGAGAAGACCGATAGGCTCTGATGGCTATTTAGAAATAAAAACTTCTTTAGGCGAACATAAAATCGGAATAGAAAGATTGCATTTAGAAGAAGATACTTGTAAACAAGTACACTATAAAGACTATACGCTTATAGATTATAACCGTTCCGGAATTCCTCTAGCGGAGATTGTTTCTAAGCCAGAAATTAGAAATGGCGAAGAAGCGATGAAATATGTTGAAAAGATTCGTTCTATCGTTTCCTTTTTAGGAGTGAGTGATGGAAGAATGGAAGCGGGTTCGATTAGATGTGATGTCAATGTGTCTGTCAAACCGATTGGAAGCAAGAATTTTGGTACAAAAGTGGAAATAAAAAATCTTAATACTTTGAACAACATTCAAAAAGCAATTGACTATGAACTTCTTAGACAACAAAGAGTCCTTTTGTCAGGAGGCATAGTCAAGCAAGAAACAAGAAGATTTGATGAAAGCAAAAAAGAAACAGTTTTGATGCGTATTAAAACTGATGAAGTGGACTACAAATGCTTTACTGAACCGAATATACCTCCTATATCTTTATCCAAAGAATTTATTGATGAATGCATTAAAACTTCTCCCGAACTTGCAGAAGCTAAATTTGAAAGATATAAAAACCTAGGTCTTAATGAATATAACTGTAACTTATTAATTAGTGATAAAGACACATGCGATTACTTTGATGAAGTTATCAAGGAAGGTGTCAGTACTAAATTAGCTGCTAACTGGTTATTAGTGGATGTTCAATCTATTTTGAATAAGAAAAACATCCAAATTAAAGATTTCACCATCAAGCCGACACAATTAGCTCAATTAATTAAACTAATTGAAGGTGGGATGGTGTACAATAAACAAGCGAGGGAAATATTCCTCTTGATGCTTGATGGCGATGTCGATTTAGATCCATATATCAATCAAAAAGAGCCCTCCATAAACGAAGAAGAACTATTTGAAGTTGTTGTAAAAGTATTGGATCAAAATCCAAATTCGATATCGGATTATAAAAATGGTAAAGACAAGGCAATTAGGTATTTAGTGGGACAAGTAATAAAAGAAGTTGGCAAAAACGCGAATCCCGCTTTAATAAATGAATTAGTTTTAAAGGAGTTGAAGGTTAGATAATATGGCAATTTTAGTTACAGGTGGTACCGGATACATTGGTTCCCACACAGTAGTGAATCTTTTAAACACTGGTTATGATGTGGTAATCGTTGACAATTACTGCAACAGCAAACCAGAAGTTTTAAACAGAATTGAGAAAATTTGTGGCAAAAGGCCAAGATTTTATAAAGTAACAGTCCAAGATGAAGAAGCGTTAAGAAAGGTGTTTGAACAAGAAAAAATCACAGATGTTATTCACTTTGCTGGCTTAAAGAGTGTGGCTGAATCTGTCGCAAAACCAGACTTATATGTAGCGAACAATGTAGGCAGTAGTAGGGTATTGCTTAAAGTCATGAAAGAATTTGGTGTAAAAAACATCGTTTTCTCTTCCTCTGCTACAGTTTATGGTGTTCCAGATCATGTTCCTTTAAAAGAAGATGACAAAGTTGGTGGTTGCACTAATCCATATGGCCAAACAAAACTCGATATCGAATATATGCTTAAGGATTACGCTAAAGAAAATCCAGATGCTAATATTGCTATCTTAAGATATTTCAATCCAATCGGCGCCCATCCAAGCGGTTTGATTGGTGAAGATCCAAATGGTATCCCAAATAATTTAATGCCTTATATTACTCAAGTTGCTGTTGGAAAGCGCGAAAGATTAAATGTTTATGGTAATGATTATAAGACTGTTGATGGCACAGGTGTTAGAGACTATATCCATGTAGTGGATTTAGCGTATGGGCACTTATGCGCTTTAAGAAAACTCGCCGAAAAACCTGGCTTAGTGATTTATAATTTAGGTACTGGAAGAGGCACAAGTGTTCTTGAGTTAGTACACGCTTTTGAAACAGTCAATAATATCAAAATTCCTTATGTTATTTGTGAGAGAAGACCAGGCGATGTTGATGAGAACTACGCTGATGCCTCAAAAGCATTTAGGGAAATGAATTTCAAAACGAAATTATCGATTGAAGATGCTTGCCGTGATTCTTGGAATTGGCAAAAGAACAATCCAAACGGATACGATAAATAGGAGATTTATTTATGAGTGAAATGAAAAAGATGAAAGTCGTCTCAAAAATTGGCGACACATTAAATGGCTTATCTTGGACCATTGATAATGCGAAAGCCAACATTATCATCATGGAAGGTATGGAAGAACACGCTTCTAGATATGATGCTTTTGCAAAATACCTCAATAAAGAAGGCTTTGATGTTTATGCTATTGATGTCTATGGACAAGGTGAGAACGTTAAAGAAGATTTATCTAATAGAGGTATTTGGCCACAGAGTGCATTTAGAAAACAAGTGCAAGCGGTTGATACTTTAGTAACTCAACTTCAATCAACCTTAAGACCAACATATTTATTCTCTCATTCAATGGGTTCATTTATGTGCCAAGACTATATCCAAAGATACCCACTTCATGTTAAAAAAGTCGTTTTATGTGGTAGTGGTGCGAAAAACCCTGCAGTCCCTATGGGTTATGCTTTAGCAAAAATGATTACCACAAAGAAGAATAGAGATAAAAAAGCTAAATTACTAAATAACTTAATGTTCGGTGGTTTTAATAAGAAGATCAAAAATCCAAGAACAGAATTTGACTGGTTATCAGTTAATACGGAAAACGTTGATAAATATATTGCCGATCCACTTTGTGGATATGGTCCCACAAATGGTTTCTGCTTAGAATTTGTCAAAGGCATGAACCGTCTTCACAAAAAGAAATTCTTAAAGAAAATCTCTCCAGATCAAGAAATCTTAATTATCTCTGGTAGTGATGACCCAGTGACCAACTATAGTAAGGATGTTGGTAAACTCGAAAAAATGTATAAGGACTTAGGTGTTAAACGTGTGGAAACCCACATCTATCAAGGTCTTAGACATGAAATTTTAAATGAAGATTCTAAAGAAGAAGTTTATAAGGATATTGTAAAATTCTTTAAAGAATAATCCGCCCGTAACTCAGCTGGATAGAGTACCTTCCTCCTAAGAAGGGAGTCGGACGTTCGAATCGCCTCGGGCGGGCCACCTAGACAAATAACCACAGTCAAAGATTGTGGTTTTTTTACTTTTTCTTACATGTGTAACTAATTTCTTATTTAATCTTCTTTTCTAAGAAAATATAATAAAACCATGAAGCAAAAATTCTTTATATTAGTCCCACTTGTGGCTATTTCTCTTACCGCATGTTCGCTCGGTAAGCATCACAACATAAGCGAATATATTTTCGACAAGTCTTTGACTTTTAATGAAGAGAAAGGGGAGTTTACAATTCTTCAATTAACAGACATTCATCTAGGAGACAAAGACAATCAAGATTTACACCTTAAATTCATGGATTTAACTGTTAAAGACGCTAATCCAGATTTAATCGTTGTAACAGGTGACGTCTTCACATTTGCCGGAAAAGCAACCGCTCAAAGATTATTTGGCTGGTTAGATAGTAAAGGTGTCCCATGGACAGTGACATGGGGTAACCACGATGAACAATGCTATTTTTCCGTCGATTGGATGACTGGCTATCTTAATGGAATGGGTTCTAACTGCTATTTCAAAGATATTCAAGATGATGACATTCAAGGAAATTCCAACTTTGCTATTAACTTAAATAAAGGTGGAAAGCTTTTTGAACAAATCATTGTCATGGATAGCAACCGTTATGACTTTAATCCTGGACACGGTATTTATTACGATGCTTTTAAATCAAATCAAATTGAATGGTATAAAGATTTAGTGAATCACACAAAAGGCATTGAAGGTGCAGAACTTAATTCAAAAGGTGTCGTGGAATCATTGATGTTCTACCACATTCCTCTTCCTGAAATTAATGATGCTTATGAAGCTCATAAAGCAGAATTAGATGGTGAAAAGAATGAAGCTACTTGCCCACCAGACTATAACACCGGTTTCTTTAGCGTTATTAAAGATATGGGTTCCACACATGCGATGTTCTTTGGTCACGATCATATTAATGACTTTAGAGCCGAATACGAAGGAGTCTTATTCTCCTATGGCGTCAAAGCCACAAGCAGTATTTATTCCGATGAAAAACTCATGGGTGGCCAAACTATTAAAATTCAAGCGGATCATTCTTTAAAGATTGACCGTATCTTACATTCTTATGCGGAGGTGAAATAATATGTCTAGAAAATTATCTCTTGCCGCATTAGTGGCCATTGCTTTATTAGGCAGTTTATTCGCCGTATTAGGTGCGAATATGTTCTTTAGCGATATCGGTAATATGTCCGCAGTGGGTCCAAAAGGATTCATCACCACATTCCCTGCTTTGATGTTCGCTGCATTATTCCCAGTATGTTTCTTATATGTTTTAAGATATTATCTTAGACCAAAAACATTTAAGAGATTAACTAGATTATACGTCATTATCGCCATGGCATTATCCTTCGTAGGATTAATCTGTTCAATCCTTTCTGGCGTATTGGTTTATGGTTCATTTGTGAAGCCGTATCCATTCCCAGGATATTTAATCATCTTTATGGTCTTATATGCCTTAATCTTATGTGGCGGTGCATTTGCCTTAGTGAGACTTCACAAGTTACCAGATGATGAAGAAAGATTCAAAGTGGATGTCAAACATGTCTTTAAGACCATTGGATGGTTCTTATTCATCTGTTTAGCGATTGAAAGATTAGGTTTATTCGTGGCTTCTCCAGTTTATATTTATTGGAGAAACTTCTATATGACCTTCCCATTCTACATCTTCTTATTAGTTCCTGCTTTTTTAGGAACAGTGAAGGTTTTAGATTTATTGGGTTATTTAGAAAAACCAAATCTTAAACTCATCTTAAGCATTGCAGGAGTCGCTTGCACAGTTGTCTTGTTTGTGGCAATCGCTATTCCTGGCATTCTTAACACCGCTTACGTTTCATCTGTTTCTACAGCGATGCCTTTAGAAAGACTTGCTTCAAAACCACTAGAAATTCTTATTCATTTATTAAGTAATTTAGCAGTCGGTATTATCTTGTTAGTGCAAGCCCTAAAAGCTCGTAAACAAAAAGCGGAATAAAACATTAAGAAATTGAGTCTCCAAGTTATTGGAGATTCTTTTTTTATATTCTTGTATAATATGTAGTTGCAACCAATAGTTGCGTAAATTCTAACTAGAGTGGGTGGAGGCAACCGAAACCTAAATGATAAATTATTGCTGTCAGAAAGAGAGGAAATAGTTATGACAATCGAAATCGCTGATAGATTAATCAAATTAAGAAAACAAAAAGGTTTATCTCAAGAAGAACTCGCGGATAAATTAGGCTTAAGTAGACAAGCTGTTAGTAAATGGGAACGCGCAGAAGCATCTCCTGATACCGATAATCTTATTTGTCTAGCAAAACTATACGGTATTTCTTTAGATGAATTATTAAAGACAGATGACGATGTGGAAACTATCGTTGAAGAACAAGTGAAAAAAGAAGGAAAACGCGTTGAAGTCACTAAAGATGAGGGCGTGTTTATAAGAGATGATGACGGCAAGACCATTCACGTCGCAAAAGATGGAGTGGAATTTATCGATCCCGATGAAAACGTCAGAAAAAAGAAACCCTATGTCACAAAAGGTAGAATTATAGTCGACGCGATTGAAGCGACATTATTCACCTTAGCGATAGTGGCTTACGCCTTACTTGGTTCCTTATTACATATGTGGCAAAACGCTTGGGTTGTCTTCTTTATTCCAGAGATGATTTGCTCCGTTATTAGAGCTATTAGGGATAAAAATGCAAGTAAGGTGAATATTCCGTTCTTCGCCATATTCGCATTCTTCTTTGTCTGTATGGTGGTCCCTGGACAAGACGCGAATTTATGGCATCCAATGTGGACCGTATTCTTGAGTATTCCTCTATATTACACATTCGTTAGTTTAATCAAAAAAGCTATCAAAAAGGAAGATAAAGAAGAACCAATCGAAAACGAAGATTAATATATTAATCAACTAAGGCGAGGGAAACCTCGCTTTTTTCATGTTTCTATTGATTTCTTTTTTCCTCTTTATTAATATATTTATCGCTGCAATAGCAGTACACTGGGTCTGTAGCTCACCTGGGAGAGCGCCTCCATGGCATGGAGGAGGTAGAGGGTTCGATCCCCTTCAGATCCACCAGAAATGTTAATTAATCCTGATTTATCAGGATTTTTTTGTTCCCATATTTTATCATTGTCTCGGTCACAAAAGCGCAACACGATATTATTTTTTCAAAATTATTCCATATATTTTTTCTTGTTGAGAAATAGCGCATGTTATTTATATAATATTTCTATGGAAACGTTTCCACAGAGATAATTTTTATGGCATCAATTTCATTTAGACACATTTACAAAGCTTATTCTCATAGCAAAAAAGAGGAACAAAAGATCAAAGCACAAACAATGTCTCCTTTTGCGGTGAGAGATTTTAACTTAGAAGTAGAAGATGGAGAATATATTGTTTTAGTTGGTCCATCTGGATGTGGTAAATCCACAACTTTACGAATGATTGCGGGCTTAGAAGATATTTCTGGTGGTGAATTATTTATCGGTGATGTCCTTGCTAATAATATTGATGCTTCTAAAAGAGATATCGCTATGGTTTTCCAAAACTATGCTTTATATCCACATATGACAAGCTATCAAAATATGTCCTATGCCTTAAAGCTTAGAAAGATTCCTAAACCGGTCTTAGATAAGAATGGGCAAGTTGTTTACGATATTGATAGAAATAAGATTAAAGAATTACAAAAAGAGATAAAAAAAGCGACTTCTGCTAAAGAAATCGAGAATATAAATAAAGAAATTGAACTACAAAAGAATACTAAAAATACTCCTAAGATGAAACTAGTTCATTATTCTAAAGAGGAGATTGATGAGAAAGTTCAAAAGGCTGCGGAAATTCTTGATATTAAACATTTATTAGATAGAAAACCCGCGGAGATGAGTGGTGGTCAAAGACAACGTGTTGCTTTAGGAAGAGCGTTAGTGCGTGATCCTAAGGTTTTCTTGCTTGATGAGCCATTATCTAATTTAGATGCCAAACTTAGAGCATCAATGAGAAACGAAATTGTGAAATTGCATAAGCAAGTTAAAACCACTTTCGTATATGTCACCCATGACCAAGTGGAAGCTATGACTATGGGCGATCGTATTGTTGTTATGAAAGATGGAGATATCCAACAAGTTGGCACCCCTAGTGAAATCTATGATCATCCAATGAATACATTTGTGGCTGGATTTATTGGAACTCCTCAGATGAACTTTTTTGATGCCGCTTTTAAAGCAGGAGCAAAAAAGGTAGATATTACTCTTACAAATAACAAAGTTATTTCCTATACACTCACAGATTTTCTGGCAATTAAGCCTGAATTTACCGATGGAAGTGCTCATGAAATAGTCCTTGGAATTAGAGGAGAGCATATTTCCTTCACCAAAGATAAAAACGCTATTGCAGCCACAGTTGGTTTTGTGGAGATACTTGGTAATGCTACTAACATTCTTTGTAAACTAGATGATTCTGAGAAAGAATTTAATATCAGCGTCCAAGAAAGATCTGAACTTCAACCTGGCGATAAAGTCTTTGTTTCATTTGAAGCGAAAAACATCCACCTATTTGATAAAGAAACAGGCGAGACAATTTATTTATTTGTCGAGGAGGAATAATTGATAATGAAACTTTCTAGAATATTTCCTTTATTAGTTGCTTCCTTAGCCCTCGGTGGTGCGGTTTATACAGTTAATAGTCAAAAATATGATGCTGCTCAAGCAAGTGAAGAAATTCATATAGAGAGTCCAAGCGATTCCTTTTCCTTATTAGATAAACAATATGCTGAAAATGAAAGCTTTGTTTATACTGGCGATTTACATTTTACAAGTGGACAAGCCGGTGGTTTAGCTTTTGGTGCAGTAGAAAACGATCATTATTTCGTTGTCAACATGGATAGATATGAAAACCATGTTAAGTTGATGTATTTCAAATGTAACGGTAGTGGTGGCTTTGAATATGTTAAAGAGATTCGAGTCGCCGATTTTATTGGCAATAGTTCAATTGAACATGGGGAATGGGAACTCATCAATCCCAAAGTCCGTAACATTGAAAGCGTTAATCTTAAAGTTATTATTACTGTTGAAGATGAACACGCGTATGCGGAATTTTATGTTGAAGGTATCAGAAGATTTTATAATTTCAATGAAGAACACCCTAATCTTATTGACTTAAATAATCTCGGTGAAGGATTTGAAGGAATCTCTTATCAGGGCGGTTATTTGGGCGCGAACTGTTTTAACGCGAATATCACAGTCAATAATATTGAAATTGGTAAATCCGATTATTCATATTTCTCTGAACTTTACCGCAACCAATATCATTTACAACCATTTTCCAAATGGACAAATGACCCAAATGGTTTAGTTTATTATAAAGGCTATTACCATGTCTTTTATCAAGCCAACCCCTTTGGACAATTATGGGGTGATATGTATTGGGGCCATGCCAGAAGTAGAGATTTAATTCATTTTGAATTTCTCCCAATTTGTCTATTCCCTGATAGACCCAACATGGAATGTCCTGGTGATGGCTATATGTGGTCAGGTTGTGCATTAGTTTATAACCATGGTATGAGCAGTGAAATCGACGCTCAAAACTGGTACCCAAATGGTGGTGGCGGTGGTTTATACGCTGTTTACACTAGAGAAGGTGGCTTGCAAGATCAAATTATTATGTCCAGCGATGATGAAGGTCTCACTTGGACTAAACGTAAAAGAATCCCGCAAACCATTTCTGGACATAGTGAACATTATGATTTCCGTGATCCAAAGATTTTCTCTTTAGAGAAAGTTGGCAGTGTTACCACTCGTTGGGGCATGACTCTTAGCAGTATGGCAGGTGGCAAAGGTTACTTCTTACAATCTCAAAACCTGCTCGATTGGTCTTATGCTGGTGAATTCTATTTCCCAAGACCAGAATGTATCGGCGTTGGTTTTCTTAAAGATAATCATGATGTCGAACATGCTTATTTGACCAATAAATCAAGACAATATATCTTGGGAACAATTTCATTTGATGGAAGTATTGTTCACTTTACTGACACTGATGGTGTTGATATCAGCACTTATGGTGAGGGACAAGCGCCAATGAAACCATTAGATTTTGGTCCTGATTCCTACGCTTCTCAAAGTTTCTATATTGAAGAAAACTCTGATAGCGAATTTAAAGGAAAAGATATTGTCATTAACTGGTTCTCTGGAGATTTAAATGCTTCTTATTGCACAGGCCCCGGAGAATACGCTGGTTTAAGAAGCCGTTGGAATGGTGGATTTACTATTCCAGTGGAATACGGTGTTCTCGATACAGGAACTGAATTACGTTTAACTCAAAAGCCAATTACTGTCGGCAATGCTAATTTAGAAAAGACCGCAGTTGTTAATATAGAAAATCAACCTATTACTCTTGAGAGTGCTAACCCATTAAATGCAGTACAAACACATATCTTTGAGTTGGAAGCCTCTGTTACAACAAACGATAATAAACCAATCACTTTTAAAGTGGATATTGGTAATGATGAATATATGGAATTCGGTTGGAACTCCATAGATGGATATTATGTTGATAGAACAAATCTCGATGATAAAGGTATCAACACAAATATCGATTGGCACACTAAATACGCTTCTAATATTATGGGTGCTAGTAACACGAAAACATTTTATGTTTTATCCGATAATGGCGGTTTAGAAGTATTTTGCGAAGATTACTCCATTACATTTTATTTTGTCACTACTGCATCTCCATATTCTACAGGTGCCTCCTTACAGGCTGAAGATGCTACGATTAATACCTTAAAACTTAATGACGTTAAATCTATATATAGAAACAATATTGCTGCTGGTGAAGGTGTTTTATATATCTCCGCTGACGATGTTAGTTTAGATACTAGATTAAATACTTCTAAGTTTGTTAGCTGCTGGTATAGCGGTACCTCAGCATTAGCTTGGGAAGAAATTGAAAATGATGGTGTTGTCTCTTATAACCCCACAAATCAAGGTCTTGGTTTGACCGCTCTAAAAGAAGGAAATGCTTCCTTTAAAGTTAAAGGTGGTCAAAGAGAAGAAATCATTAATGTTCATGTCT
>JAEEGL013316766.1_pt1 | contig 11786 bp, 5 predicted proteins | sample 9134231 | NCBI WGS metagenome assembly JAEEGL01 (sample SAMN16246548, study PRJNA631951) | gut metagenome | biome: gut microbiome; feature: rumen; material: fiber-attached | host: Bos | place: Iran: Karaj | collected 2018-10 | reverse complement strand
TTTATTTCTTTAACAGTGACACAACAGGTGAGAAGGACTTCGAGGAGTTCTATACAGACAATGAAGTTCTGGACATGAACAGGTTTGAGTCTCTTGGTATCATCAAGAATGAGCTTGATTATGACAATGAGAAGCTTGATCACTTTGTCGATACGATAAAGAAGCTTCGCAGCGCAGGAACCTGGGAAAGAAGTGATCTCATCGATCTCTTTAACGAGATGATTCCTAACTTTAATCACAAGGAAACAGGAAAATTCCTTGATGGAAGAATGTGATGCATGTGTAAATAGGCTCTGTGGCGAAGTTACATAAGAATGGGCTATTTTTGTAAAAGAATACGATAATAATTTTATGACAGGTGTGGGAAATTATTTCCTGCACCTGTCTTTTTCTATAAAAGAAATTTGGACATGATAATTCAATTTGTTTTTCTATAAAAGAAACTTTGACATGATAATTCAATTTGATTTTCTATTAATGACAGATGGCTAAAGGTTTGTAATATCTAAGGGTGGAAACGAAAAAATCCTTTGTCTAATATTGACGATTAATATATAAAAACTTTGTAAATAAATTGCAAAAATAGTATTAAAAACTGTATTGAAATTACATCTCCAATCAGATAAAATTTAATCCTTAACGGTTAAAATATCCTATTTATATCTGTCTGGGGGGATTAATTTTGTAATGGGATCAGTTCGGGGAAAAACTGTTAGTTCTGTCAATGCAAAGTGGGATACTAGAAGAATTGTTGTTGTGGGACTTCTGGTGGCTCTTTTTGTCATGTCTTATTTTATAATCCATACATTTATAGTAACTGAAGAAAAAATGGATACTACGTCTCATTTTGTTAAGGCGAGGATTGATTCTGTTTTGCAGGACAATACGCAGGTGGATGAGACGACCGAAGGCGTACTCAGAGGCTCGCAGGAAGTTATTGTTGAGATTACATCACCCGGTGAGTTTAAGGGCAAGAAATATCAGACTTCCAATTATCTTAGTGCGCTCTTTAATATAGACGCACAGCAGGGGACGAAGGTGATTGTAAGGCTTGATCCGTTTCAGGATGGATATAATGCTTTTATCTACAGCTATGACCGCAGCGGCGTGCTGCTCTTTATGTTTGCTTTCTTTGCTATAGCGCTTGTTTTCATTGGCAGGGGTAAGGGCTTCATGGCGCTTATTTCGCTTCTTGTTACGCTTGTGTCTGTTTGGGGGATTCTTTTCCCGCTTATCGAATATGGTTTTCCAATTTTGCTTGTTACAGTTCTTGTTGTTTTCTATGATACAGTGTTCACGTTTGCTCTAATCGATGGTATTAATAAGAAGACATTCAGTGCGGCTGTGGGAACACTTCTTGGTGTTGTCATCGCCAGTCTTTTTGCCGCCATTTCCGGCGCAGTTTCACATATTTCAGGATTTCAGACGAATGAGGCTGAAGAATTATTGTTGATCGGTACAGACCATGGTATGCATATCAGAGGTCTTTTTACTGCGGGTATTATAGTCGCTTCTCTTGGGGCGGTAATGGATGTTGCGATGAGTATTGCTTCATCTGTTCATGAGCTCCACGATGTTAACAAGGGGCTATCTGCTATGGAACTATTTCGTTCCGGTATGAATATCGGAAGAGATGCTATGGGGACCATGGCTAATACTCTTATTCTCGCGTTTGCGGGATCATCCTTTACACTTCTTTTGTTGATTTATTATTACAACATTCCATTTACGCAGCTGATCAATACGGATCTTGTTGCAAGGGAAGTGATACAGGGGATTTCCGGAAGCATTGGAATTGTGCTGACAGTACCGATAGTGGCTTTCCTCGCCTCAAGAGTTGAGTGCTACGAAAAAAGAGCGTGATAATTACCTTGAAAGAGGAAGAGGTATAAGAAAGGTGGGAGCGTATGAAAAACAGAAAGAGGGTACTGGCGATTCTCCTTGCAGGATTTTTGTCAGTAACAACTGCATTTCAGACAACAACAGCTGTGGCATTTGCTACAGAGGGAACTGAAATTGCCAGTGTAACAGACTCATCGCAGGCTGTCCCTGAAGAGGAACAGGATGAAACCGCAACTGCAGTTACAAGCGGTGATGAGAAACCAGCAGAAGCTGTTAATGATAACAGCGATGCTGCAGTTGGCGACACAGTTGTCGTCGAAGACAACGCTGATGTCAATGACTCTGATAAGGCTGAAGCAGAGAAAACTGAAGGTGAAAAGGCTGAGGTTGAAGAAACTGTCGGCGAGAAGCTTGAGTCAGAGAAAGCTGAAGGCGTAAAGGGTGAGAAATCAGCAGATACTGCAGATGAAAAGCTCGCTGAGAAGACTGCTGATGCCGATGAGAAAAAGGCTGAGACAGAAGCCGAGACAGAGACAAAAGCCCGGATCACATCAATTGCTGACGCAAGGGCTGCAGCAGTTGGATCAACATTTACCGTAAAGGGTGTTATCAACTATGTTTCCGGCAAGAATGTCTACGTTCAGGATGAGACAGGTGCCATCTGTCTTTATCTTAAGACTGCTGACAAGACTTTGGAGGTTGGCAACCTTGTTACAGCAACCGGAGCTATTAAGGACTACAAGGGTCTGTGCGAGCTCGATGGCGCTGAGATCATCGAGAAAGTTACAGGCAATACAGATGTTTTTGACTATGTAGTAGTTAAGGCAGATGAATTTGCGAACTTTGTAGCAAATTACAATGACTATGAATGCCAGAAGGTATTTATTAAAGGCGTTACTGTTTCATCTGTTGCTGCAAAGAACGTATATGTAGAATATAACGGAAGTAAGGCACTTATTTATGGCAATGGCCTTGATAAGATGTTTGCAGAATTCCCTGTAGGAACAGCTGTTAACGTATCAGCTGTTGTATGCGACTACAACGGAATAGAGCTTCTTCCTATTACAGATGCTGAACATCCTTATGTTGAGGCAGCTACAGTAGAAGAAGAGAATAATGAAGAGGAAGAAACAGAGATAACAGTTGATGATTCTATAACTCTTCCTATTGCATCTTTTGCCGGAACAAATGTTACAGAGCGTGCAGCAGATCTTGTTATCTTTGCTGATAAGAATACTCCTAATGATTTTGCTGATACTGATAATCAGATCACAGCATTTGCTGGTGGAAACCAGGTACTACCTGTGTATAACTACAAGAGCAATGGTACTGATTACAACATCCTTGGATCAAAAGGATTTGTGCAGGGAGATTACTATCAGATCACTGTCGCAGGAAGTGGTTATGGCTTATATCAGCTTTCTTTCTCAATGAAGGGATCAAACACAGGAGCTAAGAACTGGAAAGTTTCATACAGCACAGACGGCGAAAACTTCACTGAGATTGGAGATGCCATCACAGTGAGCACATCATGGGCAGAGTATTCTGTTGCAGTTCCTGCTGAAGTGAAGCATGTTGGTAATATCATCTTTAGAATTGGACCTACAGATAATGTTTCTATAGGTGGCAAGACAGTTGGAAACGCCGGAGCTAACCGTTTGAACGAAGTAAAGGTAACAGGAAGCCCTGTTTCTGCTTCTGATATTACTGCACCTGTTATGGTTGAACCTGAGAGTGGCGAAGCCAAGGTTGGCCAGGAACTTACAATGTCATGCGCAACAAAGAATGCTACCGTTTATTACAGAATAAACGAGGGAGAGTTCGCAGCATATGATGATTCTGCTAAGCCTGTTCTTACAGCAGAGTCTTTTGTTACAGCTTCTGACCTTGATCCTGTGAAAAAAGCTACTGTAGTAGTTTATGCTACAAGCGATGATCGCAAGGATAGCGTTAAGAAGACTTATGTATATTCACAGGCAAAGGTTGGAACTGTTAAGGCAAGTCCAAATGGCGGTGCTATCAGAAAGAGCCAGTTTGTGACTCTTGCAACAGAGACAAGCGATGCGAAGATTTCTTACTCACTTGATAAGGGCGAGACATGGGTTGATTACACAGATCCATTCAAGCTTTCTGAGCTTCCTGCAACAGTACTTGCAAAGGCAAACTGTGAAGGTTATCAGGAAAGTGCAGTTGCTACTTTCGAGTTTACTGAGAGAGTAAACGAAGAATACAATATCTATTTTGGACAGCTCCATTCGCATACAGCATATTCAGATGGTGCCGGTACATGTGATGAAGCATTTAACCACGCAGCTAACGAAGTTGAGAATCTTGACTTCCTTGCTGTAACTGACCACTCAAACTCTTTTGACAATGATACATCTGCAACGATTACAGATGGCTCTGCATCAGGTGAGTGGAAAGAAGGTCATGAGCTCGCTGATAAGTACACAAGTGATGATTTCGTAGGCCTTTATGGATACGAGATGACATGGTCTGGCGGAGCACCCGGACACATGAACACCTTCAACACAGATGGTTTCATGAGCCGTAACATGACAGGTTACGAGAGCAAATCAAGAGTAGCTCTTCAGAACTACTACGCTCAGCTCGTTAACACACCTGATTCCATCAGTATGTTTAACCATCCGGGTACAACATTCGGCGATTTCTATGACTTTGCTTATTATTCAAAAGCTAATGACCGTCAGATCACACTTATCGAGGTTGGTAACGGTGAAGGCGCTATCGGAAGTTCAGGATACTTCCCATCATACGAGTACTACACAAGAGCTCTTGATAAGGGCTGGCATGTAGCACCTGCAAACAACCAGGATAACCACAAGGGAAGATGGGGAGATGCCAATACAGGCAGAACTGTAATCCTTGCAGATTCTCTTACTCGTGAGAATATCTACGATGCAATCCGCAACATGCGTGTATATGCTACAGAGGATAATGACCTCAGCATCTACTACACACTTAACGGCGTAGAAATGGGTACAGTACTTGATAGCAAGCCTGAAGAGGTTAACATCAAGGTTAAGACTGCGGATCCTACAGATTCTTCCAGAATGACTGTAGAAGTTATCGCTAACGGCGGCGTTACAGTTGCTGCTCAGACAGTTGATGAGAGCAGCGCAGAGACAGAGTTTACTCTTTCTCCTGCATATTCTTACTACTACATCAGAGTTACACAGGCAGATGGCAATATTGCAGTTACAGCTCCTGTATGGCTTACAGATGTTGAGGCACTTGGTATTTCAGGTCTTTCTGTAGACACATCACTTCCTGTTGCAGGAGAGACTCTTACAGTTACAAGCACTCTTTACAATAACGAAGCAAGTGATTTCGAGGTTACATCAATTGTTTATTCTGCAAACGGAGAGGTTGTTCATGTAACAGAGCTTAACGAGCAGAACAGCGTTATCAAGTCACAGAGTGAGATCACAGATTCATTTGAGTTTACTTGTGACAAAGCAGGTAAGCAGACAATCGTTGCATCACTTACCGGTTACCTTAACGGTTCACCTAAGAACTACACAGCTACAATCGAGCTTGTTTATGTTTCAGATGACATGGTTACACATGTTGTTGTAGACGGATCACACTTAAATGACTATGTAACAGGTTATTACAGCGGAAACGTTGGAAACTTTGCAGATATCGCAGCAAACGATTATGTAAAGGTAGATGTTGTTAAGGATCAGATTACAAAAGAGACACTTGCAAACGCAACAGTTCTTGTAATCTCTGCTCCTAACAAGAACACTAAGAACGGTGCTATTTCACACTTCGAAGACTCTTTTGTTGAACTTGTAAAAGAGTATGTGGCTGAAGGCGGAAATCTGATCGTATGCGGTCTTGCTGACTATCAGGATACAAAAGACTGCCAGTCTTCAACTGAGCTCAACAAGATTCTTGAAGCAGTTGGAGCTACAACAAGAATCAACTCCGACGAGGTTGTTGATGAGAAGAACAATGGAGGACAGGAGTACAGACTCTATCCTACAAATTTCAACAGAGACTGCTACCTCAATGAGGGCGTTTCAAGCACACAGAAGTACAGCGCATACAGCGGCTGCTCAGTTCTTGTAGATGCAGATGCTGTCGCTGCAGGTAAGGCAGAAGTTGTTGTATCAGGATTTGATACAACATACACAAAGGACTGCAAGCAGTTCGACGAGTATTATAAAGAAGTCCCTCAGGGAAATGTAGTTTTTGCAGCAAGAGAAGCACTTTCATCAGGTTCAGAGCTTCTTGTTACAGGAACAGTATTCCTTTCTAACTTTGAAGTTAAGACTGATCTTGACTACGGCGGAGATGAGTACTACGCAAACAGAAATATCCTTCTTAACTACTTCTCAAAGAACAGAAAAGAGATAAAGGTTAGCACAATCGCAGAGATGCGTGCAGGCCAGCCTGGAGATATCTTTACTGTAGAAGGATATGTAACAGCAGGAACAGAAAAAGAAGGCAACAAGTTCTTTGATACAATTTATGTTCAGGATGAGACAGCAGGAACAACAGTATTCCCTGTTGCTGATCTTGGAATCAAGATTGGAACAAAGGTTAGACTTACAGGATTTGTTGATGGATACCAGGGAGACAAGGAAATCCAGATCTACAACTACAGAATCCTTCCAGAGGAACTGAAAGTTATTGATCCTCTCAAGGTAACTACAAAGGAAGCTGCTGACTACGATTCACTTGGTGGATCACTTCTCAAGGTAGAAGGTAAGGTAACAAGAATAGTTGAGAATACTTCAGGTCTTGATTACTTCTATGTTGTTGATGAATCAGGTGTTGAGGCAAGAGTATTCATAGACGGTTACATCCTTGCTTCAGATGGAAACGACACAACAGCTGATGATGTTAAGGTTGGCAATATTGTAAGCGCAGTTGGACTTTCATACTTTAATCCTGACGGAGCTTGCTTAAGAGTACGTGACAGAGCTGAGATTGAGCTCGTTAAGGAAGCATCAGAGGTTGTACCTGAGGTTAAGGCAACTCTCGTTACAAAGTGGGGAACAACATACTATGTAACAGAGGATGGCGAGAAGCTCACAGGCTTCCAGACTATCGACGGAAATGATTACTACTTCGGCAGCAGCGGCGCAATGGCTAAGCAGGCATGGGTAATTGCTGATGATGCAAAGTACTATGCTAAGGCAGACGGAACTCTTGCAAAGAACGAGACAATCGAAAAGTGGGGAACAACCTATTTGTTTGATGAGTCAGGCGTATTGATGACAGGCATTGTCGAGTTTGCAGGAAATACATATTATTGCAAAGACAATGGCGCGCTTGTTAAGCAGGCATGGGTAACTGTTGGAGACAACAAGTACTATGCACTTGCTGATGGCGTTCTTGCAAAGAACATGACAGTGACAAAGTGGGGAACAACATACATCTTTGACGAGAACGGTGTGATGGAGACCGGATTTGTTACTTTTGAAGGAAACAGATATTATTGCAAGGACAACGGCGCTATGGTTAAGGGCGCATGGATCACTGCTGATGCTGATAAGTATTATGCAAAGGCAGATGGAACTCTTGCAATTGATGAGATCATCACAAAATGGGGAGTTAAGTATACATTCGACAAGGATGGAAAACTTATTAAATAAAGCATTCTGACTCCAACATATAATGTGATTTCAGAACTCCGGGAAGAGAGGTTTCCTCTTACCCGGAGTTTTGTGCTATACTATAGAAAGTAATGTCCGATAATTATTGTTGGGGAAGAGGACTGAATAATGCCAAACAAAAACAGGGTGAAATTAAAGGGTAAGCTTAAGACTTACCTGAGAGTATTTTCGTATCTGGGGATTTTGCTTGTTCTGGTAAATATAGCTGTTTTTACCGTAAACTTTACTGCCGGACTTATTATGGTAGCCTTTACGGGGCTATATTTTGTCGTGCTGCTATATATCAACCTATACAGTAAACCAATAATAATGAATGAGCTTGTGAGTTTTGCCACTGAATATGGGCAGATTCAGAAGAAGCTTTTGCGTGAGCTTGATCTTGCACATGCTGTTTTGGATGATTCCGGAAGGGTGGTTTGGACAAACCAGGCTTTTGAGCGCATCACTCATGTGGAGAGAGGTTTTAAAAAGTCGATCACAGCTCTTTTCCCAAGTATAACAGTTGATAAGTTCCCGGCCGGCTACGAAGAAGTATCGTATGAACTGGAATATGAGAACAGCAATTATACTATAAAGCTGAAAAGAATTTCACTTCATGAAATGGCAGCTAACAGCGATATTATTGATGCTACAGGCTATGAAGGAAGCCTTATTGCAGTTTATATGTTTGATGAAACAGCTCTTAAGCTGGCTATTCAGGAAGTAGATAATCAGTCTCTGGCAGCAGGACTTATTTATCTGGACAATTATGACGAGGCTTTGGACAGTGTTGAGGAAGTCAGAAGATCTCTTTTGACAGCGCTCATAGATCGTAAGATCAATAAGTATGTGGCTTCATGCAATGGTATTGCCAAGAGACTTGAGAAGGATAAATACTTTGTGGTTATGCCCAAGAAGTCATGCGAGACGCTTAAGGAGCAGCGCTTCGATATTCTTGAAGATGTTAAGACGGTTAACATTGGAAATGAGATGGCTGTAACGCTTTCAATCGGTATTGGAACTGACGGCTTATCCTATGCACAGAACTATGAGTTTGCCAGAAATGCTATTGATCTTGCCCTTGGTAGAGGCGGAGATCAGGCTGTAATTAAGAGTAACGACAATATCTCCTACTACGGCGGTAAGAGCCAGCAGATGGAGAAGAGCACAAGAGTTAAGGCGAGAGTAAAAGCTCATGCGCTCAGGGAAATTATTTCAGGTAAAGATTCAGTTATCGTTATGGGGCACAGGCTTGGAGATGTCGACAGCTTTGGTTCATCCGTTGGTATTTATCGAATTGCCAAGACATTGGACAGGAGATGCCATATTGTCCTCAATGATGTGACAACTTCCATGCAGCCATTGGTTGATCTTTTTAAGAACAACCCTGACTATGAGAATGACATGATCATATCAAACCAGCAGGCTATGGATTTGGCAAACTCCAATGCAGTACTGGTTGTAGTAGATGTCAATAAACCCAGTATTACAGAGTGTCCTGAGTTATTAAGACTTTGCAAGACAATAGTTGTCCTTGATCACCACAGACAGGGCACAGAGATTATTGAAAATGCCACTCTTTCGTATGTTGAGCCTTATGCTTCATCAGCGTGCGAGATGGTTTCTGAGATACTTCAGTACATCGGTGAGAACGTCAAGATCAAGAACGAGGAGGCTGACTCTCTTTACTCAGGTATGATCGTTGATACCAACAATTTCATGAACAAGACCGGTGTCAGGACTTTTGAGGCAGCAGCGTTCCTTAGAAGAAATGGAGCGGATGTTACCCGAGTGCGCAAGCTCTTTAGAGAGGATGCAGGAGATTACAAGGCAAAAGCGGATGTTGTTTCCCAGGCGGAAGTTTACAGAGGAAAGTACGCTATATCTGTTCTTCGCAACAATGATATTCAGAGCCCGACTATTGTTGGCGCGCAGGCTGCCAATGAGCTTCTTAATATCAAGGGAGTAAGAGCAAGTTTCATCTGTACTGAATATCAGAATCAGGTATATGTAAGCGCAAGGTCCATTGATGAGGTAAATGTTCAGGTTATCATGGAAAAACTCGGCGGAGGCGGACATATGAGTTCAGCCGGATGCCAGCTTGAAAATGTTAATGCTGAAGGCGCTATCGAGATAGTAAAGCACACGCTTGATAAGATGACAGAAGAGGGTGAGCTGGCTTAAGGAAAAATAGTAGTTATAAGAGGAGAGACTAGACAGATGCAGGTAATTTTATTAGAAGATGTTAAGACACTTGGAAAAAAGGGTGAGGTTGTAAAGGTAAGCGATGGATATGCCAAGAACTTTGTAATTCCTAAGAAACTTGGCGTAGAGGCTACACAGAAGAATTTAAATGAGCTTAAGAATCAGCAGAAGAGAGATTCTATTGTTGCTCAGCAGCAGCTTGATGAGGCCAAGGCTTATGGCGAGAAGATCAGCAAGGAAACTATTCAGGTAACTATGAAGGCCGGTGAGGGCGGAAGAGTATTTGGCTCAGTTTCTTCCAAGGAAATTGTAACTGCAGCCAAGGAACAGTTCGGATTTGATATTGATAAAAAGAAGCTTCAGCTCCCTGAAGCTATCAAGGCTTTTGGAACTTATGAGATTCCGGTAAAGCTTCATCCGCAGGTAACTGCAACAATTAAGGTACAAGTAAAGGAACAGTAAAATGGCAGAAGAAAACCTCCTTAAAAGAGTTGCTCCAAACAGCTTGGAAGCAGAGCAATCCGTTGTCGGCGCAATGCTGATGGATAAGGATGCAATCGAGGTAGCTGCAGAGATTGTTAATGCGGAGGATTTTTACTCAAGACCTCTTGGGACTATTTTTGAGACCATGGTTGAGCTTAACAGAGAGGGTAGCGCTGTAGACGTTGTAACCCTCCAGAACAGGCTCAGGGAAAAGAATGTATCACCGCAATATAGCAGTATTGAATATATCAGTGAACTCGTCAATGCGGTTCCAACTTCAGCCAACGTCAAATATTATGCGAAGATTGTTGCGGATAAGTCCACACTTCGCAAGCTGATACGAGTAAGTGAAGAAACAATAAATGAATGTTATAACGGTGGGGAAGATATGGAAGGCATCTTAAATGATGCTGAGAAAAAAGTTTTCCAGATTACCCAGAAGAGAGGCGTTGGTGACTTCGTCTCTATCGATCAGGTTGTTATGAATGCCCTCAACAGAATTGAGATGGCAAGTAAGATGAAGGGCAATGTAACCGGACATGCTACCGGATTTATAGATCTTGATTACAATACAGCCGGTTTTCAGCCTTCAGACCTTATCCTTATTGCGGCAAGACCTGCCATGGGTAAGACTGCGTTTGTACTTAACATAGCAGAACACATGGCTTTTCATGATAATAAGTGCGTTGCGATGTTTTCACTGGAAATGTCAAAGGAGCAGTTTGTTAACCGTCTCCTTTCCATGGAATCTCACGTTGATTCGCAGCACCTTAGAACCGGTAATATGTCAGATATGGACTGGGAAAAGCTCATTGAAAGTGCTGATGTTGTTGGCTCTTCCAAGCTTATCATAGATGACACGCCGAGTATTTCCATTCAGGAACTCAGATCAAAGTGCCGTAAGTACAAAATGGAATTTGATCTTCAGGTTATAATGATCGACTACCTTCAGCTTATGTCTGGTGGTACGGGAAAGAGTTCTGAATCGAGACAGCAGGAAATTTCAGAAATTTCTAGATCACTTAAGGCTCTTGCCAGAGAGCTTAATGTCCCTGTTATAGCTCTTTCACAGCTGTCACGAGCTGTTGAGCAGAGACCTGACCACAGGCCCATGCTTTCTGACCTTCGAGAATCCGGAGCCATCGAGCAGGATGCCGACATGGTAATGTTCATCTACAGAGATGACTATTACAATAAAGATACTGAGAAAAAGGGTGTGGCTGAGATAATCATCGCCAAGCAGAGACACGGCCCAATCGGAACAGTTGAACTTCTTTGGTTGCCGCAGTATACAAAATTTGCGAACCTGGAGAAGGGACACTAAGGGGAAATGGGTTGAGCCCTTCGCACTCGAAAATGCTACGCATTTTCTCATAACACAAAAAATAAGCAGTCGACCAAGTAAGCTTGGCGACTGCTTTTTAATTTGTGTTTGCTTGGTCTCAACCCTGAGAGATAGCTGATACAGGGCACTGAGCAGCGCAGGAACCGCAATCGATACATGTGTCAGCGTCCATAACGTACTGAGCGTCTCCCTGAGAAATAGCAGATACAGGGCACTGAGCAGCGCATGATCCGCAGCTGATGCAACCATCACTAATAACGTATGCCATAATAGTCTCCTTC